>Ga0209023_10007317_pt1 | contig 11358 bp, 10 predicted proteins | sample LakOneMetagenome_FD_187468 | JGI IMG/M metagenome (GOLD analysis project Ga0209023, IMG submission 187468) | Freshwater and sediment microbial communities from Lake Erie, Canada (SPAdes) (version 2) | ecosystem: Environmental > Aquatic > Freshwater > Lentic | place: Lake Erie, Canada...
GTGCCGGCGCGAAGGTGCTGGGGCCCATCATGATCGGCGACGATAGCGCGATCGGCGCCAATTCCGTTGTCACCCATGATGTTCCAGCGGATTCGATTGCCACCGGAATCCCCGCGGTGGTGCGGCATCGGACCGAGAAGCAGCGCGAACCCCTGGTCGATCCCACCACCTACATCGACCCCGCGATGTATATCTGAGAAGCAGACACCGCCGTGCCGCAGCGTGGTGAGCCGCTGGAGAACCCGGGCGTATCGGTGGACCCGCCGATGCTCTACGAACACTTCGCGGCGAATCTGTACCCGGCCAGTCACCAGACCGAGGACTTCACCAAGGCCCGCGTGCTGCGCACTAGCGGACATCGGAATTTCCGAGTCCTGAGCGATTCCCCGAGGACATCGCGTCATGGTCCGTCCGCAGGCTGCGGTTGGCACGGTTTGCCTCAGCACGATCGCAGCCACTCGAATCGTGCTGATTCCAACGACCGACCCACCGACGCCAGCGACATAGCGTCTGGCGGTGACCAGTTACCTGCGGCGGGCCGCTCTGGCTGTGATGCTGCTTGCTGCCTTGTTCCTGGCGGCGTGCGGAGCACGCAACGCCCCCTCCGGTGAGAATCCGTTGCAGGCCAAGGGAGTTCTGCGGGTCGGTGCCGAGGGCACCTACCGGAGCGCCAGGCCAAGTACGACATGTCCGTGCCGTACGCCATCGGCGAAGGGGGGCCGGGACGTTCGCGACCCCCGCCGGGGTACGGCTGTCGGCCAGTCCCGGGCAGGGCGCCGACGTGCAGCTGTGGCTCCACGACAGCAGCGGGGGCCGCTGCTGTCGTGGAGCAGTTGCAGAATCTCCAGCGGGTGACCGGCGCGGACGAACTGGTGGTGACCACTGCCACCCACGACCCGCGAGACCGGTTGCGCTCCTTCGAACTCCTCGCGGACGCGTGGCGCTGATTGCACTCGAGGTGCACGAAACCCTCTGCGCCGAAGCAGATCCCCGTCACTATCTGCACATGGACCACGCCTACGCGCACGCTGCACAGGTGACGCGGCTCCGTAGGTTCTGGAACCTGATGCTGGCGCGGCCAGATCTGAGCGACGATCTGGAGGCGATGGCCGGCAGCGGCCACGTCGAGGCGTTCGCCGCGTGGGACCGCCTGGTGGCCCATGGTCGGCTGCTCGACCGGTCTCTGTTGTTCTGATGTCCGCGCGAGCGCTCAACCACGTACCGGATTTCCGGGTGAAACCGTACGCACCTGTGCGCTCGCTCATCCGTCAGCCCGGCGGCACCAGCATCGACTGCCAGCTGCGCGGTCCCGGATCGACCACCAGATCACCTTGCGTGTGCGGTTTGCCGTCCGGCCCGGTGTAGGTGCCGGTCTCCGGGTCGTAGGGCACCAGCGCCGGTAGGGAATCGATGCGCGGCGGCGGATCCCCGGGCGCACTCACCCCCGGCGGGTACTGCGGGATGGGCTGACCCGAATACGTGGCGTTCGTATCGCCCTTCCAGTTGTAGCCGTCATTGAGCGGCACGTACTGCTCGTCGCTGTCGCACATCTCCACCGTGGGCGCCCGCTTACCGGGCTTTGACTCGCACGGAATATTGCGCACGCCACGGACATTGAGCGCCGAGTCCTGCGGCACCCGGCAGTACAGTTCGCCCGCCGGCCGATCCGGGGCGTCGACCTCACTGGGCGCGCGCTGCTGCCGCACGGGCAGAAACCCGGTATTGCACGGCGGCGGCAGGTTGAGGTTGAGGTTGAAGTCCAGATAGATGCCGCGATAGTCCTGCTTCACGCCGGAGTCGGCCAGTGCGATCGCGGACATCACTGCGGTGCCCTGCGGGTACAGCACCAGTAGCTGCTCGAGGTCGGAGCGGTAGGTCACCGCGATATCGCCCAGGCTGACGAAGTTGGCCAGCAGCACCGGCAGCGCGGGCGCCACCCGGTCGAACAGTTGCTTCCCCTCGTTCAGCGCCGGCCCACCGGCATCGAGCAGACCAGCGAACGCGGCATCCTGTGCCCGGAACTGACCGGTGATGGCCGCCATCCGGTCGGCCCAGGTGCGAATCGAATCCGCAGTCCGCACCTGGGAATCCAGAACCGGCGGTGACTGGTCGATCAATGTAGTGATCGGCCCGACGTTCTTGCCGGCATCGATGGCCAACGAAGAGAATCCGTCGACGATGCGGCCCAGCTCCGGGCCCAGCCCGTCGACGGCGCGGGCCGATTCGTCCACCACGGTCCGCAGGTTGTCCGGCGGGATCGCCATCAGGGCGGTGTTGGTGGCATCGAGCAGATGACCGATTTCGACGGGAACACTGACCCGGCCCGTCGGGATGATCGCGCCGTCGGCCAATAGTTTCGAGCCGTTGGCATCGGCAGCCGGGGTCAGCTCCAGGAACTGCTCACCCACCGCCGAGCGGCTGTGCACGGCCGCCGAGACGTCGGCGGGCACCTTGGTTGCCGAATTCAGGCTGAGCACGGCCCGCACCCCGGTCGACGTGACGTCGACGGATTTCACGCGGCCGATCTCCGAGCCGCGATAGGTCACCACCGAGGTCGGATAGAGGCCGCCGCTGGCCGGCAGGTCGACCAACACCGTATAGCGCCCGATGCCCAGCAGCGCAGGCACTTTCACGAAGCCGAACGCCATGATCGCCGTCGCCACCACGGTGACCGTGGCCAGGATCGCCAGCTGCGTCCAGACCTTCCGCGACAGTCTCAACATCTCAGTGCCCGCCCATCTCAGTAACCTCCGAAGTGGTAGGGCGCGATCAACGGGTTGCCCGACGTGTACGGGCTGGGCATCTGGCCGATGGTGCGGCCCCACTGCATCTCGAGTTCGGTCAGGTCGCCCTCCCAGCGAGTGCCGGTGAACAGGCTGCTGTCCAGCCTGCTCAGGGTCAGGTCGATCACCAGGGTGATGTTGGCGAAGTCGCCGCGGAACCAGTTCGGAACGGTGCTCTTGACCCACGGATAGGTCGACAGGAAGTCGAGCCCCCTGGTCAGGGCGGGCCCGGCATCGGCCAGTGACCGCAGCACGGGCGCGATATTGCGCAGGTTGTCGACGAGCGCCTGCCTGGACTGCTGGATGGTGGAGGTCGCGATGGCACTGAACTTGCCCAGCGCGTCGATGGCGTCGGCGATCTTGGTCCGCTGGTCGGCCAGCACCGCCAGTGCCTGCGGGATGGTGGTGAGCGCATGATCCACGGCGGCGTCGCGAGCGGCGACCTGACCAGCCAGTGCGTTGAGGTGCTCGGTGGCGGCGATGATGTCGTCGGTCTGCGCGTTGACGCCGGCAATGAAGGTGTCCAACTGGGTGAGCAGACTTCGCATTTCGTCCTCGCGGCCGGCCAGCGCCCGCGCGAAGGACTGGTTGATCTCCTGCAGTTGCGCCAATCCCCCGCCGTTGAGCAGCACCGACACCGACGCCAGCGTCTGTTCGGTGGTCGGATAGGCACCGGCGGATTCCAGGCCGATCACCGAGCCGTCGTGCAGCTGCCCCTGCGGCGCTTGGCCCACCGGCGGCGCGAGTTCGATGTGCATCGAACCCAGCAGGCTGGTCTGACCGACCTTGGCGGTGCTGTTGGCGGGCAGGTGGATGTCGCCGTTGATGCGCATGGTCACCAGCGCGTGCCAGCCCTGGGTGCCGGACTGCACCTCGACCTTCGTCACGTTGCCGACGTTGACGTCGCCCACGCGCACCCGGGTGTTGGGCTGGATGGCGACGACGTCGGGCAGCTGCGCGGAAATGGTGTAGGACCCTGGGCCGTTTCCCTCGGTGCCGGGAAGTGCCAACGAATTGAGGCCCCGCCACTGGCAACCGGACAACGCCACCAGCGCACCCAGCATCAGTATCGCTGCGAAGACCCGCCTCATCGGGTGCCAGCCGGAACCATCAGACCAGGCAAACCTGCGGCCGGATCGGTGCTGACCGCGGGCGTCGGCGGCGGCTGGATCGCCGGGGGCGGCAGGTCGGGGCGCAGCCGGTTCTCGCTGTACGTCAGCTCGTTCGGTCGCGCGGACGCGCCCGCGAACGGGTTCACACCCAGCGGGGGGAAGTTGTACTGCCGGTTCTTGACGATCGGCGCCAGGTATTGCACGCACAGCTTCGAGGATCGTTCGTAGTTCTCCCGGGACGCGGCCTGTATTGCGCTGCACACGAATTCGACGGTGTTGGCGAAGTTCACCGGGGCCAGGATGCCGGTGACCGCGCTCTGGGCCGGCTGGTAGATGTTCATGAAGTTCTGGAACACGGTGGGCGCGATGTGCAGGATCTGTTTGACGTCACCCTGACGGTCGTTCAGGGCGGTGCTGATGGACGTCAACCGGTCCACGGTGGTGCCGATACCGTCCCGGTTGTCGGCGACGAAGCCGCGCAGATCATGCACGGCCGCGTCGAGACCGGCGGCGGCGTCGGCGACCTCGTCGGGTGTATTGGACAGCACAGTGGTCACCTGCGCGAGGTCGTTGTTGAAGGCGCCCAGCAGGTCGGCACTCGACGACAGCGCCGACACCAGCAATTGCAGATTGCGCACGGTGCTGAAGATGTCGGTGCTGTGATCGCCCAGCGCCGAGGCGGCCCGGGACAACTCGAGGACCGCCTGGCGGGCCGTGTCACCCTGACCGCGCAGGTTCGCCGCCGCGGTGTTGATGAACTCCCCGACCGGGCTGGGTCCGCCGGGTGTGGTGGGTTGCAGGGCGTCGGTGAGCTTCTCGAGCTGACCGCGGAAGTCGTCCCACTCGACGGGCACCGCCGTGCGGCTCTGCCGTATCACACTGCCGGCATCGAGTTTCGGCCCGCCGTCGTAGGCCGGGACCAGCTGGAGGGCGCGCGCGCTCACCAGCGACGGCGAGAGGATGGCCGCCTGCACCTCGGCGGGCAGCGGGACCTCCCGGTCCACCGAGAACGTGACCTTGGCCGCGTCCGGCTGGGGTTCGATGCGGTCCACGGTGCCGACGGCAACCCCGAGCACCCGGACCTCGTCGCCCACATACAGACCGTTGGTGTTGGCAAAGTACGCCACGAAACTGTTGCGGCTCAAGCCCTTCCACCACGGCGTGGCCACTACTGTGATGGCCGCGACCAAGAGCACCGCCAGGGTGCCCGCGACGAGCCGGCGAATGGTCCTGTGCGTCATGGTCACTGCCCCTGCCCCGGGCCGTCCGGGAGCGCCGGCGGGCCGGGCGGCGGACCGCCGGGCGCCGGGGCGGGCTCGGGGGCGCGGTAGGGGTAGCGCGGATCCCCGGGGTTGCCGGTGATCGCGTCGGGCAGGCTCAGGTGCGGTTCGCCGCCCTGCCCGGTCCGCGGGTAGGCCACCGGCAGCGGCGGGGTTCCAGGCTGTCCGGTCTGCGGTTCGTCGAGCTGGGACGGTAGCAGGACATTGGGGTCCAGGCCCAGATCCGAGAACGCGGCGTCGATGAACGGCTGGCTGAACTGGCCCGGGGCCAGATTGACCAGGGACGCCTTGAAGAACGGACCCGAGCCGAGCACCTCGCCGAAGGACATCGCATAGCGGCGCAGTAGATACATGGTGCGCTGCAGTTCCTGCTTGCGGTTGTCCAGGATGCCCAGCACACCGTTGAGTTTGTCCAGGGCGGGCTTCACCTGGTCGCGGTTGTCATTGACCAGACCGGAGATCTGATGCGACGCGGCGGTGATGTTGTTCATCAGCGTGTCGAGCGAATTCCGTTGGGACACCAGCTCGGCCAGCAGCGCGTCGGCGTTGACCACCAGTTTGGCGATCTGGTCGCTGCGCTTGGCGAGCACCCCGGTGACCGTGTTCGCGTCGGCCAGCAGCGCCCGCAGTTTGGCGTCGCGGGTGTTCAACGTCGCCGAGAAACGTGACACTCCTTCCAGAGCGACCTTCAGGTTGGGCGGGGTGTCGTGGAAAGTGTCGGCAATGGTGGTGAGCGCCTTGGACAGCTGCGTGGTGTCCAGGCCACTGATGGTGGTGGTCAGCTCACCCAGGGCTGTGGGCAGATCATAGGGAGACGTGGTGCGCTGCAACGGAATCGGTCCGGACAGCTGACCGTCACCGATCGAGGTCAGTTCGAGCATCTTGGTGCCCAGCACCGTCTCGGTCTTGATGGCCGCCTCGGTCCGGTCACCGAGTTCCACACCGTCGCGCACCGTGAAGTCGACGCGCACCTTGTTGCCCTCGAGGTGGGCGCCGGATACCTGGCCCACCGAGACGCCCGACACCCGGACCTGACTGCCCGGCTTGATGCCGCCCGCCTCGGCGAAGTACGCCGAATGGTCGGTCGTGCGTTTGACGAACGGCAGCTTGTCGTAGGAGAACGTGGCCAGCACCAGACCCGCCAGGATCAGGGTGCCGACGATGCCGACCGCGATGCGGTTCCGCTCGGCCAGGGGTTTGAAGGCGGGTCGTCTCATTTCGGTTGGCACCGTCCTGTGTCCTGGCCGGCGAGCTTGACGTAGACCGGTTGGCCGCCCTTGCCGTTGACCTTGAGAATCGCGTCGCACAGATAGAAGCCGAAGTAGTCGCCGTACAGGCCCTGCCGGGACAGGATCTGGTAGGCGTCCGGCAGTGTCCGGACCAGATCGTCGACGTAGTCATGGTCGGCCATGATCTGCCCGGCGGCCCGATCGGTCTGGACCACGGTGTCGTGCAGTGGTGGGCCGACCTGGGCGAACAGGTCGGCGACGGTACCTGCCGCGGCGTTGATGTAGGCGGTGCCGGTGGCGATGTCGGACCGCCGATCTGCCAGTCCCGCAACGAGTTCGGACAGTTTGTCCACCCCCTGGGCGAACTGATCGTCACGGGTCGCGAACCGGCCCAGCACGGTGTTGAGATTGTCGATCACCTGGCCGATGAGTTCGTCGCGGTCGGCCAGCGTCGAGGTCAGCGCCGAGGTCTGGGCCAGCACCGAGGAGATGGTGGCACCCTGACCCTGGAACACGTTGAGCAACTCCCCCGACAGGGCGTTGACCTGATCGGGGTCCAGCGCCCGGAACAGTGGACGGAAGCCGCCGATCAGGGCGTCGACATCCAGCGCGGGTGCGGTCTGCGCCAACGGAATGGTCCCGCCCGGTGGGAGTTTTCGCACCGAGCCGGGTGCATCCTCGAGGGCCAGGTAGCGGTCGCCGATCAGGTTCTCGTAGCGCACGGCCGCGCGGGTGCCGGCAGTCAGCGGCAGGCTCTGGTCCACGGAGAAGTCGACCGTGACGGTGCCGTCGCGGTGCAGGTTCACCGCTGTGACCTTGCCGACCTCGACGCCGGCGATCCGCACGAAGTTGCCGCCCTCGAGTCCGGAGACGTTGCTGAACACGGCGTGGTACTGGGCACGGGAGTCGAACCGGAACTGCCCGAACACAGTGACGAGGGCGAAGGTGAACACCACGCAGGCAACGCTGAACAACAGCACCCGCGCCAGCGTGCGCGCCGTCCGGTCCCTCATGGCTGACCCCCGGGCGGGGGCGAATACAGCGGGGTGCCGTCGGGCCCGAATTGCGGTGCGCCGTAGGGTGGCCCGCCGGGGTAGGCCGGCGCCGGACCGGGTGCGGGCGGCCCGGGATAGCGGATCCGCGGCGGTTCGGGATTGGCCTTGGTGACCGGGAGGTAGTTGGCGAATCCCGGGAAGCCGATACCGGGGTTGGGCCGCAGATCGAGTCCGGTGCCGAAGCCGGTGTCGGTGACCAGGTACTTGACCGGGAAGTTCTTGCTGACATCAGGCAGCGAGCCGCAGCTCGGACGACCGCCGGGGCCGCCGGTAGCGTTGACGATCGGCAGGTTGTCCGGGAATCGGTACGGATCGTCACCGGCCAGTAGGGCGGCGTCCATGATGACCGATTTACCGTTGCCGCCCAGCGCATCCCGGCCACCGTTTTCCAGGAACCACTGCGCACCCTGGAACAGGCAGGTGTAGGTCGGCGAGTACTTGTCCAGCAACGCGGTGGTCGGTTCCAGGGTGTTCATCGAACGCACCAGATTGGGCTGATTACCGCCGATGGTGTCGATGCCGGACCGCGAGAAGCCGACCGCGGACAGCAGCAGTTCGTCGAGCGCCCCGGCATGGTCGGTGATGGTGGAACTGGTTGTCGAGAACGAGTCCAGGATCGACAGGATGTCCTGTGCGGCATCGGAGTACGTCTGCGCCGTGGCACCGAATTTCTGCCAGTCCGCCCGCACCGTGTCCAGCCGCGGATTGACGGCCGACAGTACGGTGTTGGCGCCACTGATTGCCTGGCCGATGCGATCTCCCTTGCCGCGCAACGATTCTGCGACCGCACCCAGCACGGAGTTGAGTTTGGCCGGGTCGATGGCCTGCACCACGTTCTGCAGGTTCTCGAATACGGTGTTCACCTCGACGGTCACGTTCCGCGATCGCAGGACCGCACCGGAGGCCAGCGGTTGGGTACTCGGTTGGTCCGGGGCGATCAGGTCGACGTACTTGGCGCCGAATGCTGTGCTGGACTTGATCTCCGCTTCGACATTGGCCGGCAGATAGCGGAACGGGCCGGGATCGATCTTCAGCAGGAGTTGCGCCTGCGTGCCCTCGGCGGCCGACCGGGCGCCGATCGTGCTGACCTCACCGATCTGCACGCCCCGGAACTTGACCTTGGCGCCGGGTTCCATGACCAGTCCGGCCCGGTCGGAGACCAGCGTCAGCGGCACCTGTGAGCGCAGCGTGCCGGAGAACAGCAGTGCGGTCAGCGCAACCAGCGACGCAATGACCACCAGGAGCACCGGCGCCCACCAGATCGGATCGATGCGCTCACGGCGCTCGGGTACAGATGTGTCGGCCATCAGATCAACCCGACAGGTGGAAGTTGCCGGACTGCCCGTAGACCGAGAGCGTGATGGTCAACAACACGAACACCGTCGCCGTCACCGAGGTACGCACCGCGCGTCCCACCGCCTCACCCACCCCGGCCGGCCCGCCCGTGGCGGTGAAACCGTAGTAGGTATGGATCGCCATCACGGCGGCCGCCATCGACAGCGCTGCGATGAACGACCACATCAGGTCCGACGGCTGCAAGAAGGTCGAGAAGTAGTGGTCGTACACGCCGCGGGATTGCCCGTAGACCACCGTGGTGCCGAATCGGGTGGCCAGGAACGACATCAGCACGGCCACGGTATAGAGCGGGATCACCACCAGCACTCCCGCCACGATCCGGGTGGACGCCAGGTAGGTGACGGTGCGGATGCCCATCACCTCGAGTGCGTCGATCTCCTCGTTGATCCGCATGGCGCCCAGTTGCGCGGTGGCACCGGCACCGATGGTCGCAGCCAGAGCCACCCCCGCCGTTGCCGGGGCGATGAAGCGGACGTTGAGGAACGCGCCGAGGAATCCGGTGAGGCCCTCGATCCCGACGTTGGACAAGGTGTTGTAGCCCTGCACCGCGATCAGTGCGCCGGTCGACAGCGTGAGGAAGCCGATGATCACCACGGTGCCGCCGATGACGGCCAGCGCTCCGGTGCCCATCCCCATGACGGCGATCAGCCGGAGCACCTCGGCCGGGTAGCGCCGGACCGCCTCGACGGTGGCGGCCAGGGCATTGCCATAGAACGCGGTCTGCTCCCCCAGCTTCCGGGTGGCATCGACAGCGTTGGAGACGCTGCTCACGGCGCAACCTTCACGCCGAAGGCGGTGGCCAGGATGTTGATGAGGAACAACGCCATGAACGCGAACACCACGGTCTCGTTGACCGCGCTGCCCACACCGGTGGGGCCGCCGCCCACGGAAAGTCCCTTGTAGCAAGCGATCAGACCCGCGGACAGACCGAACAACAGAGCCTTGACCAACGAGACGATCACCTGCGGCAGACCGGTCAGCAATGTCAGGCCGGCCACGAACGCTCCCGGGGTGACGTGCTGGACGAAGACGACGAACAGGTAGCTGCCCGTGAGCCCCACCACGGCGACCACCGAGTAGAGCATCAATGCGACGAAGGTGGCCGCAATCACCCGAGGTACCACCAACGCCTGGATCGGGTTCACCCCGATGACCTTCATGGCGTCGATCTCCTCACGGATGGTGCGGGCACCCAGATCCGCGCACATCGCCGTGGCGCCCGCGCCGGAGACGACGATGGCAGTGACCACCGGTCCCACCTGCGTCACCGACGCCAGGGCCGCGCCGGCACCGGACAGATCACCCGCACCGACTTCGAGCAGCACGATGTTCAGGGTGAAGACGATCAACACCGTGTAGGGGATCGACAGCATCAGGGTGGGAACGATGGATACCCGTGCCACGAACCAGATCTGGTCGATCAGCTCGCTCCACGCGAACGGCCGGCGGAACATCGCGGTGAATGTCTCGCCGGCAAGGACGAAGAAATCGCCCATCGCGGTCATGGGTCGCCCGAGCGGGCCTGTTGCCGTCGTCAAGCGGACTCCACTTCCATCGGTGCGGACGAAGGGCAGTCTAGGAGCGCGTCGGGCCACCGGCGAACCGGCGGCCCGGCCCAGCGGTCGGGTTTCAGCAACGACAATTTGGCGCCGCTGCCGGGCCCACCCTTCTACGCTGGCCATATCCGTGCCATGACGGGCGCGGCACTGGGTGGTGCCCGATACCGATCATGACGACTCGAAATGGCGCGCCAGTCGCTGCGGATGCCACGGGTGCGGCTCCGCATAGGGGCGAAAACGAGCTGTTAGCAACATATTCCGATGCCGTGTTGAGCTAAGTTGCCGCGAGGTGACACAACGGGCGGGCGGCACCGCCGAACGGCGGGTCCATGCCGGTCGTGGACGTCCCGGTGCGCCGCGCAGCACTGGGGGCGCCAGAGCACCCGACCGGCCACCGGTGTCACGAATCGAGCGACCCGCCTGCGAAAGGTTTCCGATCAGGCCGATTCGAATGCCGCGCCGCCGTCCGCCCATTCAGCATCACCATGCGTGAATGTGTTGCTGAGCGCCGCACGACGAGCCACACTAACGGGCATACGACGGAAGGCAATCTCCATGTTCGACAACCGATTTCACACCAGCCTGCCTATGCGGCGGGCTGGCGATCTGTCCCGGCGGGACATCGACGTGGCCACCGGGATCCTGATCGGTCTGCGCGGCTACTCCGAGCGCGACGCATTCGACGAGCTGGTGAGTGCCACGCACCGGACCGGTGCCGGCATCACCGCGGTGGCGCGGGCCCTGATCGCGATCGCCGGCGGACGCCGCGACCCGGGCCCGGTGTACGACGCGGCCCTGGATCTGTGGGGCCACGCGCTCACCGGACGCGCGGTCTACCACTGAATCACTTGATCTTCGAAACGATCTCGGTCGCAATCCGGACGGCCTGACCATCGGTGTCGGTGCTGCAGGCCATCACCTCCACGATGTGATTGGTGGCCGCACCCAAGGCGTGCTGGCAGGCCCAATCCCCCGCGTCCTGCT
>Ga0209023_10007318_pt1 | contig 11356 bp, 5 predicted proteins | sample LakOneMetagenome_FD_187468 | JGI IMG/M metagenome (GOLD analysis project Ga0209023, IMG submission 187468) | Freshwater and sediment microbial communities from Lake Erie, Canada (SPAdes) (version 2) | ecosystem: Environmental > Aquatic > Freshwater > Lentic | place: Lake Erie, Canada | collected...
AGCGGGTGTTCCGCGACGGCCACTGGCACTTCGAGGATGCCGACCCGCGCTGGCGCAGCATCCACCACATCGCGGGCGGGCACTTCTACGCGATCGGCGAGCCGATGCGCGCCGGGGATGCCTGAACGGGCAGGGGAGGCGGTGCGCTACTGCATGGCCTGGGGGCGCGGCTCGAGCGCGTTCGCGCCCACCGGGCGGATCTGGGTGCCCTGGTGCAGGCCCACGCGCCAGCCGTCCGGATGGCGGGTCCAGATGCGCACATAGCGTCCGCGCAGCGGCGTGGCCGGCTGGTCCATCGCGATGCTGCGGTAGGTGCCGGTGACGATGGCGGTGCCGCCGTCGCCGACGAGGCGGATCTCCATCTCCTCGACGCCATAGTTGCGGATGCGGTATTCGTCGCGCGCCAGCGCCTGCAGGAACTCGGTCTTGGTGCGCACCCGGCCGTTGCTTTCGACGTGGTAGTAGTCGCCGCTGATGAGGCGGCGCAGCGCATCGATGTCGCGCCCGATCAGGGCCTGGGCGCGCTGGCGCTCCGCCTCGCGCACGCCGGCGGTGGCCGGGCCATCGCCGGCGCTTCCCTGCCGGCGCGCAGCCGGTTCGAGTGCGGCCTGCGAGGCCGTGGCGGGCGGAAGGAGGGAGGCGAGGCAAAGCGCAAGGATGGATGTGGCGCGCATGGCGTGCTCCTAGTGACAGGCTGATGTCATTATAGGAGGGCGGTGCGGCGTAGAATGTCACGAATTCTCTCTGATACGACACATTGTTGGTGTTGTAGATACTGTAATTTTGTGTAGGCAATTGCAAATCTGTTACAGTCTTGTCCAGACCGCCCACCCCGCCGACCTCGCCGCATCTTTCGACCGAACGACACTTATGCCCGCCGCCCTGCTGCCTCCCGACGAACTGGACCGCTTGTCCCTGCTGGACGCCCTCGCCCTGCTGGACACGCCGCCCGAACCGGTGTTCGACCGCATCACCCGGCTGGCCAGCCGCCTGCTGGGCGTGCCGATGGCCCTGTTTTCCCTGGTCGACGCCGACCGCCAGTGGTTCAAGTCGCGCGTCGGCCTGGACGCCGAGCAGACCCCGCGCGAACACGCCTTCTGCGCGCATGCGATCGGCATGACGAGGCCGCTGGTAGTGAACGACGCCACCCAGGACCAGCGCTTCAGCGACAACCCGCTGGTCTACGGTCCGCCGAACATCCGCTTCTACGCCGGCGTGCCGATCCGCACCACGGCCGGGCTGGCGATCGGCACCCTGTGCGCCCTCGATACCAAGCCGCGCGAACTGAGCCAGGAAGAAGCGGAGGTGCTGAACGACCTCGCGACCATCATCACCAAGGAAGTGCACGACCGCGAGCGGCTGGCGGTCGCGCGCGAGCAGCTGGAGCGCTCCAGCGCGGTGCTGGGCGCCAGCGAGGCGCGCTTTCGTTCCATCTTCGACATTGCCAGCGTCGGGATCGCGCTGGTGGCGCCGGACGGCGGCTGGATCAGCGTCAACGGCGCGCTGTGCGATATCGTCGGCTACAGCGAGGAAGAGCTGTGGGGCCTGACCTTCCAGCAGATCACCGACCCGGACGACGTCGCCCTGGACCTCGGTCTGCTGGAGGAACTGCGCAGCGGCACGCGCACCCAGTACCAGCTGGAGAAGCGCTACATCCGCAAGGACGGCCGCGCGGTCTGGATCAACCTGAATGTCGCCCCCAAGCACAACGCGCGCGGCGAAGTCGAGTACTACGTGTCGGTGATCAAGGACATCGACGCGGAAAAGCGGGCGCAGCAAAAAGTGGCCGAGCTGAACGCCGACCTCGAGCGCCGCGTCGCCGAGCGCACCGCCGCGCTGGGCGCCAGCGAGGCGCGCCTGGCCAGCGTGATCGAGAACGCGAACGACGCCTACATCGGCCTGGACCAGGGCGGGACCGTCACCGCCTGGAACCGCCAGGCCGAGGAAACCTTCGGCTGGCCGCGCCAGGAAGCGCTGGGGCGCACGCTGGAAGAACTGATCGTTCCGGCCGAGCTGGCCGAACGCCACCGCGAGGGCATGCGGCGCTACCTGGCCACCGGCCAGGCCACCGTGGCCGACCAGCGGCTCGAGCTGCCGGCGGTGCGCCGCGACGGCTCGACCCTGACGGTCGAGGTGCGCATCCGCGCGCTGCCACTCGAAGGCGGCACCGTGTTCAGCGCCTTCCTGCACGACATCAGCGAGCGCAAGCAGGAAGAGGCGCGGCGCGACTACGAGAGCCGCCATGACGTGCTCACGGGCCTGCTGAACCGGCGCGCCCTGATGGAGGCGCTGCCGATGGCGCAGGCCCGGGCCAGCCGCAGCGGCAAGACGGTGGGCATGCTGTTCATCGACCTGGACGGCTTCAAGGCCGTCAACGATTCCCAGGGCCACGAGGCCGGCGACATCCTGCTGGGCGTGGTCGCCGAGCGCCTGCGCGCCGGCGTGCGCCGCACCGACAGCGTCTACCGCCTGGCCGGCGACGAGTTCACCGTGCTGCTGGAAGACATGGCCGATACCTTCGACGACGCCCACATGGTGGCCGAAAAGCTCATCCGGAGCATCGCCGAGCCGGTCGAGCTGCCGGGCTACGCGGTCCGGGTGCGCGCCAGCATCGGCATCGCGCTGGACACGGAAGGCGGCGCGCGCCAGGCCGAGGAGCTGCTGAAGGAGGCCGACCACTTCATGTACCAGGCCAAGAAGGCCGGGCGCGGCCGGGTGTGCTCGGCCAGGCACCCCTGCTGACGCGCGCCGCCGCGGCGGGCCTTCCTGCTGCCGGCGGGCGCTTCAGCGCAGGGTCAGGTCGGACCAGCCGAGCGGCTGGGCGATGAACACGGTGTCGCAGGCTTCGGTCGGGTAGGCGAAGTCGAAGGCGACCTTGCCGCGGCTGTCGACGCCGAGCAGGCGCGCGCCCGTGCGCGCATTGAGCACCGAATAGGCGACCAGGTAGTTGCCCGGGCTGCCCTCGTAGACGCTGGAGCAGATGTCCGAGAACAGCTTGCGGTCGCCTTCGTAGGTCCAGACCTCGCGCGCGGTGCGCGCCTTTTCGTCGATCGCATAGCGCGAGGGCGTGCTGAAAGTGCGGGTGGCGCCGCGCGGCGCCCCGGGCGGCTGGGTCAGGCTGCCCAGGCCGTTGTTGAAGAGCAGCAGCTCGCCGTTCGGCGCGATCGACAGCGAATGCTGGCCGATCGGCGCCTTGCCTTCCACCAGGCGCAGGGCCAGGGCGCGCAGCGAGGGGTAATTCACGTACCAGTGCTTGCCGGTGTCCCCGAACAGCCAGCGGATGGCGCCGGTCTCGTAGTCGAGCTTGACGACGAAGTTCTCGCGGCTCGACAGCAGCAGGGAGTTGTCGGCAGCGTTGTAGATGGCCGAATTCAGGTGGAACCAGTCCTGGCCGTCGCGCACGAAATTGGACGGGTCGTCGCCCTTGGCGCGCATGTGGTCGCGGAAGATGCGGCCGAGGTCCCATTCGCGCAGCACCTTGCCGGCGGTATCGATCTCGGACAGGCTGGATTCGAAGATGCTGGCGCCGTTCAGCACCGCGTCGAGTTCGGCCAGCATGCCGACCTTGCCGGGCGAGAGGTCGTGGTGGAAGTTGGTCGGGCTCAGCCCGCCGGGCAAGGGGACGAGCGGCGTGCTGGTGTAAGCGCCGCCGACGTCCATCCGGTGCAGCACGGGGGAGTCCGAGCTGCCGATATAGAAGGCATCCGGCCCGAACATCGAGGAAAAGGAGTTGGCCAGCACCGCCCCGGTCCAGCGCAGATTGCCGTCGGTGTCGATGACGACCGGCGCGGTGCGGCCGTTCTTGATGAGCATGAAGTCGAAGCCGGGCATGGCCGCGGGGCCGCGCGCGACCTTGATGTCCGGGCGCGCGTAGATGTCGGCCGGCCCGCTGTAGGCGCCGGCCGGGACCTCGACCCGCCACGCGTGCTTCGAGCCGTCGCGAAAGCGCGCCGTCAGGTCGACCAGGTTCGTGTGCGAGGCATACAGGCCGAAGACGGGTAGCGACAGGCGACGGCCATTGGCGTCGTAGCTGCCCCGCCGGTCGAGCCAGCTGCGTTCGACGCTGACCGCGAGCGGCTTCGATGCGCTGCCGGGCCGGGGCACGACCGTATAGGCGATGCCGGCCAGGTCGCCGTAGTTGGCGAGACTGAAACTGAGGTCGGCGGCGAACACCGTGACGCCGGGCGCCTGGCGCACCTCGCCGATTTTGCCGAGCTCGGCCTGGGTCTTGTGCCCGTCTTCGTCGTCGTCCTTGTCGCGTCCGCCGCAGGCGGACAGGGCGAGCGCCAGGCCGAGGGTGGCAAGCAGGCAGGCGGCGCGGCGCACCCAGGGCTGGATGGGCGTCGGCGTGGTCGGGTGCAGGTGCATGGGCATGGGCGCTCCCTGGGGCGAATGGTTGAGTGTTCCGGATTCGACGGCCGGAGTGTTCTTTTAGTTCGGCCTGCCGGCACGCGCCACCGATGGGCTCAAGCGAAGGGGCATTCGCCCGAAAAAGAGACGCTTGACCTTCCCACCGTGGGAAGGAATATCCTTCAGGTATGAAAACGGGAGGAGCAATGGACATGACAAGCACGCCCACGGTGCTGCGCATCGAGGGCATGAGCTGCGCCTCGTGCGTCGGACGGGTCGAAAAGGCGCTTCGCGCGGTGCCTGGCGTGACCGACGCCAGCGTCAACCTGGCGACCGAAAAGGCGACCGTGCATGGAGGCGACCCGTCCAGCCTTGCGCTAGCGGTGCGCGCGGCGGGCTACGAGGCGGCGCCGGCCGACCGGCCTGCATCTACCCAGGACGCCGGAGCGTCCGGCGCGCTGCCCGGCTGGTGGCCGGTGGCCGCCGCGGCGCTGCTCAGCCTGCCCCTGCTGCTGCCGATGCTGGCCCAGCCCTTCGGCCGCGACTGGATGCTGCCCGGCTGGCTGCAGCTGCTGCTGGCAACCCCGGTGCAGTTCTGGCTGGGAGCGCGCTTCTACCGGGCCGGCTGGAAGGCGCTGCGCGCCGGCAGCGGCAATATGGACCTCTTGGTGTCGATCGGCACCAGCGCGGCCTACGGGCTGTCGGTCTACCTGCTGCTGGGGCAGGCGCAGGGGCACGGGCACGGCATGCCGCACCTGTACTTCGAATCCTCCGCCGTCGTGATCACCCTGGTCCTGCTCGGCAAATGGCTGGAAGCGCGCGCCAAGGGCCGCACCGTGGCGGCGATCCGGGCGCTGGAAGCCTTGAAGAGCGTCGACGCCCTGGTGCGCCGCGAGGGCGCGGACGTGCGCATCGCGCTGGACCAGCTGCGGGTGGGCGAGCTGATGGTGGTGCGCCCCGGCGAGCGGGTGCCGGCGGACGGCGTCGTGGAAGCGGGCAGCAGCCACCTGGACGAGTCCCTGCTCACCGGCGAGAGCCTGCCCGTGGCCAAGGGGCCCGGCAGCCTGGCGGCCGGCGGCGCGGTCAATGCCGAGGGCCTGCTGCTGGTGCGCGCGACAAGGGTGGGGGCCGAGACCATGCTCGCGCAGATCATCCGCCTGGTCGAGGATGCGCAGGCGGCCAAGGCGCCGATCCAGCGCCTGGTCGACCGGGTCAGCAGCGTGTTCGTGCCGGCGGTGCTGCTGGTGTCCCTTGCCACCCTGCTGGGCTGGGGCCTGGCGACCGGCGACTGGGAGGCGGCCTTGCTGAACGCGGTGGCGGTGCAGGTGATCGCCTGTCCCTGCGCGCTGGGCCTGGCGACGCCGACGGCGATCATGGTCGGCACCGGCGCGGCGGCCCGCCACGGCATCCTGATCAAGGACGCCCAGGCGCTCGAGACGGCGCATGCGCTGGACGTCGTCGCCTTCGACAAGACCGGCACCCTGACCGAGGGCAAGCCGGTGCTGGCGGCGCTGGAGGGGGATGCGGACCAGGTGCTGCTGCTGGCCGGCGCCGTGCAGCAGACCAGCGCCCATCCGCTGGCGGGCGCCGTGCTCGAGGCGGCGCGCAGCCGCGCCCTGGCCCTGGCGCCGGCCGCGCACGGCCAGGCCTTGCCGGGACGCGGCGTGCAGGCCGAGGTGGGCGGAGCCGCCGTCTGGCTCGGCAATGCGCGCCTGATGGCGGAGCTGGGGGCCGATACCGGGCCATTCTCCGGCGTGGCTGGCGCGCACGAAGCGGCCGGGCGCACCGTGTCGTGGCTGGCCCGGCGCGCGGGGAAGGAGGGGGACAGGCCGGAGGTGTTCGGCCTGCTGGCCTTCGGCGACGCCCTCAAGCCGGGCGCGCGCGATGCGGTGGCGCGCCTGCGGGAGATGGGCATCGAGACCGTGATGCTCACCGGCGACAACGAAGGCGCGGCGCGCCTGGTGGCGCGGCAGCTCGGGATCAAGCGCTGGCATGCCGGCGTCCTGCCGGGCGACAAGGCGCAGGTGGTGGCACAGCTGAAGGAGGGCGGGCGCCGGGTCGCGATGGTCGGCGACGGCATCAACGACGCGCCGGCCCTGGCCGCGGCCGACGTCGGCATCGCCATGGCCAGCGGCACCGACGTGGCGATGCAGGCGGCCGGCATCACCCTGATGCGCGGCGACCCCGCGCTGGTGGCGGATGCGGTGGCCGTGTCGCAGCGCAGCTATGCGAAAATCCGCCAGAACCTGGGCTGGGCCTTCGTTTTCAACGTGGTCGGCATCCCGCTGGCCGCCTTCGGCCTGCTCAACCCGGTGCTGGCCGGCGCCGCGATGGCGCTCAGTTCGGTGAGCGTGGTGACGAATGCGCTGCTGCTGCGGCGCTGGCAGCCGGCGCAAACGGGCGCAAGGAATACCAACGGGGCCGAAGCGCCCCATCAACCAGGAGGAACGACGATGTATGAATTGCTGGTGGATGGCATGAGCTGCGGGCACTGCGTGGGTCGGGTGACGAAGGCCGTGCAGGGCGTGGACGGGGCGGCGCGGGTGGAGATCGACCTCCCGAGCCGCAAGGTGACGGTGGACAGCGGCGCCGAGCTGGCGCGCATCGCCGCGGCGATCGATGCCGCCGGCTATCCGGTGCTGGCGTCGGGAGGGGCAAAAGCGCCTTGAGCGCGCGTTAACTGAACGGCACTCCCTCACATCTACTTTTGAGATATATTTTAGTGGACATTAAGTAAACACGAGGCGAAGGGCGCGGTACGACCAATCCGGTCGGCATTCCATTGGGATGACAGATGCGATACGGCGTGTTAGCGGAACCGGCGGACCTGGCGACCCACCCGCCCACCAGCGTGCAGATGCGCACCGTGCTCATCGTGCTCGCGGTGCTGGGCCTCCTGTTCGCCGCGCTGCTGCCGCTGGCCGGCATGCCCCTGCCGGTGGCGCCCGAGTTCGTGCCGATGGTCCAGTCGGCCCTGATCGGCAGCAACCTGCTGACCGGCATCCTGCTGCTCGGCCACGTGCACACCAACCGCTCGTGGTCGCTCGGCATCCTCGCCCTGGGCTACTTCTTCACGGCCCTGATCGCGCTGGCCCACATGCTGACCTTCCCGGGCCTGTTCGCGAGCCATGGGGTGCTGGGCGGGAACGGCCAGAGCACGCCCTGGCTCTTCGTGGTCTGGCACGCGCTGTTCCCGCTGTTCGTGCTGGGCTATGCGCGCAGCTACCGGCGTCCCTTGCCCGGCCATTTCATGCGGGTCGGGACCCTGCTCACCACCCTGTTCGTCGCGCTGCTGGTGCTGCTGTGCACCTCGGGCGCCTCCTACCTGCCGCAGCTGGTCGCCGACCAGCGCTACCGGCCGGCCTACCGCGCCCTCGGCCTGGCGGTGCTGGCGCTGTCCCTGTTTTCCCTGTGGCGCATCACCTGCAAGCGCCCGCGCGCGCTGCTCGACGTCTGGCTGATGGTGGCGATGACGGCCTGGGTGGCCGAGGTGATGCTGTCCTGCCTGTTCAGCAGCGGGCGCTACGACCTCGGTTTCTACGCCGGCCGCCTGTACGGCCTGGCGGCGTCGCTGCTGGTGCTGGGGGCGGTCGCGATCGACAATATCGCCCTGCATGCGCGCCTGCGCCAGACCTTCGAGGAAATGATCGAGGCGCGTGCCCGCGCCCAGTGGCAAAGCCTGCTCGGCTCGGTGCTGCGCCAGCTGCCGGACGGCGTCCTGATCGTCGACCGGGAAGGGCGCTGCGTGATGGCCAACGACCAGGCCGAGGGCATGGCGGCGCGCTTCGAGCACGCCTCGCGCGACGGCACCCCGGGGCCGGCGGCGATGCTGGCGCTGCTCAGGGAACCGGTACGGCGCGCGATCGAGGGCAAGCCCTTCCGCGACGCCATGCTCGAGAGCGTGGCGGGGGACGGCCGCCGCGTTTACACGGTGAGCGGGGCGCCGCTGCGCGACGGCGCGGCCGAGCTGGCGGCGGCCGTGATCGTGCTCGACGACGTCACCGAGGCCACCCAGGCCAATGCGGCGCTGGCGCGCGCCCTCGACCAGGCCCGCTACCTGATCGAGAACACCCCGCTGGCCGTGATCGAGTGGGACCGCGACTTCATCATCCGCCTGTGGAACCGGCGCGCCGAGGAGCTGTTCGGCTGGAGCGCCCAGGAAGCCGTGGGGCTGCGCATCGACGCGCTGCCGCTGGTGCACGAGGAGGACACCGGCAAGGTGGCCGGCGCCATCGGACGCCTGCTCGATTCGGCCACCCGCTACGTCAAGTCGACCAACCGCAACCGCACCCGCGACGGGCGCACCCTGTGCTGCGAGTGGTACAACTCGGTGCTGCGCGACGATCGTGGCGGCATCGACCGGGTGTTCTCGCTGGTGCTCGACATCAGCGAGCGCGAAGCGGCGATGGAGCAGCTCAAGGAGGCCGACCGCCGCAAGGACATCTACATCGCCACCCTGGCGCACGAGCTGCGCAATCCGCTCGCGCCGATCGCCAACGCCGCCTCGCTGCTGCGCGGGCGCGGCCTGGCCCAGGAGCGCATCGAGTGGATCGCGGCGATGGTCGGGCGCCAGGCGGCGCAGATGTCGCGCCTGCTCGACGACCTGCTCGACGTCACCCGCATCAGCCGCGGCAAGATCGAGCTGCGCCGGGCGCCGCTGGAACTCGGGCGCCTGCTGCGCGACACCCTGCAGGCCAGCATGCCCCTGATCGAAGCGGGGCGGCACGCGACCGAGATCGACCTGTGCGACGAGCCGGTCTGGGTCGAGGCCGACGCCCTGCGCCTGACCCAGGTGCTGGCCAACCTGGTCAACAACGCGGCCAAGTACACGCCGCCGGGCGGGCGCATCGGGATCCTGTTGAAGGAAGAGGGCGGCGAAGCGATGGTGCGGGTGAGCGACAACGGCATCGGCATCGAGCCGGAGATGGTGGACCGGGTGTTCGACGCCTTCGTGCAGGTGAGCAGCGCCAGCCACCTGGCCCAGGGCGGACTGGGGATCGGCCTGTCGCTGGCCAAGGGGCTGGTGGAGCTGCACGGCGGACGCATCGCCGCGCACAGCGAGGGGCCGGGGAAGGGAGCGGCCTTCACGGTGTGGCTGCCGGCCATCGCCACCCCGCAGCCGGCGCCGGGGACGGCCGCGGCGATGGGCGCGGTGGCGGGCCTGCGCAAGCGCATCCTGGTGGCGGACGACAATGTCGACGCGGCCGAGTCGCTGGCCTGGCTGCTGCGCTCCGAAGGCGCGGCCGTGGACGTGGTCCACGACGGGGCGGCGGCGCTCAGGCTGTTCAACGAGCGGCCCGCCGAGATCGTGGTGCTCGACCTGGGCATGCCCGAGGTGGATGGGCTGGAGGTGGCGCGCGTCCTGTCGCGGCAGACGCCGAAGCCCTGCCTCGTCGCGGTGACGGGCAGGGGGCGGCAGGAAGACCGCGCGGCCTCCTTGGCGGCGGGCTTCGACGAGCATTTCACGAAGCCGGTCGCGCCGCAGGAGCTGATCGACCTGCTCAAGAAGTTGTAGGGTGGGCGGCTGTGCCGCCCACGCGTTCGGGCGGCCGGTGCGTGATCGAAACCTGTCCTTTGTTCGCGGACGGGAGTTGAACGCGTGGGCGGAGGACCGCCCACCCTACGGTTCAGTGGCCGTGCCCCGATGGCTTCTTCGCCTGGAGTTCGACCCTGCCCTGCGCTGGCTTGTCCGGCGCCACGGGGGCCTGCGGCAGCTCCCCCGTCCACTCGCGCGCCACGGTCCCGGCGGGGTGCCTGTACCAGCCCGGATCGCGGTAGTCGCCGCGCGCGAGATCCGCGCGCACCTTCAGCACCGTGAACATGCCGCCCATCTCGATGTTCCCGAACGGCCCCTTCCCATCCATCATGGGCAGGGTGTTCTGCGGCAGGCGCATCTTCATGTCGCCCATCGAGCCGCCGCGGTCGCCCATCACCATATAGCCCGGCACCAGATTGTTGATCTTGCGCGCCACGCCGCGGTGGTCGACCCCGGCGAGGTTGGGCACGTCGTGGCCCATGGCGTTCATGGTGTGGTGCGACTTGTGGCAGTGGAAGGCCCAGTCGCCCGGATTGTCCGCCACGAACTCGATGGCGCGCATCTGGCCCACCGCGATGTCGGTGGTGACCTCGGGCCAGCGCGCGCCGGGCGGCACCCAGCCGCCGTCGGTGCCGGCGACCTGGAAGGTGTGGCCGTGCAGGTGGATCGGGTGGTTGGTCATGGTGAGGTTGCCGACCCGGATGCGCACCTTCTCGCCGAGGCGCGCCACCATCGGGTCGATGCCGGGGAAGACGCGGCTGTTGAAGGTCCACAGGTTGAAGTCGAGCATGGTGTTGGTGCGCGGCGTGTAGCTGCCCGGCTCGATGTCGTAGGACGAGAGCAGGAAGACGTAGTCGCGGTCCACCGCATGCTGCTTCGGGTTCTTCGGGTGGGTGACCCAGAAGCCCATCATGCCCATCGCCATCTGCATCATCTCGTCGGCGTGCGGGTGGTACATGAAGGTGCCGGCATGGCGCGCCACGAATTCGTAGACGAAGGTCTTGCCGGGCGGGATGGCGGGCTGGGTCAGGCCGGACACGCCGTCCATCCCGCAGGGTAGTAACTGGCCGTGCCAGTGCACGCTGGTGATCTCGGGCAGCTTGTTGGTGACGAAAATGCGCACCCGGTCGCCTTCGACCACTTCGATGGTCGGGCCCGGGCTCTGGCCGTTGTAGCCCCACAGATTGGCTTGCATGCCGGGGGCGAGCTCGCGCACCACCGGTTCGGCGACCAGGTGGAATTCCTTGACCCCGTCCTTCATGCGCCAGGGCAGGCTCCAGCCGTTCAGGGTCACGACCGGGTTGTAGGGACGGCCATTGGGCGGCGCCAGCGGCGCGGCGGTCGTGCTGGACGACTGCACCGGCGCTTCCGGCAGGGAGGCGGCGCCGGCGCGGCTGACGAGCGAGGCGCCGAGCACGGTGGCGCCGGCGTTGGCGAGGAAGTGTCTGCGATTGTTCATTGCTGGTGTTC
>Ga0209023_10007320_pt1 | contig 11355 bp, 9 predicted proteins | sample LakOneMetagenome_FD_187468 | JGI IMG/M metagenome (GOLD analysis project Ga0209023, IMG submission 187468) | Freshwater and sediment microbial communities from Lake Erie, Canada (SPAdes) (version 2) | ecosystem: Environmental > Aquatic > Freshwater > Lentic | place: Lake Erie, Canada | collected...
TGGGGCCTCTCATCGGGAGCGGGTTAAAACCCCGCGCCCCGAGGGCTCATCGGATAACAACCGCGCGGAGCGCTCCGGCCACGGCCGAAACGGTACTCCTCTACACCCTCATCCGGGCCTGGCCCGGACGCTCCGCCGCCTCCCCACACTTGCCGGTGAAATCCGGCGAGGATGCGAACCCGTGTCCGCTCAAATCTCTGCTGTCATCCCGGACGAGCCGGTACGGCGAAGATCCGGGACCGACGCCTGAGCGCCGCGTTTGTGGCGGTCCCGGCTCGGCGCGCTGCGCGCTTGGCCGGGATGACAAAAAGGGCCCCCGGATCGCTCCGAGGGCCTTGGGATCGTCAGTGATTATGCCGGGGCAACTTCGCCGCCAGGTCCTGGTACTTGACCGCGAACTCCAGCACCCCGCCGGTCTCCAGCTGGCCCGTATGGGCGCGGTAGATTTCCTGCCAGGGGGTCATGGTTTCCGGCACGGGCGGCAGGCCTTCCTTGCGGCGTTCGGCGATGGTGGCCTCGTCCACCAGGGCGTCGCAGCGGCCAGTGTTGAGGTCGATGCGGATGGTGTCGCCGGTGCGCAGCCACGACAGCCCGCCGCCGATCGCGCTTTCGGGCGAGGCGTTGAGGATCGAGGGGCTGTCGGCGGTGCCCGACTGGCGGCCGTCGCCCAGGGTGGGCAGGCTCATGATGCCGCGCTTGAGCAGGGCGTCCGGCGGCTGCATGTTGACCACCTCGGCCGAGCCCGGCCAGCCGATCGGACCCGCGCCGCGGATCACCAGGATGCAGTGCTCGTCGATGTTGAGGGCCGGGTCGTTGATCCGGGCGTGATAGTCGCCGGAGCCGTCGAACACGATGGCGCGGGCCTCGAAGATGTCTTCCTTGCCCGGATCGCTCAGATAGCGGGCCCGGAAGTCGGCGCCGATGACGCTGGACTTCATGATCGCGAAATCGAACAGGTTGCCCTTCAACACCAGGAAGCCGGCCTTTTCGGCCAGCGGCTGGGCGTAGGGGAAGATGACCTCGCGGTCCTTCGTCTCGCGGCCTTCCAGGTTCTCGGCCATGGTCTTGCCGGTGACCGTCAGCACGTCGCCGTGCAGGCGGCCGTTCTGCAGCAGCTCCCACAGCACGGCGGGGGCGCCGCCGGCCCGGTGGAAGCGCTCGCCCAGATACTTGCCGGCCGGCTGCATGTTGACGATCAGCGGGATGTCATAGGCCTTGCGCCAGTCGTCGGCGGTGATCTCCAGCCCGGCGTGACGCGCCATGGCGGCGATGTGCGGCTGGGCGTTGGTCGAGCCGCCGGCCGCCGCCACCAGGGCGATGGCGTTCTCGAACGCCTTCTGGGTCAGGATGTCCTTGGGCTTGATGTCTTCATAGGCCAGGTCGACGATCCGCTGGCCGGTGCGATAGGCCATCTGGCCGCGCTCGCGATAGGGGGCCGGGATCGCCGCGCAGCCGGTCAGGGACAGGCCCAGGGCTTCGGCGACCGCGTTCATGGTCGAGGCGGTGCCCATGGTGTTGCAGTGACCGGCCGAGGGGGCGCTGTCGGCGGCGCGCTGGATGAACTCGTCCTCGTTGATCTCGCCGGCGGCCAGCTTGCGGCGCGAGCGCCAGATCACCGTGCCCGAGCCGACCAGCTCGCCGTCGTGCCAGCCGTCCAGCATCGGACCGCCCGACAGGACGATGGCCGGGATATTGACCGTGGTGGCGGCCATGATGCCGGCCGGCGTGGTCTTGTCGCAGCCGGTGGTCAGCACCACGGCGTCGATCGGATAGCCGTGCAGGGTCTCGACCAGGCCCAGATACGAGAGATTGCGGTCCAGCGCCGCGGTCGGACGACGGCAGTTCTCGAAGATCGGGTGGACCGGGAACTCCATCGGAATGCCGCCGGCGTCGCGGATGCCGTCTCGGATCCGGGTCACCAGGTCCAGATGGATGCGGTTGCACGGCGAGATGTCGCTGCCGGTCTGGGCGATGCCGATGATCGGCTTGCCGCTGCGCAGCTCCTCGGGCGTGATCCCGTAGTTCATGAACCGCTCCAGATAGAGGGCGGTCATGTCGATGTGGTCGGGGTTGTCGAACCAGTCGCGCGAGCGGAACCGGCGGGGCGTGCGGTTAGGGGCGGTCAAGGCGCACCTCGTATTGGGGCTGGCCGGCGACATCGACATCGACGGCGAACAGGCCGCCGGCTTCGGGCCAGGCGGCGAGGGTCTCGTCGCTCAGGCCCTTGCGGGCGGTGGTGAAATAGAGGGTCTTCAGGTTGGGGCCGCCAAAGCACGGCTTGGTGATATTGGGGGCGGGCACGGCGATGCGGTCGACGACCTCGCCTTCCGGCGAGATGCGCAACACCGACGCGCCGCCCCATAGGGCGGTCCACAGATAGCCCTGGCTGTCGACCACCGAGCCGTCGGGCCAGGCGTTGTCGATGTCGATGCGGGCCAGCACGCGCTTGTTCGACAGGTCGCCATCAGCGTCGACGTCATAGGCCCAGATCGTCTTGGCCAGGGTATCGGTGTGATAGAAGGTCTTGCCGTCCGGGCTGACGCACGGGCCGTTGGTGATGCAGACGCCGTCGTCCTGCTTGACCGTCTCGCCGGCGGCGGTCAGGCGATAGAGGGCGCCGCTGGCGGCTTCCTCGCCGTCGTGCATGGTGCCGAACCACAGCCGGCCATGGTGGTCGATGGTGGAATCGTTGGGGCGATTGTCCAGCTCCGGGGGCTCGATCTCGCCCAGGAAGGCGAAGTCGCCGCTCGCGGGATCGAAGCTGTGCAGGCCGCTCTTCAGCCCGGCGATGAAGCCGTCCTCGCCGGCGATGGGCGCGACGAAGGTCACCTGGTCGGGGGCGGGAAAGCTGTGCTGCGCGCCGCTGGCCGGATCGTAGCGGTGGACGGTCTGGCCCTTGATGTCGACGAACCACAGGGCGTCGCGATGCCAGATCGGACCCTCGCCGAGGGTAGCTTTCAGGTCCCAGACGCAGGTGGGGGTAGGCATGTTCGCATCCACTTTTCTTGTCATCCCGGCCGGAGCGTAGCGCAGAGCCGGGACCGCCGGAAACATCGGCGCTTGCCGTGGTCCCGGCTCGGCGCGCTTCGCGCTTGGCCGGGATGACAGTATTCGCGGACTACCGCCAGCCGGCGTCGATCCAGTACTCATGACCCGTGCACAGGGCCGCGTCGTCCGACGCCAGGAACAGCACCAGGGATGCGATGTGATCCGGGACCAGGCGGCCCTTCAGGCACTGGGCCGCGACGATCTCGGCCTCGCCTTCCGGCGTGTACCACTTCTCCTGGCGCTTGGTCTTGACGTTGCCGGGCACCACGCAGGTGACGCGGATGTCGTCGGGACCCAGCTCGCGGGCCAGGGCCCGGGTCATGCCCTCGATGCCGGCCTTGGCGGTTTCATAGAGGACCAGGTCCTCCAGACCCAGGTGCCAGCTGATCGAGCCGAAATTGATGATCGCCCCGCCGCCGCGTTTCGCCATGCCGGGCGCGACCGCCTGGGCCGCGAATAGCATGTGGCGCAGATTGACGCCGATGCGGTTGTCCCAATAGGCGGGCGTGATGTCGGCCAGCTTGTGGCGGTCGTCATTGCCGGCGTTGTTGACCAGCACGTCGACGTCGCCGATCTCGGCCAGGGTGGCCTTCAGGCCTTCCAGGTCCATCAGGTCGCAGTGCCTGTAGACCGGCGCGATGGCCGCGTTCGGCGTCAGCTGCGCGACCAGGGCCTTGGAGTCTTCATCGACGATGTCGAGGAAGATCACCTCGGCGCCCTGGCGCACGAAGCCGGCGGTCAGGCCGGCCCCGATGCCGCTGCCGCCGCCGGTAACGACGACGCGTTTGCCCTTGAGGCTGGGATAGATGGCAGAGGACATGCGGCTTACGACCACGAATACGAGGTTTTGGTCTGGGTGAAGAACTCGACCGCCGCGAAGCCCTGTTCGCGGGCGCCGTAGCTGGAGCTCTTCGAGCCGCCGAACGGCACGTGATAGTCGACGCCGGCCGTGGCCAGGTTGACCATGGTCATGCCGGCTTTGGCGTGGCGCTGGAAGTGGCGCGCGTACTTCAGCGAGGTGGTGGCGATGCCGGCCGAGAGGCCGAACTCGACGCCGTTGGCGACCTCCAGGGCTTCCTCATAGTCCTTGACCCGGATGGTCGAGGCGACGGGGCCGAAGACTTCCTCGTTGTTGATCCGCATGTTGCGGTCGGTGTCGGTGATCAGGGTCGGCTGCACGTACCAGCCGGGGTTTTCCAGCTTCAGGCGCTGGCCGCCGGTGACGATGCGGCCGCCTTCGCCGGTGGCGATGTCGATGTATTTGTAGCTGGTTTCCATCTGGTCTTCGGAGACTGCCGGACCGATCTGGGTGTTGGCGTCGAGAGCATCACCGACGCGCAGGGCGGCGATCTTCTCGGCCAGCAGGGCCACGAACTTGTCGTGAATCCCGTCGGTGACGATCAGGCGCGAGCTGGCGGTGCAGCGTTGGCCGGTGGCGAAGAACGAGCCGTCCAGGGCGATGGCGACGGCGCGCTCCAGATCGGCGTCGTCCAGCACGATCAGCGGGTTCTTGCCGCCCATCTCCAGCTGCACGCGGGCCTGGCGGGCCACGGCGGCGGCGGCGACTTGAGCGCCCACGCCCTGCGAGCCGGTGAACGAGACGCCGTCGACGTCCTTGTGCTTGATCAGGGCGTCGCCCATCGCGCCGCGACCGAACAGCATGTTGAACACGCCGGCCGGAGCGCCGCATTCCTGCATGATGTCGGCCAGGACCGAGGCGGTGGCCGGGGTCGGGCCGGCGGGCTTGATCACCACGGTGTTGCCGAAGGCCAGGGCAGGAGCCGCCTTCCAGGCCGGGATGGCGATCGGGAAGTTCCAGGGGGTCACGAGACCGAACACGCCGACCGCTTGACGGTACGTCTGGATCTCGACGCCCGGACGGGTGCTTTCCAGGTTCTGGCCGTGGCGGCGCAGGGCCTCGCCGGCGAAGTACTTGAAGATGCGGCCGGCGCGGACGGTCTCGCCGATGCCTTCCGGCAGGGTCTTGCCTTCTTCGCGGGCCAGCAGGCGGCCGATGTCGGCGCTGCGGGCGATGATGGTCGAGCCGACCTTGTCCAGCAGGTCCGAGCGGACTTCCGGCGAGCTTTCCGACCAGCTCGGGAAGGCCTTCTTGGCGGCGTCGACGGCGGCGTCGACCTCGGCCGAGCCGCCGTTGGGCACGCGGGCCACGACGTCATTGGTGTTGGACGGGTTCAGGCTTTCGGTCGGGGCGTCGGAGGCGACGCGTTCGCCGCCGATATAGTGGCGCAGGGTGTCGGTCATGTGCCGAAGTCCTTCAACAAAAACAGAAGTTAGAGCAGGCCGCGGCCGGCCAGATTGCGGATCAGGGCGGAGATCCCGAACGTCCAGGGCTTGGCCTGGTCGCAGGTGGTCACCTCGTTTTCGAGGACGCCCAGCTTCGGGGTCGAGACGCGGACGCGGTCGCCGACCTTGTGGGTGAAGCCCTGGCCGGCCGTGTCGCGGTCCTGGATCGGGGCGAACATCGTGCCCAGGAACAAGGCAAAGCCGTCGGGATACTGGTGCTGCTTGCCGAACGCCTGACCGGCCAGAACGGCCGGGTCGCGGCTGATCAGGCTCATGTTGCTGTGGCCATCGAGCACGAAGTTGTCGCGGCCGGTGATCTTCAGCTCGACCTCGGCCGAGCGCACGTCGTCCAGCGAGAAGCCGTCGTCGAACAGCCGCACGAACGGGCCGATCGCGCAGCTGGCGTTATTGTCCTTGGCCTTGCTGAGCAGCAGGGCCGAGCGGCCCTCGAAGTCGCGCAGGTTGACGTCATTGCCCAGCGCCGCGCCGCGGATCTGGCCCGAACCGTCGCACAGCAGCACGACTTCCGGCTCGGGATTGTTCCAGTGGCTGTCGCTGCGGACGCCGACATGGTCGCCCCAGCCCATCGACGACAGGGTGGGGCCCTTGGTGAAGATCTCGGCGTCGGGGCCGATGGCGACTTCCAGATACTGCGACCACAGGCCGTCCTTGATCAGGGTCTGCTTCAGGCGCTCGGCGCCCTCCGAGCCCGGATCGACGCTGCGCAGGTCACCGCCCATGCTGTCGGCCAGTTGTTCGCGGATCTTCAGGGCCTCGGCGGCGTCGCCCCGGGCGCGCTCCTCGATCACCCGCTCAAGCGTCGAGACGGCGAAGGTTACGCCGGCGGCCTTCAGGCATTGCAGGTCGACGGGAGCCAGCAGCTTGGCGGCCGCGCCCTCGGGATTTTCCCAGACCGGGCGCACGTCCAGCGCTTCCAGCGGACCCCTGTCCTCGCCGCGCGGCAGGGTCATGCCCGGGCCATGGGCGTTCATCAGGTCGGCGACCGTGGGGGCGATCTTCGACATGTCCTCGATGCGTCCGCCGCGCACCAGCACGGGGGTTGGGCCGTCGCCGAAGTCGATGCGGCCCAGCAGGGTCGCGTCTTGCCAGTCTTCCGGAAGGAATTGCGTCACGCCCACGGCGTCGTCTCCCCGTCTCGAGCGTCTGGACCTCGCCCCACCTTGGGCGGCCGCGCTCGTTCATGCTCGTGCACTTGTTAGCGCTAACATGTGGGGGCGGCAAGGGTTTGTCAGACCAATAGTGGGGACACCCTTCCGGGGGTGGGAACGGCTACTTCGGCGCCGGGCCGCTGGAAGCCCGCACGATCAGGGTGTGCGGATGCATCAACTGCCGGGGCTCGCCGGTCCCGTCGCGTTTGCGGCGGATCTCTTCCAGCACCAGATCCACGGCCGCGCGGGCCATGGCGGCGATCGGCTGGTGGACGGTGGTCAGGGCCGGCCAGATGTTGGCGGCGATCGAGGTGTCGTCGAAGCCGACGATCGAGACATCGCCCGGCACGTCCAGGCCCAGGCGGTGGGCCAGACCCGCGGCGGCGGCGGCCATGTCGTCGTTGCAGGCGAAGATCGCGGTGGGGCGAATATCGCTGGCCAGCAGTCGCTCGGCGGCCTCCAGGCCCGAGCGATAGGTGAAGTAGCCCTGCTCGACCCGCACGTTCTCCTGAGGAATGCCGGCGGCCTTGAGCGCGGTCATGAAGCCGTCCAGACGCTGCTGGCTGACCGTCTGGTTGGGGTGGCCCTTGATGAAGCCGAAGCGCTTGTGGCCCAGGGTCAGCAGGTGCTGGGTCAGCTCGTAGGCGGCGGCCTCGTTGTCGATGCGGATGGTCGCCATGTCGGGGCTGGTCATGCCCGGGGCCACGCCGACGGCGGCGGCGCCGGAGGCCTTCACCTCGGCCAGCACCTCGGGCGACTCGCACAGCGGCGGCGGCAGGATCAGGCCGTCGACCCCGGTGCGCAGCAGGCGGGTCAGGGTGGCGCCGGCCAGTTCGGGCTCGGCGCATTTCTCGATCACAACCTGGGCGCCCGTGCGGCTGCTCTCGTCCAGGGCCCCGACCAGGAACTCCGACAGATAGCCCGTCGAGGGGTTGTCATACAGCAGGCCGATGCGGAACGGGGCAGAGCCCGCCAGGCTGCGGGCGGCGGGATTGGGGGCGTAGTTGAGATCGGTGATCGCCTGTTCGACCAGGGCGCGGGTCTCTTCCTTGACGGTGGTCTCGCGGTTGATCACTCGCGACACGGTCATGGGCGACACGCCGGCGCGCGCCGCGACATCGCGGATCGTCGCGCTCTGGGTGGTGCGCCGCCTTTGGCGTTCCGTCGGCTCTCTCATGGATGGTCCCGTCCCTTTGGGCGCGGAGACTAGACCGGTTCGCGGCGTCAGTGGAAGCCGGGGGGCGAAGGATGTAGGGAACGAGCATGACACCCTTCGGCGCTCTCATCCTCACCGGCGGCGGTTCGCGCCGCATGGGCCGCGACAAGGCCGCGCTGGACTGGGACGGCGCGCGGGCGGTGGATCGGGTGGCCGAGCTGGCGCGCATGGTCGGGGCGGCTGCGGTGCTGACGGTCGGGGCTGATGTGGGTCTGCCGTTCGTGCCGGATCCCGAGCCGGGCGCCGGACCCGTCGGGGGCGTGCTGGCAGGGGCGGCGGCTCTTCGGGCCCAGGGATTGGAGCGGGCGCTGATCCTGGCGGTGGATGCGCCGACGCTCACGCTTGAGGATTTGACGGCGTTGCTGACGGCCGAAGCGCCCGGCGCGGCGTTCGAGGGGCTGCCGTTGCCGATGGTTCTGGCGCTGGCCTCCCTGCCGGAGGACGCGAAGGCGGGCTGGCCACTGCGGCGGCTGGTCGAGCGGGCGGGGCTGGCGGTGGTGGCCGTACCGGTCGGGTCGGAGGCAAGGCTGAGGGGGGCGAATACGCCTGAGGAGCGGGCGGCGTTGCTGAGGCCATAGCGGCCTAGTACACGTCCCGCCGATACCGCCTGGCGTCGGTCAAACGCTCCAGCCCTTCGGCGCCCAGGATCTCGACCAGCGCCGCGTGAACCTCGCGCGACATGCCTTCCAGCGAGCCGCAGACCATGATCGTCGCGCCGTCCGCCACCCAGGCCCGCACAGCGTCGGCCGCCTCGCGCAGACGGTGCTGCACATAGACCCGCTGGGTCTGGTCGCGGGAGAAGGCCAGGTCCAGGCGCTCCAGCACGCCCCCCAGCACCCAGGCGGCCATTTCGTCCTGGTGGAAGGCGTCGTGCGCCGCCGTGCGCTCGCCAAACAGCAGCCAGTTGCGGCCCCGCCCGCTGGCGGCGCGGGCCTTGAGGTGGGCGCGCAGTCCGGCCAGGCCCGTGCCCGCGCCGATCAGGATCATCGGCGCGTCGGTGTCCGGCGCATGGAAGCTGCGATTGACCCTGACGCGCGCATCGATCGCCGCGCCCTCTTCGGCGAAGCGGCACAGCCAGCCCGAGCCCAGGCCCGGCTGACCATCGGCGCGGGGCATCAGGCGCACGATCAGCTCAATCCCGCCATCGGCGGGCAGGGAGGCGATGGAATATTCGCGGTGCGGCAGGGCGGTCAGGCGTTCCAGCACCGCCTCGCCGGTCAGGCCGATCAGGGGCTGGATGTCGTGCGGCAGGCGGCGGGCGGCCAGGTCTTGCGCCATCGACGCCGGCAGGCCCAGGCGGGCGATCAGGGCTGCGACCTCGGCTGGGTCATTGCGCGGACCGATCTCGACGATGTCGCCGGCCGACCAGTCCAGGGCTCCGTCCTGCGGCTCCAGCCGGATGTGCCAAGCCTCGCCGCCGGGGCTGCCGGGGTTCAGCAGGCGGCGCTCGGCCAGTTTCCACGGACCATAGGCCGGACGGCTCCAGTCGGGCGCGTCGGTGTGGCCGGTCAGGACACCCAGATGGGCCTGCCAGTGACGCAAAGCGGCCTCGTCGCCGTTGTCGACCTCCACGCGGTCGAACAGCGGCGCGGCCCCGCGCCGGGCCAACCAGGCGTCCAGCGCGCGGCCAAAGGCGCAGAACTGGCTGTATTCGGTGTCGCCCAGGGCCAGAACGCCGTAGCGCAGGGCCGAGAGGTCGGGCTCGGCCGCCATCACGTCGCGGATGAAGGCGCGGGCCGGGTCAGGGGCGTCGCCCTCGCCGGTGGTGCTGACCACGAACAGGGCGCGGCCGGCGCCGGCCAGGTCGGCGGCGGTGACGGTCGAGAGGTCGCGCAAGATCACCGGCGCGCCGCCGGCGGTCAGGGTCTTGGCGGTGGCGCGGGCCAGTTCTTCGGCAAAGCCCGTCTGGCTGGCATAGGCGACCAGCACCGGCTGGCCCGAGCCGCTGGACAGGGCGGCGGCCTCGCGGCGGTCGGCGCGACGGCGCAGGGCGTGGCGGGCGGCGATCAGGCCGCAGAAGGCGACCCAGGCCAGGGCGACGCCGCCGGCGGCGAGGTGGCGCCGGGTTTCTGGGTCCAGAGCGGCCAAATCGATCATGCGTCGAGCATGGCCAGCAGGGCCGGCGACAGGCGCTCTTCAAGGCCTATAGGCGCGCGACTGACGATCAGGGCGGGCAGATCATGCGCTGTGGCGAAGGCCAGAGCCGCATCCGGTCCCATGACCGTGAGCGCCGTGGCCCAGGCGTCGGCGTCCATGCAGGTGCCGGCCAGCACCGTGACGCTGACTACGCCATGGTCGCCGGGCGCGCCGGAGGCTGGGTCGAGGGTGTGGGCGTAGCGGCGGCCGGCATGGTCGAAGAAGCGGCGATAGTCGCCCGACGTCGCCACCGACAGGCCATGCAGGGCGACCACGGTGTGCAGGGCGTCATTGGCGGTTGGCGGGCGCTCAAGCTCCACCCACCAGGGCTGGCCGTCGGGTTTTGCGCCGGTTCCGCGCAGCTCGCCGCCGACCTCGATGAGGTAGGACTTCACGCCGGCCCGCTCCAGGGCCTGCGCGGCCTGGTCGACGCCAAAGCCCTTGGCGATGCCGTTCAGGTCGAGGCGCAGGGACCCTGGCTGGAACAGGGCGTCGCCGTCCAGAACCAGACGTTTCCAGCCACTGGATTCAAGCGCGGACAGCGTCGCTTCGCGCGACGGCGGCTGGCCCGGGAAAGGGCGGGGCCCAAAGCCCCAAAGGTCGGTCAGGGCGCCCAGGGTCGGGTCAAAGGCGCCGTGGGTGGCCTCGGCGACGGCGATGGCGCGGCGCACCACGGTGGCCATGTCGGCGGGCAGGCGCGTCCAGCTTCCGACGGCGCCGCGGTTGTAGCGCGACAGGTCCGACAGCGGCTCCCACGGGCTCATCTGCGCCACCACGGCGTCCAGGGCCCGCTGGACCATGGCGGTCAGGCCCGGGACGTCGGCGGCGGGCTGGGCGACCAGCTTCACCGACCAGGTCGTGCCCATGGTCTGGCCCGCGAGCGCATGCACCACGCCGCCGAGGGGGCGGGCGGGCGGCTCGGTGAGGAGGGGGACAAGGACGCGGGTCATGGGTGTCAGGCTCGATCTCGATCCTTCCCCCTTTGATGGGGGAAGGGCAGGGATGGGGGTGAAGGCGCTGGCCGATTTCACGAAGGCCGCGCCACATCCTGCGGCGCTGTCACCCCCATCCCCAACCCTTCCCCCATCAAAGGGGGAAGGGAGTTCTTCTTAAGGCCGTTGCGCTTCGAGCACGGCGGTGTAGCTGGCCGAGAAGCCGTCGCCGGCCAGGGCCGTCACGGGAGCCGGAGCGGCGGGGGCCGCACCGGGGGCGCCCATGCCGCCGCCGCCGGGACCGCGACCGCCGCTCTCGCCGCCGCGCGCCGTGGCGTTGACCCAGTACATGCCGGCTTCCGGCAGGGTGAAGGTCACGGCGCCGTCTGCGCCCGCCTTGACCTTGATCTCGCCCGGCGCGGCCCGCCAGCGGGCGCCGCCCGGAACGAAGGTGACCTCAAGACCCGCGGCCGGCTTGCCGTCGAGCAGGAACTTGAAGGTCGCCGGCTCGCTGGCGACGATGTCGGTCGGATGGGTCACCGGAACCAGC
>Ga0209023_10007321_pt1 | contig 11355 bp, 10 predicted proteins | sample LakOneMetagenome_FD_187468 | JGI IMG/M metagenome (GOLD analysis project Ga0209023, IMG submission 187468) | Freshwater and sediment microbial communities from Lake Erie, Canada (SPAdes) (version 2) | ecosystem: Environmental > Aquatic > Freshwater > Lentic | place: Lake Erie, Canada...
CGCCCTCCTGCCGAAGAGCCTTGACGCGACGCTGGAGATCGTCGGCGGCGGAGACCAGCGGAGAAATCTTGAACATCTCGCATCGACCCTCGGCATCGCGAACCGGGTGAAGTTCACGGGCTACGTCACCGAGGCACAGCTTAGGGAGGCGTATACCCGCGCCACGGTCTTTGCGATGCCGTCGATCGCGGAGCTTCAGAGCATCGCCACGATGGAGGCAATGGCATCGGCATTGCCGATCGTTGCCGCCAACGCGATGGCACTGCCCCATCTCGTTCACGAGAACGAGAACGGCTTCCTGTTCAGCCCGGGAAACCAGCAGGAGCTTGCCGACAAGCTCGAGTACGTTCTCACCCTTCCCGAGAACGAGTTGCTTGCTCTGAAGAAGGGGTCGCTGCAGATGATCGAGGCCCACGACATCGAACGCACCCTGAATATCTTCGAGAAGCTGTACCGGGGCGAGGAAGTCATCGATGTGGCTCCGCTGACAGATGTTGGCGAGTCCGAATCGGCGTAGCCGAGACGGTATCGTTGATCTCAATGGGAGTCCCTGGTGGATTCCTTTGGGGCGGTAGCTCAGCTGGTTAGAGCAGCGGACTCATAATCCGTCGGTCCTGGGTTCAAGTCCCAGCCGCCCTACTTTTACTCGGCCCTTTTGGGGTGTGCCCCGTGGGGGCGTGCTCGGTTGCGCTGCCATAGCATTGGGCATCTCCCAACACGAAAGGCAACGATGCCTGAAGAAGTGAAAGTCCCCAGGTCGCTCGGCGACAGCGAACACCTTGAAGCACTCGGCTACACGGATTCGTTCCATCGGTCGATGACGCTGTGGGGCAACTTCGCCCTCGGCTTCACCTATCTTTCGCCGCTGGTCGGTGTCTATTCGCTCTTTGCCCTTGCGCTCAGCGTGGGCGGACCTCCTTCCATCTTCTGGCTGCTGATCGTAGGCGCCGGCCAGTTGCTGGTCTCGCTCGTCTTCAGCGAGGTCGTGTCGCAGTACCCGATCCACGGCGGAATCTATCCCTGGACCAGGCGCCTGTGGGGCCGCCGTTACGCCTGGATGGCGGCGTGGGTCTACATCTGGGCGATGATCGTCTCCATCACCGCCGTCGCCCAGTTCGGCAGCGGGTTCTTCGCCAGCCTCTTCGACCTGGCCGTGACGAAAGAGGTCACGCTTGGCCTTACCCTCGCACTCCTGATCGTCGCATTGCTGCTGAATTTCACCGGGACCAAGACCATGGCCCGTGTCGCCCAGATCGGTCTGGCGGCAGAGCTCGTCGGCGTTATCGGCGTGGGCCTCTACCTGCTGATCTTCCAGCGCAAGCAGGGATTCGGCATCTTCTTCGACACCATGGGTGTCCAGGGCGACGGGAGCTACTTCGGTGCATTCCTCGGCGCCGCACTGGCCGGGCTCTTCCTGTTCTATGGCTTCGAGGCCTGTGGCGATGTGGCTGAAGAGGTGGCTGATCCGGCCAGGCGAATCCCCAAGGCCATGGTCATGACGATTCTCGTCGGTGGGGTGTCGGCGCTCTTCGCCTTCGGTGGCTACGTGCTGGCCGCCCCCGACCTTGCCTCTATCGTCAGCGGTGCCGATACCGATCCGATTCCCCACATCCTGGAATCAACCCTCGGTGCGGTTGGCGCGAAAATCTTCCTGGTGGTTGCCCTGACGGCCTTCCTCTCCTGCGTGCTGAGCCTTCAGGCTGCGGCGAGCCGGCTGCTCTTCTCCTTCGCCCGCGACGGAATGATCCCGGGTCACAGATGGCTTGCGAAGGTGTCGCCACAGAGCCGCGTGCCCATCAACGCACTGATCGTCGCCTGCGGCATTCCAGTACTGATCTGTCTGGTCATCTACGTCGGGCCTGACGGGCTTCTCACCCAGGTGACGGCATTTGCGGTTATCGGCATCTACGTGGCATTCCAGTCCGTCGTCCTTGCCTCTCTTCGCCAGCGGATCAAGGGTTGGCATCCGGCAGGACCGTTCAACCTCGGCCGTGCGGGATTCGTGGTCAACGTGGCGGCCCTGGTCTACGGCATCGGGGCGATGATCCTGCTGGCGTGGCCTGGACGTTCAGGCGTATTCCTCAACGACTGGATCGTGCTTATCGGTCTCTTCGTGGTTGTTGGCTCAGGGTTGCTGTACCTGTTCTTGGCCCGGCCGGATCGCCACTCCACCGCGCCTCAGGGTGACGCAATCGAGATCGCTGCGGTGCTGCGCGGGCACTGACGCCTCGAAGATGCTCTGCTGGGACCTAAGCCACTAACGCGGCCCAAGGTCCTGGCAGAGCATCGTGTTATGACGGATGCAAGCGGGCCCAGTCTTCTCTTCGTGGATCGTTCCGACGCTGGGCGTCGGCTGGCAGAACGGCTGGACTTCCTCAGGGACGAGAATCTGGTTGTCTTAGGTCTTCCGCGGGGAGGCGTTCCCGTCGCCTATGAGGTCGCGATCGCCTTTGACGCCCCGCTCGATGTGATCGTGGTTCGGAAACTGGGTCTTCCCCAGAATCCTGAGGTCGCCATGGGCGCTATCGGGGAGGGGGGAACACGCGTTATCGACTCGGAAATCACCCAGCTTGCCCACGTCAGCCCGATTGAATTGGAACGGGTTGAGAGGGTGGAATCCGATGAACTCGCATCTCGGGTCATGCGTTTTCGCGCTGGCCGCAGACGCCTTGATCTTCAGGGCAGAACCGCGCTGATCATCGATGACGGCCTCGCCACCGGTTCTACAGCCCGGGTCGCCTGCATCGTTGCGAGACAGCTCGGAGCCAGCCGCATCATCGTGGCCGCCCCGGTTGCGTCCCCCGAGGCCGCGAGCAGAATCCTCGACGAGGCCGACCTTTTCGTCTGCCTCCAGACGCCCGTGCCGTTCAGAGCTGTCGGCGCCCACTACATTGACTTTAGCCAAACGGCCGACAGCGAGGTCGTGCTGCTGCTCGATGCGGCAATGCGTCTTGCCGGCCGGGCGAGAAATCTCAAAGACCTACCCGACACCTATGGCGAGATCGACTTGGCGGTCGATTCTGTCGCGCTCAGCGGCGAGCTGCACCTGCCCTTCGCGCCCGACAACCTCGTCGTACTGGCGAGAGGGGTGACCGGAGAAACAGGTGACGCTGCCAGCCGCTACACGGCCGCGGTGATGAACGAGGCGGGTATCGGGACCGTTCTCGTTGACCTCGTCACGCCCATGGAACGTGCCGTGGGACTGACGCCCGAGAACTATGTACTCACCCGGAGGTTGGTGCTTGTGACCGAAAAGCTCCAGCGGCACTCAGAGCTGAAGGGTATTCCCATCGGCTATTTCGATGCCGGGGCGGGAGCCGCCGTTCTTCTGGGCGCGGCAGCCCATGAGGGCAGCGCCGTCAGCGCAGTTGTCGCGTTTGCCCCGAGGCTTTTCGAAGCCGGCCCTTGGGTGCGTGAGGTTTCCGCTCCGACACTGATGCTCTATTCGAGATTCGACGAGGGGCTTCTGGAGTTGAACCGACAATCAGCCAACCAGATGCGGTGTCCTCACCTTCAGATCCTCATCGAGACGGATGCGGGCCCTGCGGATTCCCCGCTCGCCGTCACCGCAATCGGCATGGCTGAGCATGCCAAGGACTGGTTCGTTCGGTATCTCTCCAGCGCCGATGCAAATCGCGCGGCGGGAGCAGTGTTGTGAGCCCCTCGGCTGGAATCGGCGTGACCGGCAGCGCGATTGCGGAGATCCGCAGTCTCGCCCATCCGCTGGTAAATGCGGCAAGCCTTGACCCACTCATCGACCGGGTGCGAGACGACCGCTTCGTCTGCCTTGGCGAAGCCTCGCACGGCACCCATGAGTTCTATCGCTGGCGGGAAGTATTGTCGCGACGGCTGATCGAGGAGGAGGGATTTCGCTGGATCGGCGTCGAGGGCGACTGGCCTGACTGCTGGCGGATAAACCGTTGGGTCCGCGGCGACGCGGATCAGGATCTTGACGCCTATGGCCTTCTCGCCCTCTTCGATCGCTGGCCCACCTGGCTTTGGGCGAACGAGGAGGTGGCCACTTTTCTTTCGTGGTTGCGAGAGTTCAATGCCACTCGGCCGGCAACTGATCGGGTCGGCTTCTACGGTCTGGACGTCTATTCCCTCTGGGACTCGCTGCGGGCAATTATGAGTTGGCTGGCGGAGAATTCACCGGAGTCGCTGGATGCGGGCCTGGAGGCGTGGCAGTGCTTCGTGCCGTACGGCGAGGATCCTCACCGCTACGCCTTCAGCACGAGGTTGGTGCCGGAGGGCTGTGAGGCAGACGTGCTGGCCTTGCTGCTGGAGGTCCACAACAGGGCCAGTGAACTGGCGGCGACTGACGAGGATGCGTTTGACGCCCTGCAGAACGCCGAGGTCGCCGCCAACGCCGAGCACTATTACCGCATCATGCTGCGCGGAGACCGCGAGTCGTGGAACATCCGCGACCACCACATGGCCGACACGATTGATCGGATAGCCGAGCACCTTGGGCCGAGATCAAAGGGCCTTGTCTGGGAGCACAACACGCACGTGGGCGACGCGCGGGCAACAGACATGGCACGAGCCGGTCTCGTCAACGTCGGCCAGCTCATCCGACAGCGCAATGCGGATGAGGGCGTCTCTCTTATCGGCTTCGCCTCTTACCGGGGCACGGTTCTGGCGGCCGACTCGTGGGGGTCGGCAGAGCATGCCTACCGACTCCCGGAGGCAAGGCTAGCCAGCCATGAGGATCTACTGCACAGGGCGTTGGGCGAGCCGTCGCTGCTCGTTTTCGAGGCGGATCGCAACGGACCCTGGCTGGCGGAGATCCTCGGGCATAGGGCGGTCGGGGTGGTCTACTCCCCGGAACGCGAGCGGGGCAACTATGTGCCGACGCGAATGGGTGCCCGCTATGACGCGCTTTTCTGGTTGGAGGACAGTACTGCCCTCCAACCCTTGGCCCATGAGCGGGTTCCGGCCGAGGCCGAATACGAAACAGAGCCGAGCGGCTACTAAGACCCTGCTGGCCGTCGTCCCCGGCGAGGCCTGAGCAGGCCGAGTGCCTGACGCGTGTCAGCGGGTGCGGCAAGCTCGGCAGCCACCCCGTCGAGCCAGCGGATTGCCGCGTCGGCAAGCACCGTGTCGCTGAGGGCTCCAAGCCGTTTCTGGGCCGGATCGTGTTCGCCAGCGGTCGTCTCTTGGGTGCCCAGCGCCTCAAACCGTGCCCGGTATCCCCTGATGACCGGCAAGGCACTTCGGCCGGGCATGCTGGTTGCCAGCAGAACATGACTCACCATCTCGCGCCAGTCTGAATGCACCACGTCTTCGAAGCTGAGCCAGGCGTCGGCCTCTGCCTCCCCGGATGCTGTCACCGCGTACAGTGGCAGGCCGTCGCTGGTCGACCCGGCCTTCACGACCAGACCCCGGGACTGGAGTCGTTCGATGGTCGAGTAGATCTGACCGACATTGATCTCGCCGGGCCGGTTCGTGCGGCTCTCCAGCTCGCCGTGAATCTGAAGGCCGTACGCCTGCCCCAGCGTGAGGACAGAGAGAATTCCCAGCCGAACGGACATCGAAAGACCCTCCACTGCGCTCAAATACAGATACTCAGTATGGTTTAGGGCTGGCAGTGACGACCTGACAAAACACCGGTAGCCGGAAAATAATCTGGATAATGTGGCCTACGTCAGGCATACTTCTCGACGTAGGGATCTTCTTAACACAGGATTACTACGCACAACTGAAAATTCAGTGTCATCGCAAATCCATTCACAGGTCGTTGGGGAAGACGTACCTCACGAATGGAGAGAACAATGGTGGCACCCGTCGCACGAGGAATGATCTACATTCATTCCTCTCCCCGCGCGCTCTGCCCCCACATCGAGTGGGCTGCAGGTCGCGCTATTGGTCGTGCCGTGAACTTCAACTGGCGAGACCAACCTGTCATGCGAGGTTCCCAACGCGCAGACTTCTACTGGGAGGGCCCGGTCGGAGCAGGGGCGGCTATTACGTCGTCGCTGCGCGGCTGGGAGCAGCTCAGGTTCGAGGTGACCGAAGACCCGATGGCGGGCTTTGACGGAGCACGCTGGAGTCACACGCCGGAGCTGGGGATTTTTCACGCCCAGACAGACAGCGTCGGAAACACCGTGATCGCTGAAGACCGGCTGCGGGCCGCCATGGACTCAGCGGGCACAAACGCCCTCGAACTCCAACGCGAGCTCCGCATTCTGCTCGGGCAGGCGTGGGACGACGAACTTGAGCCGTTCCGCCAGGCCACCGATTTCTCACCGGTGGTCTGGCTGAACTCCGTCGGTTAGTACGTGCGGAACGCTATGACCGCGTTGTGCCCGCCGAAGCCGAAGGAGTTGCTGATGGCCAGCAGGTCTCCCTTTCCGAGGTCGCGCGGGCTCGTGACGACGTCGAGCGGGATCGCCGGGTCCTGCTCCGTGAGGTTGATCGTGGGAGGAGCGGTGCGCTCGTGCAGCGCCAGAATTGTGAAGATTGCCTCGATGCCACCGGCACCGCCGAGCAGATGACCGGTAGACGCTTTGGTGGCGGAGACCGGGATGCCGTGCACGGCATCGCCGAAGACGCGATGCAGCGCCTTGTATTCGGCAATGTCGCCGACGGGAGTGCTCGTGGCGTGGGCGTTGATGTGGGCCACATCATTTATCGAGTAGCCGGCGCGAGTGACCGCGTCGATTACAGCCCGGGCGGCGGCGGATCCCTCAGGATCCGGGGCGGTGATGTGGTAGGCATCGCTCGTGATCGCGCCGCCGAGAAGCTCGGCATAGATGCGGGCTCCGCGGGCAAGGGCATGCTCTTCGGTTTCGAGCACCACCGCGGCACCACCCTCACCGAGCACGAAGCCGTCGCGGCTGATGTCATAGGGACGCGACGCGGTGGCCGGGTCATCGTTGCGCTTTGAGAGCGCCTGCATGGCGGCGAACGACGCGATCGGGAGGGGGTGAATCGCCGCCTCGGAGCCCCCGGCGATGATGATGTCAGCCAAGCCAGACTGAAGGTGAGCGTAGGCGTTGGCAATGCTCTCCGTGCTGGAGGCGCAGGCCGACACCACCGTACGGGCTCCGGCGCGCGCGCCGAGGCTCATCTCGATGGCAGCCGCCGGACCGTTGGGCATGAGCATGGGAACCGTCATGGGCAGGACCCGCCGCGGTCCGCGCTCGCGCAGGGTGTCCCACGCGTCCAGGAGCGTCCAGACTCCGCCGATGCCGGTCGCCCAGTCAACGCCGAAGCGCTCGGGGACGACGTCGGGGCTGCCGGCATCCGCCCATGCTTCGCGCGCGGCCGTCAAAGCGAACTGGCTGCTCGGGTCGAGGCGCTTCGTCTCGATTCGCTCCATGACCTCGCTCGAGGGCACCCGGGCCTGGGCCGCAAAGGTGATCGGGATGTCCCACTTCGCTACCCACTCCTGCTCGAGTGGCCGTGCACCCGACTCTCCAGCCAGCAGGGCATTCCAGGTCTCGCGTGCCGTCCCGCCGAGGGGGGTGGTGGCACCGATACCGGTAACGACGATTCTTTTGGGGCTGGAGCTCATGAGGGTACTTTCTAACACGCGGTCAGTCGTGAAACGGAAAATGTGCGGTCGGCAGGCCTTCATGGCCTGCCGACCGAGGATTGTGCTTTAGTGCGGGTGAATCTTCAGTGCTGGGTGAGATCGCGTTCTCAGTTGGAAGCTGTGACGATGAACGTCACGGCGTCGCCGACGAGCTTCAGGTTCTTGACCTCTTCGTCGGGGATCTTCACGTCGAACTTTTCCTCGGCGTTGACGACGATGGTCATCATCGAGATCGAGTCGATGTCCAGGTCGTCGGTGAACGACTTGCCCAGCTCAACCGTGTCGGTGGCGATACCGGTCTCGTCATTGATGAGTTCGGCGAGGCCGGCGAGCACTTCTTCTGTGGACAATGCCATTTGTTTCTCCTTGGGGGTATAAATTGACCGTCACCAGTTTAGGCGAGGTTGGGGCTTGAATTACGGCAGGACGACGACCTGCGCGCCGAACACGAGACCGGCGCCGAAGCCGATCTGCAGTGCAAGGCCGCCGGAGAGCTCCGGGTTCTCCTCGAGCAGGCGATGGGTGGCAAGCGGGATCGATGCCGCAGAGGTGTTGCCCATCGTTGCGATATCCCGGGCCACAATGACGGACTCCGGCAGTTTCAGCTGCTTCGCGAATTCGTCGATGATGCGCATGTTTGCCTGGTGGGGGACGAAGGCGGCAAGGTCGGCTGCGGTGATTCCCGCAGCATCCAAAGCCTGCTGAGCGACCTTGGCCATCTCCCAGACGGCCCATCGGAATACCGTGGCGCCCTCCTGGCGCATGGTGGGCCATTCTGTGATCTCGCCGTCGCGGTAGGCCGCGTAGGTGCCGTTCATGCTGATGGCATCCCACTTAGAGCCGTCCGAACCCCAGATTGTGGGGGAGATGCCGACGTAGTCACTCGGGCCCACGATTGCGGCGCCAGCGCCGTCACCCAGAAGGAATGAGATGGAGCGGTCGGTCGGGTCGATGAACTCTGAGAGCTTTTCGGCGCCCACGACCAAGACATACTCGGCCATCCCGGCCCGGATGAGGGCGTCGGCCTGCGCGATGCCGTAGCAATAGCCGGCGCACGCGGCCTCAATGTCATAGGCGGCCGCCGGATTGGCGCCGATGCGCTCCGCGAGCAGCGCGGAGATCGAGGGGGTCACAACAGGATTGCTGATAGTGGATACCAGCACGGCGCCGATCTGCTTGGGGTCGATTCCCGCTCTGGCGATGGCCTCATTGGCGGCCGTCGTGGCGAGGTCTACTGCCAGCACGCCTTTGCCGGCGCGACGACGCTCGATGATTCCGGTGCGCTGCCTGATCCACTCGTCAGAGGAGTCGATGGCCTCCACCAGGTCGTCGTTTGTGACGACGATCTCGCCTCGGGCGGCTCCCACGGCGTGAATGCGCGTGAACTGCGGCCCGGTGACCTGCTTGAGTGGGGTGTGATTCATGGAAATCCTTGCGTTAGACGTCTTGATTGAAAAGTTCGTAGGCGGCCGGCAGGTCGTCAGGGGTCTTGACCGCGACCGTCGGCACGCCCTTCAGGCCGCGTTTTGCCAACCCGGTGAGTGCACCCGCCGGAGCAAGTTCGATAACACCGGTCACCCCGGCCGCGGCGAAGGACTGCATACAGAGGTCCCAGCGTACGGGGGAGGAGACCTGACCGACCAGAAGATCAAGAAAATCCCGGCCGGAGGCAACCTGCTGACCGTCCCTGTTGGTCCAGAGCCGCAGGCTTGGATCCGCCGTTGTCATGGTGCTGGCGAGGGCGGTGAGCGAGTCTACGGCGGGGCTCATGAAGCGGGTGTGGAACGCTCCGGCGACCTGAAGCGGAATGACTCGGGCACGGGTTGGAGGAGTCTCCGCGAGGGCGGCCAGGCCGTCAGGCTCGCCGGCAACCACGATCTGACCTGCGCCGTTGAAGTTGGCAGGCGAGAGACCGAGTTCCGCCAGCTGGGCGAGCAGCTCGGTCTCGTCGGCGCCGATCACGGCGCTCATCCCGGTGGGGGTGAGCGCGGCCGCGGTGGCCATGGCCCGGCCGCGGGCCGCGACGAAGCTCATGGCATCGGCCTCGGTGAGAACTCCTGCGCCGGCGGCCGCGGTGATTTCGCCAACCGAGTGGCCCGCGATTCCGCCCACTCGCTCGCGTCGATTGTCGGAGACGAGGGCGTTGAGGCAGAGCAGGCCGGCTGCCACGATCAGGGGCTGGGCGACCGCGGTGTCTCGGATGGTGTCTGCATCGCTGGTCGTGCCGTGGGCCACAAGGTCTAGCTCGGCGGCGTCAGAGAGTCTCTCGAGATGGTCTCTGAAGTGCGGCTCGGCGATCCAAGGGGCGAGGAAGCCGGGGGTTTGCGAGCCCTGACCTGGGCAGACGATAACAATCACCTCTTCAGTCTCCCAACTGATTCACTGTGGTCCGTATGGAAAGCCCACTGAAGATAACCGATCCTGTTGTTGGTTTCCAACATAGCCAGACGCAATCTGCGCCATGACGTTCCGATCAGCGTCGTCCTGAGGGGCCGTCGTGCTCGTGCATTATGCCCAGGATGAGCGCCGACTGCAGAATGAGTGCCTCCCGGGCACCGGTGGCATCCCAGCCGATGATGCCCGATACCCGCTTGAGTCGGTAGCGAACGGTGTTGGGATGCACGAAAAGCTCGCGGGCGGTGGCCTCCAGAGAACGGCCGTTGTCCAGGTAGCACCACAGTGTCGTCATCAGCTCCGGCGACTGGTCTTGAAGGGGGCGGTAGATCTTGTTGACCAGTGTTGACCGGGCAAGGGGGTCGCCGGCCAAGGCCCGCTCAGGCAGTAGATCGTCGGCGAACGTGGGCCGAGGAGCGTTCCGCCAGGCGCGAGCGACCGCGAAACCGGCCAAGGCCGCCTTGGCGCTGCGTGAGGCGTCTACCAGACTCGCGACCTCGTGCCCGAGCACCAAGTGGCCGGGCCCGAAGCCTGGTTCGAGCCTGTTTGCTATGTCCATGAAGCTCAGGGGAGGCGTGGCGGCAACGGTGCTCTCAGCGTCCGCTGGCTCGGTTCCAGTCGGTTTGTCGGCTCCAGCCGTGGTCACGGGCTGGGCCGGATGCGAGCGGCCGATCACCAGCACGAGCCGACTGCCCTGAACCCCGATCAACACGTCGGCGGCGAGATGTCTTGCGGTTCGTCGCAGCTGGTCTACGTCGAGCTGGCGAGGAGTGGTTCCCACGAGAACGCTCACTTCGCCATGACCGTGCCAGCCAAGAGCGGCGATGCGACTCGGCAGCTCGTCGTCGTACTCCCCACTAAGGATGGAGTCGACCACGAGAGCCTCGAGACGGGCATCCCACAGGCCGCGCGCCTCGGCGGCCCGGGCGTAGACATCGGCCGCGGCGAATGCGATCTCGCGTGAGTAGAGAAGGATGGCTTCGCGAAGCGGGCCGTCGGCGTTCTTGACGCGCTCCTCGACCACTTCCACGACAACCCGGATGAGCTGCAGCGTCTGCTGCAGGCTCACGGAGCGCAGGAGCTCTCGCGGGGCGGAGCCGAAGACATCCGCCGCTATCCAGGTCGTCGTGGTGGGATCTTCGAACCACGTCATGAAGCTCTTGATACCGGCCTGAGCCACAAGGCCAACCGCGGAGCGGCGGCCGGGGGGCATATCCCCGTACCAGGGCAGGGTCTGATCAAGCTTCTTGATCGTTGCCGTCGCGAGTTCCCCCGAGATAGTACGCAGCCATTGAAGGGTCTGCGCCTTATCCCGGGGGGAGGGATACGGGCGGTCGGCAGAAGAGGTCATCGTTGAATTCTCAAAGCGCCCGTGGGGACCCTGATCAGCTCTCGCCGCCCGCCGAACCCGAGGTTCCGGC
>Ga0209023_10007322_pt1 | contig 11354 bp, 9 predicted proteins | sample LakOneMetagenome_FD_187468 | JGI IMG/M metagenome (GOLD analysis project Ga0209023, IMG submission 187468) | Freshwater and sediment microbial communities from Lake Erie, Canada (SPAdes) (version 2) | ecosystem: Environmental > Aquatic > Freshwater > Lentic | place: Lake Erie, Canada | collected...
TGCGGGCCGGTTACCTTCTCTTGCTTGTCCAAGAGAAGGTAACCCAAGAGAAGGACACCCCAGCGGCCCGGTCAGCGGGCTCCTGCCCGCTGACTGCGCGATCGGGTTACGGGGTTCGTTGACGGTCCATCCATGGTCCGCAACGAACGCGCGCGCATCGTGCGCGCGCCCCTTCGGGCGGATCCTCCACCCGCTCGCCGGTCCGCAAGGGGACCCCGGTGGAAGAGCGGCGCGCTCCCGCGCGCAGAAGCAGAAACCAACGCATCGCGGCTTCCGCCGCTCCCACCAAAGCGGGGATCGTTCTTCTGTGGGAGCGGCGGAAGCCGCGATGCTCTTGCTTGCTTTGCTTGCTCTGATTCTGCGCGCAGCAGCGCGCTGCTTTTCGGGTCCCCTTCAGCGCCGGTGAACGGCGGACGGGAAGGCCCGCAGGGGCGCGCACACGAGGTGCGCGCGTTCGCCGTCAGCGCACGGATGCGCTGTCGGCGAACCCCGGCCGACGTTCACGCACCCGCAGGGCAGGATGCCCGGAGGGCGGTGCTGCGGGGGTGTCGTTTCTCTTGGTGACTTCTCTTTGGACAAGCACTGCGCCGCAGGAGCGGCGCGAACAGCGAAGCTGGCCCGAAGGGCGGAGGGCAGGATGCCCGGAGTCAAGAGAAGTTACCGGCCCGCAGGGATGCGGGACGGACCGACAGGGATGTGGCCAGGATTTCGCGAAGCAGTCGGGGCTGGCGAACACGAAAGAAACGACACCGCAAAAGCGCCCTCACCCTGCCCTCTCCCGCAAGCGGGAGAGGGGAAAGCAAACGCGGGACCGCGGCAGATCGGATGCGGGACGAACTGCCGAGATGCAGTTGGATTTCGAGATTAAGGAACAGGAAAAACTAGACCCTCCCCCGCGATCCGAACATCTGCGATCCCACCTTGAGCAGGTCGCCGAGGCCGAGTTGGCCATCGCCGTCCTGGTCGAGGATCGAGCCGAGCAGGCCGCCGTGCTGGCCCTGGCCGATGTTCTGCAGTTCCTTGCCGAGCATGTCGCCGAGTCCGCCGGAATTCATGCCCTGCTTGCGGGTCATGTTGCCGAGCGCGGCCATCACGATCGGTGCAAGTATCGACATCAGCGCGCCGGCATTCTGCGTGCCGATGCCACTGGCCTGACCGACGTTCTGCGCGGCCTGGCCCTGGCGGTTGCCGAAGATGTGGCCGAGGATCGCGCCGCCGTCGCCACCGCCGCCGAGCACGCTGCCGAGGATCGAGCCGATGTCGCCGCCGGCATGGTCGGCGGCGGCGTTGTGCAGCGCGTCGGCGCCGGCGTCGGTCGAGGCGTTCCTGGCGAGGCCGCCGACCACGACCGGCACGGCCTGCTGGATTGCCGCTTCGGCCTGCGAGGGATCGATGCCGAGCTGCGCCGCGATCGCCTCGATGCTGGCCGGGTCCAGGTGGCTCAGAACCTGCTGGGTCAGATCGCTCATCGGAATCTCCTGAAGTAGAGGGGCGTCGCGAGCTTCGCACGTACGCCTGTCAGGCAGCTGCCGGGATTGGTCAAAGATCGTGAACCGGCAGCGGCCGTGCGTGTGTCCGCAGACCGGAGCACTATAGTCCCGCGACGAACCGAAGTACGAAGCGGATGCCGATGAGCGACACCGACCATCGCCTCGAACGGTTGCACCAGCGCTACGCGAACTCGCTGCGTGCGAAGAGCGCGGCTTTGGCGGATGCATGGAGGGCGTTCGCCGCCAGTCCGGATGACGCCGCCTGCGCGCGCGAGCTGTCGATGCAGGTGCACCGCTTGTGCGGTTCGGCAGCGGCCTACGGCTATCGTCGCCTCGGTGAAAGCGCCTGTGCGGCGGATCGCCTGATCGCCGACGAACTGGCTATGCAGGAACCCTCGAGTGGTGATGCGCTGGTGCGCCGGTTCGCGTCGGGCGTGCAGGACGTGCTCGCCGAACTCGCCGCCGCATCGGCGACGCTGCGATCCGCGCCGCTCGCGGGCACGGCGCGCAACCTGCGCGTGGTGCTGGTCGAAGACGATCCGGCGCAGGCATCGCTGACCGCGGCGGAACTGGAGTCGCGCGGTTGCTCCGTGCAGATCGAGGATGGCGGCGATCATCTCTGGCAGACGCTGTTGCAGCAACCTTGCGATGCGGTCGTGCTCGACTACTGGCTGCGCGCCGAGACCGCGGCGGAGATCGCGCTCGCATTGCGACGCGAGCCGCAGTTCGCCAACATCGCCCTGGTTTGCTACAGCGTGGAACGCGACGAGCAGGTCCTGCGTGCGGTTCTTGCCGCCGGTTGCGATGCGGTGGTCGCCAAGGAGGACGGTGCGGAACCGCTGTTCGCGGCGGTCGGCGCTGCCGTCACGCGCATGCAGCGGCACGAGGGACCTTGAAACGCAGGCTGGAAGCCGATCGTGACGCGACCGCGGATTTCGCCGAGAATCGCCTACCCGCGACAGCAAGGCCAGCCATGCAGAATGCTTCCCCGATATCCCTGATCGGCGCCCCGACCGACATCGGCGCCGGTGATCGCGGCGCCTCGATGGGGCCGGAGGCGTTGCGCGTTGCCGGTCTCGCTGCGGCTCTGCGCGCGCGCGGGCTCGATGTCGTCGACCGCGGCAATGTCGCCGGGCCGTTCAACCCGTGGCTGCCACCGCACGATGGCTACCGGCACCTCGACGAAGTCGTCGCCTGGAACCGCGCGGTGATGGATGCGGTGGCGGCGGAACTTGCGCAGCAGCGCCTGCCGATCCTGCTCGGCGGTGACCATTGCCTCGCGATCGGTTCGATCACCGCGGTCGCGCGCCACTGCCGCGACAACGGCAAGCACCTGACCGTGCTCTGGCTCGACGCGCACGCGGACTTCAACACCAGTTCGATCACGCCGTCCGGCAACGTGCACGGCATGCCGGTCGCATGCCTGTGCGGCTTCGGGCCGGATCCGCTGACCGAGCTTGGCGGCAGTTCACCGGTACTGTCGCCGGAGCAGATCCGCCAGATCGGCATCCGCTCGGTCGACGCGGGCGAGAAGAAACTCGTGCGCGACGTCGGCCTCGACATCTATGACATGCGCTACATCGACGAAGTCGGCATGAAGCGCGTGATGGAGGAGGCCCTGCTCAACCTCGGCCCGCGCGACCACCTGCACGTGAGCTTCGACGTCGACTTCCTCGACCCCGCGATCGCCCCCGGTGTAGGCACGACCATCCCGGGCGGTCCGAACTACCGCGAGGCGCAGCTGTGCATGGAGATGATCGCCGACAGCGGCCGCCTCGGTTCGCTCGACATCATGGAACTCAACCCCGCGCTCGACGTGCGCAACCAGACCGCTGCGCTCGCGGTCGACCTGGTCGAGAGCCTGTTCGGCAAGTCGACCCTGATGCGTGATTGAGCACTCTGACGCTCGTGGTCGAGTGCTGCAAATTGGCATATCCTGCGATGTGTACGTGTACGGAAGAAGGAGTTCCGATGACCATCGCTGCAGTGAGCAAACGCCTGCTTGGCTTGTTGTTGGCGGTGGTGGTGCCCACGTCCGCCTTGGCTGATCCCCTTGCGCCACTGGCCCAGCCGAACCTCGACCTGGTGACGAACGGAACCGTTTACGCAGTCGCCGCGCGCCCGGGCGGCGGCATCGTCCTTGGTGGCGTATTCACGCAGGTCAACGGTGTAGCGCGCGCCAACCTCGCGCGCCTGAACGCGGACGGCACGCTCGACATCCAGTGGGCACCGAGCGGCGCAAGCTCGATAACCGCACTTGCCGTTGCGGCGGACGACACCGTCTACGCGGCTGGCTTGTTCCATCAGCAGGGCGCCACTTTGTTCACGGAAAAGTTTTCCGGAAACGGCGCCGGCGATGCCGACGCGAACTGGTTTTCGATTGGCTCGTCTGGCGTGAACGCACTCGTGCTCGATGGGCAGGACGCGCTGTATGTCGGTGGCTCGTTCAGCAATGGAGGCATTGAAAATCTCGCCAAGGTGTCGGCGCAGAACGGAATGGTCGACTTCACCTGGAATCCGGGGCTCGGCAGCATCCGCGCGATGGCGTTCGACGGCGAGAGCCACCTCTACGTAGTCGGCGACAGTGGGGCGAACAGAGTATCCATTGACGGCCAAGGCGTTGTTGATCCGACGTGGGCACCGTTCCGCACCGGTAGCGACGCCAGGGCCCTCGCGTTCGACGTTGCGACGGGTCGGGTCTTCGTGGGCGGTTGGCTCTGCCCGACCGACGACAACCTTCCATGCAGGCATTACGCGAAAGTCTCCGCGTCGGGAGGCTTCGACGCGCAATGGGATCCGCTGGTGGAGGGTTCCGATGACGGCATGATCGGGCCGTTGCGGGTCGGCGCAGACGGCTCCGTGATCGTGGTGGTGACGCACGCATCGAGTGAAGCGGTACGCATATCGCCCGCCGGCGCCGGCATGGTCGATATCCAGTGGCATCCGATGGCTGACGGCCCGATCAATGCTCTCGCCCAAGCGACGGATGGTTCGATATGGATGGGCGGCAGCTTCGCGCGTGTCGGGGAATCCTCGCGATTCGGGCTGACCCGGATAGACGCAACCGGCCAACCTGCCGGCCCGCGCTCGGACGCCACGAAACCTGGCGTGGTCAATGCCGTTGTCGTGCAGCCGGATCAGCATGTGGTGGTAGGCGGCGATTTCAGCTACCTGGGCAGCGCCGGTATCATCAGGAACAACCTGCTGAGATTGCTCCCGGACGGGCGCTTCGATCCGCAATGGAATGCGGATGTCGATGGCGTCGTGCGGGCCCTCGCCACGGACGCCGACGGTGCCGTGTATGTCGGCGGCGCGTTCGAGCATGTCGGGGGCCACGCGCGCCGGAACCTCGCGAAGATCATGCCGGATGCGCTCGCCAGCATCGATCCGATCTGGGATCCCTCGCCGGCAAACGGACTGCATGGCATCGGCGTCAGTCGCCTGGCGGCGTTCGGCACGCATCTTTTCGTCGGCGGCGACTTTCGGGGAATTGGCGGCGCGTCGCAACGCAACGGACTGGCGCGCGTCTCGACGGAAGGAGTCGGCCTGCCCGACGTCGACTGGACGCCGCAGGCGTATGCGGACGGCGTCGATGCGATGGCGGTCGGATCCGACGGCGCGTTGTATGTAGCCGGCGATGTCTATTTCGGCGGCTCGGATTTCATGAGAATCAGCGCGACCGGCGCGATCGATTCCGCGTGGCCACCTTCGCTGGACGGCTTCGTCCATGCGTTGTTTGTCGATCCACAATCGTCGAGTGTGTTCGCGGCGGGTGATTTCAGGCACGTCGATGGCCTGGCCCAAGCGAGCGTCGCCAAGCTTTCCCAAATCAATGGCAGCCTGGATGTCTTGTGGCGTCCGGTGTTCGAGTCGGCTTCGTCGTCGACCTGGGGCCTGGCTCCCACGGTCGGTGCGATCGCTTCAGGTCCAGGCGGCAGTCTGTATTTCAGCGGCTCATTTGACGCCGTGAACAATTCGGCGGCGTGCTACCTCGTCAAGCTGTCGTCGGTGTCGGCTGATGTCGACATGGACTGGAATCCCTACGCGTCCGACGGCATGCCTGCCGGCTCGACACCCTTTCCCGGCAGTTCGCCGAGCCCTGTGCGGGCGCTGGCCGTCAATGCAAGTGGCACGGTCTTCGCCGGAGGCAACTTCGAACGCATGAGCGGAGTCGTCCGCAACGGCTTGGCGGCACTGCCTCCGGCACCATTGCCGGACCAGATCCTCGCCGACGGATTCGATTCACCCTGAGACCGGCGACGCAACGTCGCCCGCGGTCGTTTCCGTCAACGTCATGGACAGACACGGGCAATATCGGTGATAACGTCGCAGACGGGTTTTGGGGGAAGCGGGTCGATGATCTTCTGGATTGCGGGGTCGCTGCTCGTGCTGTTGCTGGCCGCCCTGCTGTGGCGTTCGCGGCGCGCGCCGGGACTTGCGGACACCGCCGGCGGGCACGCGTCCGAAATCGAGATTGACGAAGTCGACGACGAGATCCGCGGCGTGTTCATTGCCGAGATGCGCAACGAGATCGGCAGCCTGCGCCGGAACCTGCCACGCTGGCGCATGGCGCCGACCGATCTCGAGCGCGCGGTGCCGCTGCGTCGCTCGTTCCACACCCTCAAGGGCGGCGGCCGGCTGGTCGGCGCGGTCGCGATCGGCGACTTCTGCGCGTCGATCGAGCGCTTGCTGTTGGACATGATCGAGGGTGAGGTGTCAGCGGATCCACCGGTCGTCGATGTCGTCTCGCGCGCGGTCGCGATGCTGCCGGGCCTCTTGGCCGAGTTCAGCGGTGAACGGACCGCGGCCGTCGACGTGCGCGCGCTCGCCAGGGCTGCCGACCAGCTCGCCGCGCCAGCACGACATTCGGCATCAACACGCCGTCCTGCGCCCACGCCCGCGCGCGGCGCAGGCGCGGTCCGAGCCACACGCCCGGGTTCCGCGCGCTGACGTCAGTCGAAGCCGTTCCGGAAGATGACGTCGGACGTGCTCAGGCACGCCGGGGTGTGTGCGGCGACCAGTGTCGATACAGTCGTGATCTGGGTCGGGTGGAACACCAGCTGGTTCTGGCCGCAGTTCGCACCCGTCGCACCGCCGGTGTTGCAATAGCTCATCAATGTACCGGTGCCGCCGGCCGGGCAGCTGACCGCGCCGCCGTAGCAGCCGGAGCCGGCCTCGCCCCGGAAGCAGACGTCGATGGTATTGCTCGCGGTCGGGTAGGCGCCGGTCGTCACGTTCGTGCAATGCGTGTGCGAGGCGCCGAAGTTGTGGCCGAGTTCGTGGCCGACGATGCGCGCAGACAGGTCGACGCCGACGCCGGAGTTCGTGAACACCTTGTTGACGCTGTAGCTGCCGCCGTTGCTCTGCGTGACGCAATACGCATTCACCCAGGCGATGCCGGAGGCGGAGAAACCGGGATTCTGCGACGACGATTCGCGACCGGACAGCAGCAGCGTGAAGTCGCGCGCCACCGCGGCCTCGTTGTTCTGCCAGTACGTGCCGAAGTTGTTGAGGTCGGCATTGCTCGCGGCCGCGTTGGCCGAAATCGTGTACGGCGTCGTGCCGGTGCGGAATTTCGTCGTACCCTGTTGCAGGGTGACATTGAGATCGCGTTCGTACATGACGTTCATGGTCGCGAACAGGTTCGCGATCCAGGTCGTCGCGGCGGCGAGGTTGCCGGCGCCGGTGCCGCCGAATCGGCCGACCAGCAGTTCCCTGTCGACGTCGACCGCGACTACTGCCGCGCGCAACACGCCGTTGACGCTCTGGCCGCCGAGCGCGAGGGTGAGCGGGTCCGGCAGCGGTCGTCCACTCGGCACGCCGTCTTCGCTCGGGATTACCTGCGGCGTGATGCCGTTCGGCAGCGTTTCTTCCGCCGTCCTGACGACGAGGCGATGGCCATCGGCAGCATCTTCGGCGGTGATCGCGAATGCCCCCGACACGGACGAGCCGGCCCCCGCGACGTTGCGGAAACCCGGATCGAAACCGAGCTGCGCGCGCGTCTGGCCGCTCGCGTCGTAGCCGATCAGTTCGATGCGCTGGCTGCGCGGCAGCTCGTGCTCGCCGTCCGGCCCGACCACGACGATGCGCGCATCCTTCGCGTAGATGTCGACGCGCCTGAACTCGATGCGGCTGCGATTGCCGTGGCCGTCCGGGAAACCGTCGATGGCCAGGCGCGCGCCGACGCGCAGTGCCGCCAGTTCGTCGATGCGGAACGTCTGCAGCGGCAGGTGGTCGCCTGCCCATCCCTGAGCGCTGGCGACGCACAGCGCGAACAGCAGGAGTCTGCGCATGGCGGTGTGCTCCGTATGGCCGGTCCCGAGGGCATTCTAGACCGGTGGAGCGCGCGAGCGCAGCGGCGCTTCGACTGCGCGGCTTTCGGCCGCTCCGCCCGGCGCGAACGGGGCGGGTGGTCCGACACCGCTGCCTCTTTTCTTGGACCCGACTTGCTCGGCTCATGTTGCGGCGAGGCGCAAGAGCAACGCAGAAGGCTCGCCATCTGCAGGGCGCGGATCGCGGCCATCAGCGATCGGCTATCGGCTCCTCGCCACGGAACAGCATCGGCCGGTTCGCGACGATCATAACGGCGGTGCCGACGGCAAGGCCGCTGAGCGCGAAGCGTGCGCGTTCGTAGACCGCGACCACCGGCAGCGCGAGGCGCGGATGGCGCACCTCGACGCGCACGCTCGCGCCGAGGTCGCGCACGGTGTCAATGCGCGCGTCCGCGCCGGACGCATCGCCGGTGCGCAGTTCGAGATCATGCGGACGCACGAACGCGGTCACGGTGTCGTCGTCGATGCCGGTCCAGCGCGCATGCAGCGCGGCCGGCAATTCGTTGACTTCACCGAGGAAGCGGCACACGAACGGACTCGCCGGTCGCGTGTACAGCGTTTCCGGATCGGCGAGCTGCTCGATGCGTCCTTTGTTCATCACCGCAATGCAGTCGGCGAGCTCGAACGCCTCCTCCTGGTCGTGGGTGACGAACACGCTGGTCACGTGGATGCGGTCGTGCAGGCCGCGCAGCCAGCGGCGCAGGTCGCTGCGCACGCGCGCATCGAGCGCGCCGAACGGCTCGTCGAGCAGGAGGATCTGCGGTTCGACGACGAGCGCGCGCGCGAGTGCGACGCGCTGGCGCTGGCCGCCCGACAATTGCGCCGGATAGCGCTGCGCAAACTCGCCGAGCTGCACCAGATCGAGCAGTTCGCGCACGCGCCGCTGCAGGTCCTCGCGGCGCGGTCGCTTGAACCAGCCGCGCACGCGCAGGCCGAACGCGACGTTCTCGAACACCGTCAGGTGGTTGAACAGTGCGTAGTGCTGGAACACGAAGCCGACGTGGCGCTTGCGCGCGGAGAGCCCGGTCACGTCGCGGCGCTCGAACAGCACGCGGCCGCGATCGGGGAATTCGAGCCCGGCAATCGTGCGCAGCAGGGTGGTCTTGCCGCAGCCGGACGGGCCGAGCAGGGCGAGCAGCTCGCCCGAATCGATCGCGAGGTCGATCCCATCCAGCGCGGGCGCGCTGGCGTAGCGGTAGTGGATGCCGGAAAGTTCGATGCTCATGCGACGGCGTCATGCTCCGGATCGGCGCGGCGCATGCGCCAGCCGACGAATTGTTTCAGCAGCAGGGTCGCCAGCGCGAGCAGGGCGAGCAGCGAGGCGACCGCGAACGCGGCGGTGCGCTGGTATTCGTTGTAGAGGATCTCGACGTGCAGCGGCATCGTGTTGGTGAGGCCGCGGATGTGGCCGGACACGACCGACACCGCGCCGAACTCGCCGATCGCGCGCGCGTTGCACAGGATCACGCCGTAGGCGAGGCCCCAGCAGATCTTCGGCAGCACCACGCGCCAGAACATCGCGAAGCCGCCGGCTCCGAGGGTCACTGCGGCTTGTTCCTGTTCGCTGCCTTGCGCCTGCATCAGCGGGATCAGCTCTCGCGCGACGAACGGGAAGGTGACGAACAGCGTCGCCAGCACGATGCCCGGCACGGCGTAGACGATCTTGAGGTCATGCGCGGCAAGCCATGGTGCGAGCCAGCCCTGCGCGCCGAACAGCAGCACGTAGATCAGGCCCGCGATCACCGGTGACACCGCGAACGGCAGGTCGATCAGGCTCAGCAGCAGTCCGCGGCCGCGGAACGAGAAGCGCGTGACGAGCCAGGCCGCGGCGATGCCGAACACGGTGTTCGCCGGCAGCACGATCGCGGTCACGAGCAGGGTCAGCCGGATCGCCGCGCGCGCGTCCTCGTCGACGAGGCTCGCGACGTAGAAGTCCACGCCCTTCTCGAACGCGTAGCCGAACACCGCGAGCAGCGGCAGCACGAGGAACAGGCCGACGAACGCGAGCGCGATCGCGAGCAGCGACCAGCGCAGCCAGGGCGGGTCGCGCAGCGCGCGCGACGGTTGGCGTGTCGGACTCATGCCGAGCGACGCCGCACGCTGACCAGCTGCAGCACGTTGATCGCGAACAAGGTGGCGAACGAAGCGAGCAGCAGCACGACCGCGATCGCGGTCGCACCCGCGTAGTCGTACTGGTCGAGCTTGGCGGTGATCAGCAGTGGCGCGATCTCCGACACCATCGGCATGTTGCCGGCGATGAAGATGACCGAACCGTATTCGCCGAGCGCGCGTGCGAACGCGAGCGCGAAACCGGACAGGATCGCCGGCCACAGCGTCGGCAGCACGACGCGATACAAGGTCGTGAGACGGCCTGCACCGAGCGTCGCCGCGGCTTCCTCCATGTCCGGTTCCAGTTGTTCGAGCACCGGCTGCACGCTGCGCACGAGGAACGGCAGGCTGACGAACACGAGCGCGACGGTGATCCCGCTCGGCGTGTAGGCGACTTTCCAGCCGTGCGCCTCAAGCCACTTTCCCAGCGGACCGGTCGATGCATACAACGCGGTGAGCGTGATGCCCGCGACCGCGGTCGGCAGCGCGAACGGCAGGTCGACGAGGGCATCGATGAGTCGGCGTCCCGGAAAGCGGTAACGCACCAGCACCCATGCGAGCAACGGCCCGAAGAACAGGTTGATCAGGCCCGCCAGCGCCGCGCAGCCGAACGTGACGCGATACGAGGCGAGCGCGCGTGGCGTCGTCACGGCGCTCCAGAATTCCGCTGGCCCGAGCGAGGTCGCCTTCAGCGCGAGCGCGGCCAGCGGCAGCAGCACGATCAGGCCGAGATAGCCGAGGCACAGCCCGAGGGTGAGGCCGAAACCGGGCAGCGCGTGGCGGCGCCTTCGGCGCATGGATGCCTCCTGCATACGCGCCGGCCTACCTGCCCGGGGTGTAGATCTGGTCGAACGTGCCGCCGTCGGCGAAATGCGTCGCCTGTGCATTCTGCCAACCGCCGAAGGCCGCGTCGACGGTGAGCAGCGAGAGCTGCGGAAACTTCGCCGCGTATTTCGCCGCGACAGCGGCATCGCGCGGCCGATAGCCGTTGCGTGCGGCGATCTCCTGGCCCTGCGCCGTGTAGAGGAACTGGAGGTAGGCCTCGGCCACCTTGCGCGTGCCGTGTTTGTCGACGACCTTGTCGACGACCGCGACCGGCGGTTCGGCAAGGATGCTGAGGCTCGGCAGCACGATCTCGAACTTGTCCTTGCCGTCGCCTTCCGCGAGCGCGAGCAATGCCTCGTTCTCCCACGCGAGCAGCACGTCGCCCTGGCCACGTTCGACGAAGGTGGTGGTCGCGCCGCGCGCACCGGTGTCGAGTACCGGCACGTTCCGGAACAGCTTGCCGATGTAGTTCTTCGCACCGGCATCGCCGCCGTATTGCTTCGCCGCCCAACCCCAGGCGGCGAGATAGTTCCAGCGCGCGCCGCCGCTGGTCTTCGGGTTCGGCGTGATCACGCCGATGCCGGGTTTGGCCAGGTCG
>Ga0209023_10007323_pt1 | contig 11352 bp, 10 predicted proteins | sample LakOneMetagenome_FD_187468 | JGI IMG/M metagenome (GOLD analysis project Ga0209023, IMG submission 187468) | Freshwater and sediment microbial communities from Lake Erie, Canada (SPAdes) (version 2) | ecosystem: Environmental > Aquatic > Freshwater > Lentic | place: Lake Erie, Canada...
GCGTCAGGCACATCGAAATTCATCGCGAACGCGTCACCGTGCGCCGTGCCGTCGGCGGCATCCGCATGGCGATCAATGTCCGCGTGCGCGATTTTCTCGGCATCGCCTGCCGCGAAACCAATGACGGGCGAGCGCTCGTTCTGGTGCACAGCGATCCGTCACTGTCGGTGCCTCTGCTTGTCACCGCAGACGAGCTTCAGCTCGATCTTGCCTGGCAGATGTGGGGCGATCTGTTCGCCCTGCCGCAAATCGAGGACGAAACCGATGCTGCACGCGAGCCGGCACCGCGCCGCCGCCGCCGCAACATCATCAAGGATCGCCGCCCGAAATTCCTTGTCCGCCGCAAGGCCGGACGCGCCATGACGGAACGGCCCGTTTATCGCGGCGAGCGCGAGATCATCGCGCGAAACTGAAATCAGGCGCTGCGCAGCACCGCATCGGCCAGCAGGCCCGCAAACAGCAGCAGGCCTGCATTGCGGTTCGACTTGAACAGCCGCAGACACAATGCGGAATCCTCGATCCGGATCGTCCGCACCTGCCAGACCAGATGCGCGGCGATGGCCGCAAGCCCGATCCAGGCAAACCACCCCGATCCGCCGAGCCATAGCGCGACACCGATCAGCACCACCGCGAGGCTGTAGAAAATCGTCAAGGCCAGTTGCGTGCGTGCGCCGAACAGCAACGCGGTCGATTTGATCCCGACCAGAATGTCATCTTCCGTATCCTGATGCGCATAGATCGTGTCGTAGGCGATCACCCACGCAATCGATCCGGCATAGAGCACCAGCGCCGTCGCATCGATCCGCCCGAGGATCACGGCGAACCCCATCAGCGCGCCCCATGAGAAGGCAAGACCGAGCGTAACCTGCGGCCAATAGGTAATGCGCTTCATGAAGGGATAGACCGCAACGATGACAAGCGAGGCGATGCCGGTCAGAACCGCGAAGCGGTTGAACTGCAGCAGCACCGCAAGCCCGACCAGCGCCTGCAGCACAAGAAACGCCGCAGCCTGCGTCACACTCACCTGCCCTGCCGGGATCGGCCGTGACCGCGTGCGCTCGACCTTCGCGTCAAGTTTGCGGTCGGTGATGTCATTCCAGGTGCAGCCTGCCCCGCGCATCACCATCGCGCCGATCAGGAACAGCACGAGGACCATGGGCAGGCTGTGAAGGTCGCGTGCGATGCCTGCCGCCAGCGCAGCCGACCACCAGCATGGCATGAGCAAGAGCCACCAGCCGATCGGACGGTCGAAACGCGACAATCGAAGGTAAGGCCGCATCCAGACCGGGGCATGGGTATCGACCCAGTTGGCGGTGGAGTCGGCGACGGGGGCTGCGGCGTTGCTCATCGCAACCCTCTTTAAGTCAGAGCGGGATCAGCGGGTCAGCACGTTGCCGTTCAATGTGTCGAAGGTGCTGCCGCCGCGCTTGAGCGGCTTGGCTTCGGGCAATGACGCGGAGCCGAGTGCTTCGCTGAGACTCGGGCCTGCCGGCCCGGCCTGCTGTTGCTGCGCCGCTGCGCAGACACGCTGCTGCAGCTGGGACGTATTGGCATGTCCCTTCTTCATCTGCTCGGCGACCTGTGCAGGAATGCCGCACTTCTGCATGTGGCTTTCGACGAACTTGATCATCTTGGTTTCGGCCTGCGCGAAATTGCCGATCAGCTTGCAGGCTTCCTGCGGCGGCGCCTTGCGCTTGCCCGCCGCCTGAATCAGTTTGGCCTTGGCTTCGGCATCCGCGCGCAGCGGCAGGAAGCCTTTCTGACATTCCTCCGCGCCGGGAGGCGGCCCGCCCTGCGGCGGACCACCGAAGCCGGTGCCGCCGACCGGAGGTGCGCCAGAGGTGAAGGCGCTGGGCGACGGCGCCGGCCTTGCCGGTGCAGCGGTCGCGCCATTGACCGGCGGAAACGGCGATGCGGCCGGCGCACCGCCCACCGGGGGAAACGGGGATGCGTTGTTCGCAGGAGCCGGAGCGGCGGACTGTCCGGGCAGCGGTGCCGGAAACGCGCCCTGGGCGCGGACATCCGCAGCCTGCATGAGGAACGCGGCGGCAGCCAGCAATGCAATGGAACGGGTGGCGGTCACGGATTCTCCTCCGGCGGGTTCCGGTGTCCTTAAGGTAGGGCTTTTACGATTCTCACTGCCGCTTAACAACCCGATGAATCCGGCAGCAGCGCGGCAGTTCGCCGCCTCATCGGCTGCCAATTTGCAATCATTCAGCTAAGAAGTCCTGAAATTAACGGATTGGCCCGATGCCCAAACTCGATTTCCGCAGCCCCCGGCTTTTCGTCGATGCTCCGCTCACAGCCGGAACAGGCATCGCACTGGATCGCGATCAGTCCAACTATCTCGGCAATGTGCTGCGGCTGAATGCCGGCGATACCGTGCTGGTTTTCAATGGCCGCGACGGCGAATGGCAGGCCACCCTTGCAGGCCGCAAGCGGCCAGACCGCGCCGAAATCCTCAGCCAGACGCGCCCGCAGGATTCCCTGCCCGACCTGCATTATGTGTTCGCGCCGCTCAAGCACGCGCGGCTCGATTACATGGCCCAAAAGGCCGTTGAAATGGGGGCCTCGGCGCTGCGTCCGGTGACCACGCGGCATACCCAGGCAAGCCGCCTCAATGTCGAGCGCATGCGCGCCAATGTTATCGAGGCGGCGGAGCAATGCGGCATTCTCAGTCTTGCGCAGGTGCACGAACCTGAATCGCTGGAGCGTTTTCTCAGCCACCGCGATGGCCAGCGCCTTCTGGTGTTCTGCGACGAGGATGCCCCGATCTCCGATCCCATGGCCGCTTTCGCGGGCGCGGACGGAACAAAGGGGACGGACGTGCTGATCGGTCCCGAAGGCGGTTTCGCCGAAGACGAACGCGCCCTGCTGCTGAAGCAGCCGCATGTGGTGCGCCTCGCGCTTGGTCCGAGAATCCTGCGCGCGGATACCGCTGCAGTTGCGGCGCTGGCTGTGGTACAGACCGCGCTCGGCGATTGGGGCAGCACAGTTACACGCTGAGGTTGCATTCCGGGCGGCCTCTTATTAAGCCCTTTTCCGGATCGTCGTCGAAACTGCAGATTTCCCGTGTTAAGGGACTGCCGATTCTAGCTTTTTACATCTGTTGGACACCCGAGATATGAGCCAGACCAGTGCCGCATCCGCGACCGGGTCCGCCGCACAGGCGGAGGCCTTGCTGCAGACATTTGCGCGGGCTGGCTACACCCATGCCCGCCCGCCAATCCTGCAGCCTGCGGAGCCGTTTCTGGATCTCTCCGGCGAAGACATCCGCAAGAGCCTGTACCTGACCACCGACGTGACCGGCGAGGAACTGTGCCTGCGGCCGGATCTCACCATTCCGGTGGCCCGCGATTATCTCGCCTCAACGCGCGCGGGTTCGCCCGCCGGCTTCTACTACCTCGGCCCGGTGTTCCGTTATCGCGGCGGCAGCGCCAGCGAGTTCAATCAGGCCGGTGTGGAATCGTTCGGGCGGCAGGATCGCGCAGCGGCAGATGCCGAAATGCTGGCGCTCGGTGTCGAAGCCGCGAACGCATTCGGAGTGACGAGTCTCGACATCCGTACCGGCGACGTCGCTTTGTTCGCGGCGCTGATCGACGCGCTCGATCTTTATCCGGTCTGGAAGCGGCGGCTGATCAAGGACTTCAACCGCAAAATTTCGCTGGCGCAGGATCTACAGCGCCTGACGCTGGAAACCGGCAAGACCCGCAATGAATATGAAGGCGTGCTGGCAGCCCTCGCAGGCTCAGACCGCAAGGCGGCGCTGGCGCTGGTCACCGACCTGATGTCGATCGCCGGCACCAGCAATGTCGGCGGGCGCACGGTGTCGGAAATCGCAGACCGCTTTCTGGAGCAATCCACTCTGAAAGGCGGCGCATTGCCGCGCGACGCGCTGCAACTGATCGAGCGCTTTCTCGGCATCGCTGGCGAGCCGGACGACGCAGCCAAGCAGCTGCGCAAGCTCGCATCCGACGCAAAGCTGGATTTGAGTGCCGCCATCGACCAGTTCGAAAGCCGCACCAAATTCATGGCGGCGCGCGGCATCGACACCAAGTCCATCCGCTTTTCCACCGCATTCGGACGCGGCCTCGACTACTACACCGGCTTCGAATTCGAATTGCACCGCAAAGGCAACGGCACGGAGCCGCTGGTCGGCGGCGGCCGCTATGACGGCCTGCTGACACGGCTCGGCGCGCGCGAGCCGATCCCTGCCGTCGGCTTCTCGATCTGGATCGAAGCGCTTTCGCAAGGGAGCGCCGCATGAGCACGCCTTTCGTCGTCGCCGTCCCGTCCAAGGGACGCCTGCAAGAAAACGCCGAAGCCTTCTTCGCGCAGGCCAATCTCACGCTCGCGAAACCGCGCGGCGCGCGGGAATATCGCGGCACCATGCCCTGCCTCGACAATGTCGAGATCGCCTATCTCTCCGCCAGCGAGATCGCAGCGCAATTGGCGCGCGGCACCGTGCATCTCGGCATCACCGGCGAAGACCTGATCCGCGAGAACATCCACGACGCCGACAAGCGCGTGATGCTGATCGAAAGCCTCGGCTTCGGCAGCGCCAATGTCGTGGTCGCCGTGCCGCAGGCGTGGATCGACGTGCGCACCATGGCGGATCTCGACGATGTCGCGACCTCGTTCCGCGCGCGGCACAATCACCGCATGCGGGTGGCGACCAAGTACATCAACCTGACGCGCAGCTTCTTCGCGGCGCAGGGTGTTGTCGACTATCGCATCGTGGAAAGCGCCGGCGCCACCGAAGGCGCGCCCGCCGCGGGAACCGCTGAACTGATCGTCGACATCACCACCACCGGCGCAACGCTTGCGGCCAACGGGTTGAAGGTACTGGACGACGGCGTGATGCTGCGCAGCCACGCCAATCTCGTGGCCTCGCGCGACGCCGACTGGTCCGGCAACGCCCGCGAGACGGCACGGGTCATCCTCGACCACATCGCCGCCAGCGCCCGCGCCCGCAAATACAAGGAAGTCCGCACCCGCTTTGCGGCCTGCAACGCCGAACTGCTCACCGAAGCCCACAAGCGCTTCGGCGTGGCCTCGCCGTTCGGCGGGCCAACCTCGTCGGGCATGGTGACGCTGCACTGTCCGCCAAACCAGCTGTATGCGCTGAGCAGTTTCCTACGCGACAACGGCGCGGACACGGTATCGGTGGCATCGCTGGACTATGTGTTCGACCGCGAGAACCCGCTGTTCGCCAAGCTGCAGGCATTCCTTGGGTCGTAAACGGCAGGCGTGGCGCGGCGACGTCTCGCAGTACCTTGGCGACGGCCCGGCGATGACCATATGATGATCGGACGTAACGCGCTGGAAACCGACCGATGACGCCGAGTGCGGACATTTCGAACCTGCAAGGCAATCGTGCGCCGCTGGCGCAGGATGCCGCGCGTCAGGGCCTGTCCATCGTGGTGCCCGCCTATAACGAGGCGGCGGGTCTTGCCGTGCTGCACGAACGGCTTTGCACCCTCGCAGGTAAGCTGAAGCAGGATTACGGCCTCGGCTGCGAAGTGGTCTATGTCGATGACGGCTCCGCCGACAACACGCTGGCCATCGCATGCAGCCTGCCTGCCACTGCGCTTGATGTACAGGTGGTGTCGCTGTCGCGCAATTTCGGCAAGGAAGCCGCGCTGATGGCCGGACTTGACCATGCCCGCCGCGGCGCGGTGCTGTTCATGGACGGCGACGGCCAGCATGCGCCCGAACTTGTCGAGCAACTGGTGCGGCACTGGATCGTCGACGGCTACGACGTGGTCTACACGGCCAAGGCCCATCGCGACAATGAATCGGCGTTGCGCCGTCTCGCCGTGCGCACGTTCTACATGCTGATCAACTGGGGCGCGCGGCAGAAGATTCCCGAGGACGCCGGTGACTTTCGCCTGTTGTCGCCGCGCGCAGCCGCAGCACTGCGGCAACTGCCGGAACGCAATCGCTTCTTCAAGGGCCTCGCCACCTGGATCGGCTTCAGGCAGATCCGCGTCGACTACGAACCCGAAGCCCGCGCCCATGGCGTCACATCTTTCAGCCCGGGACGCCTGCTTGGCCTGTCGATCGAAGGGCTGACCTCGTTCTCGGTGGCGCCGCTGCGCGCCGCGAGCCTGCTCGGCCTTTTGCTCGCGTTCGTCGCCTTCCTGTTCGGTCTTTCTATTCTTTGGGAGACCATCATCGACGGCAAGTCGGTCCCCGGCTATCCCTCGCTCGTGGTCGGCTTGATGACCATCGGCGGCGTGCAACTCATCATGATCGGCGTGGTCGGCGAATACATCGGCAAGATCCTGTCCGAGATCAAGGCGCGCCCGATCTACTTCGTCGCGGAGCACAGCGTGAAGAACGCCGACGTGTCGGCCACCGCCGACAACAAGCCGCAGTCTGCTGCTGAATGAGCGTGGCTTCATCGCGCCGCATCTGGCTCTGCGCCGACGACTACGGCATGAGTCCCGGCGTCAACCGCGCCATCCGTGAGCTGATCGGCAAAAACAGACTCAACGCGACGTCGGTCATGGTGGTCGGTGCAGCGATCGAGCGCGCGGAAATCGACGGCCTGATGCAGGCCACCGCCGCCAATCCCAATTGCGCCATCGGACTACATGCGACACTCACAGCGCCGTTCGCGCCGCTGACCATGCATTTCCAGCCGCTGGATGGCGGCCAGTTCCTGCCGCTTGGCAGGCTGCTGCGTGCCAGCCTGCTGCGTCGGCTCGATGCGGAAATCGTGCATGCGGAATTGCTGGCGCAGATCGCCGCGTTCAAGCAATTTTTCGCCCGCGCGCCGGACTACATCGACGGCCATCAGCATGCGCAACTCTTCCCGCAGATTCGCGACGCGTTTCTCGCAGCCGTGAAAGAGGCCGCTCCCAATGCCTGGGTGCGCCAATGCGGGCGCAGCCTGCCGCTGTCGCAGCGGCTCGGTAATCCGAAAGCATTGCTGCTCGACACATTGAGCGAGACCTTCCGGCGGAAAGCTGCGCGCGAGGGCATCGCCTTCAACAGCGGTTTCGCCGGCGCCTACGACATGGTGCGCGGACGCGACTTCTCCGATGCAATGAGAGAATTCCTCGCCGGACTGCCGGACGGCGGCCTTGTAATGTGTCATCCCGGATTCGTGGACGAGGTGCTTGTCGGCCTCGACAACGTGACCCATCAACGCGAGCGGGAGTTCGCGTTTCTGAACAGCGATGACTTTTCGCGCCTGCTGGCGGAAAGCAATGTCACGCTCGACCGAGCCTGAGTTCGATTTTCGCCTTACGGCTTTTTGTCGCACCGCAAGCGCCAACTTTCCTAAATTTAATTCAGGCCGGGACTTACCCCGACACAATGCAGCGTTACATGTTTGCGCGCATTCGCATGCCGGATGCTTTTGGAGGACGTCATGACGCCACAGGAACGCCAACTCGTTGACGATCTGTTCGACCGCTTGTCGCGGGTCGAGAATGCGCCGCGCGAACCCGACGCGGAGGCGGCGATCATGCAGGGGCTGCGCCGCGCGCCCAACGCGCTCTATGCGCTTGTGCAGACCGTTCTGGTGCAGGACGAAGCGCTCAAGCATGCGGAAGCCCGCATTCAGGAGCTTGAAGGCGGCGCACAGCCGCAGCAATCGTCCGGCGGCTTTCTCGATTCGATGCGCGACGCGATTCTTGGCCCCGGCCAGAACCGCGGTTCGGTGCCGAGCATTCGCCCCGGCGAACAACGCGGCGGTCCGGTGTGGAACAGCGGTCAGGCGCTGGGACAGGCCGACGCACGCTATGGCGGCGACCCGCGCATGAATGATCCAAGAAACGATCCAAGGGCCGGCAATCCCGGCGGCGGGATGTTCGGCGGTGGCGGTGGCTCGTTCCTCGGCACGGCGGCAGCGACGGCGGCCGGCGTGATCGGCGGCTCGATGCTGATGAACAGCATCCGCGGCATGATGGGCGGCGGCGGCCAGCAGAGTTTTGGCAACACTGTTGACTCAGGCAGCAAGTCGCCGTGGAGCAACGATCAGTCGTCAGGCAGCCTCGCCCGCGACGCCGGTCTTAACGATGTCGGCAAAAGCGGCAGCGGCGACAGTCAGCGTCAGAGTTCTTACGATCAGGCGCAGGCCGACGCCGATCAGGACCAGGATCAGGATCAGGATGACGACGAGGATTATGACGACTTCGATGACGGCGACAGCGATTTTGCCTGATTGATTGCATCGTCAGACAAAAGAAAGCGGCCGCTCGGTTGAGCGGCCGTTTTTTTGTTTCAAGAATTCAGGTGACGTCAGATCACAACGACCTTGGTGCCGACCGGCACGCGGCCATAGAGATCGATCACGTCTTCATTGCGCATCCGGATGCAGCCGGACGAGACATTGGTGCCGATGGTCCATGGCTCGTTGGAGCCATGAATGCGATAGAGCGATGTGCCGAGATACATCGCGCGCGCGCCGAGCGGATTTTCAGGGCCCCCTTCCATGTGACGCGGCAGGTCGGGACGGCGCTTGAGCATTTCCGGCGGCGGCGTCCAGGCCGGCCATTCCTTCTTGGCGGAGATGGTCTTCACGCCGGACCAGGTGAAACCCGGCTTGCCCACGCCGATGCCGTAACGCATCGCCTTGCCGCCGCCCTGCACCAGATAGAGAAACTTGTTCGGCGTATCGATCACGATGGTGCCCGGCGCATGCCTGCCGTCATATTGAACGACCTGCTTTTCATACTTCGGGTCCATGCCGGGACGGCCCGGCTCGATGTCCATCTCGCCCTGACGCATCTCATAGCGATACTGCGGGTCCATCGGCGGCAAGCCACCGCGCGACGGCATCTGCTGATAATGCTGTTCGTAACGCGGCGACTGGTAATTCGCATCGCTGGATTGCCCGCCGCCAAACAAGGCTTCGATCAATCCGCCGCCCATGTTGGAGCGCTCGTTATAGGCGACGCGGATCGGCATCGGCGGTGTGGATGTTTGCTGCGCATAGATCACGCGCGGCTCGGCGGGAACATCGTCATCCCATGCAACAGCGGGGAGTGAACTGGCACTGAACGACACTGCGCCCACAAGGAGCGCGAAAGACGTGTTTCTAATCATCGACGTACTCTGCACTGTTTCGTCGTTGACGCGCGGACGGCGCGCCGTGAACACGAACATTTAAGGTTAAAAACGCGTCGGTTTGGTAAACAAAACCGCGCTTGCGATTCACCACGTCGGCGAACAGCGACTGTTCTTCGCGGTAGCGTTTATTTTCGATGAAGACGGCGCGGGCATGGTTAACCGCTGGTATCCACCGCGCCCGGCATCGTTGCGACAGTGTTCCCGTTTGAAACCTAGCGTTAAATGACGGCGGGTTACAAAGGCCGCCTCAAGAATGGGGAGACCAATGGCCGTCCAGCGCAAGCAATTCCGTATTGAAAGAATTCAGTCCGGCGACATGCCGACACTCGATCATGCAGAGAGCGACGCCGCTCCGCATCACAACCAGATCATGAGTGAACTGCGCGCCATTCGCGTGCAGATGGCCTCCCATCATCACAGCCCGGTCACGGAAGCCGGTGACAATCCCACGCCTCAGGAGTTGACCGAGGCCCAGCAACTGCTCGGCAGCTATCGCGCACAGATCGAACAATGCGAGAAGTTGAAGGTCGAGCTCGATCTTATTCACGACGCCATCAACCGCACCAAGCAGGAAATCGCCGTGCTCCACGGCAAGAGCTTCAGCGGCGATGAAATGTCCAAGGTCACCGGCGAACTCGGCGCCGTGGTCGGCGGAACCGAAGAAGCTACCCAGCAGATTCTCGAAGCCGCGGAAGCCATCGACCAGGCCGCCAGCGCGCTCGGCAAATCCATGCCGCTGGATCAGCAGGCCCAGCTCAGCGAAGACATTCAGGAGCGCGTGGTCGGCATTTTCGAAGCGTGCAACTTCCAGGACCTCACCGGCCAGCGCATCAGCAAGGTGATGGCCACGATGAAATTCATCGAGCATCACATCAACGAAATGATGGAAATCTGGGGCGGCGTTGACGCGATCAAGCAGCATGCGCCCGCGATCGTCGACACCCGCGTCGGCGATGCCCGCCTGCTCAATGGCCCGAAGGGCATGGACGAAGAAGGCCATGTCTCGCAGGACGACATCGACGCGCTGTTCAACTAAGCCGCATCAATCCATCGACCGATGTAAACCCGGAGCATTGCTCCGGGTTTTGCTTTTTCTAAACGGGTTTTCGAAGCATCGCGAAACAAGCCAGCGCCAGCAGCGCCACAACGATCAGCATTTCAAGCGCAACCGCGCCTGACCACCGGTCGATCACATAGGCCAGCGCAAACGGCGACAACGCCTGGCAGATTTGCGCCGGGCGTGCGATCCGCCCCACCACGCGCCCGTAACCCACCGCGCCGAACATCGCCAAAGGCAAGGCTCCGCGCGCAATCGTCACCACGCCGTTTGCCGCGCCGAGCATCACCGCGAACGTCATCGCAATGCCCGGCGAAAACCCTGCAACCACGAGCAGCGTGAACGCGCAGACCATCGTGCCCATCGCGATCCGCACCAGCCAGAGCGGATGGAGCCGCCCTCCGGAGACGAAATCCGCGATCCGTGTCAGCACCTGCGCGGGACCGAACAATGCGCCGATCACGACGGCGGTGCTGGCATCGATCCCTCCGCGCTGCAGGATCGTGAGCAGATGCGATAGTGTTCCTGACTGCAGAATGGCATGACAGGCGAAGCCGGCCGCCATCAGCAGGAACGGCGCGCCCACCGGCGAAATGGTTTTGGCCGTTGCAGCAACCGGCGCCCCTTTCGCTGCGGGCGGCGGCACGTAAACGGCATTGCGCGGCAAAACAAACGCGTAGAGCGGTGCGATGATGAAAGCCATGACGCCCGCAAAGAAGAAATAGGCGGTGCGCCATCCTCCGCTGGCGATGAGCATCTGCGTCGTGGGCCATGAGAAGGTCGACGCAAGTCCGCCCACAAAGGTGACCAGCGTGATCGGCCGCCGCGAGGCCGTGCCGAAAATACGTGCCAGCGCCGTGAAGGCGGGATCGTAGAGATTGCAGGCCATCGCCACGCCGAGCAGCACCCAGCTTGCGAGATACAGCCAGTAATGGCTGGCGAATGGCAACAGCAGCAGACCGAGCGCGCCGATCAATGCGCCGCCGGCCATGATGTAATGCCCGCCGTGGCGCTCGATCAGGCCGCAGGCATAAGGTGCGGTGAGACCGGAAACGCCGAGCGCGATGGAGAATCCGAGAAGGGCCTGTGCCAGCGACCAGCCATGGGCCGCCGCGATGTGCGGCATGGTCAGGCCGGGCGGATAAAACAGCGCGCCCCAGCCCAGAATTTGCGTGATGCAAAGAACGATGACGGCGCGGCTGGGACCGGAG
>Ga0209023_10007324_pt1 | contig 11349 bp, 8 predicted proteins | sample LakOneMetagenome_FD_187468 | JGI IMG/M metagenome (GOLD analysis project Ga0209023, IMG submission 187468) | Freshwater and sediment microbial communities from Lake Erie, Canada (SPAdes) (version 2) | ecosystem: Environmental > Aquatic > Freshwater > Lentic | place: Lake Erie, Canada | collected...
TGCTGGTCGCATTCAGCGTCATTAACCTGGGGATTTTGTGGCTGGGCTTTTTTCAGGAAAGCAGCCTGGTCATTACATACAATGAAAACACCGGATTAAGTCAGTTCAAGATCGTCACTGAATGGCTGATCACCGCAGCACTGTCCATCGCCGCCTTCCGTTACTATCGTCTCGCACGCGCATCTGGTCAGGAATTTTCAACACTGATGTTCGCGGCGATTGCCATTGCGGCGATGAGTGAATTTTTTTTTGCAGACTACGTCGTCATCAGTGACACATCGAATGTCATCGGACATTTTTACAAGGTCGTCAGTTATGCGCTGATTTACCGCGCGATGTTTGTAGTGATTGTGCGCAAGCCATATCAGACGCTGGCGATGCATGCGGAAACAGTACAAAAAATCAATGAAACCTTGCGTTCACAGGCAATGGCACTGGAATCCTCCGCAACGCCGATTTTTCTTACCGACGAAAATGGCTTACTGCGCTGGAGAAATCCGGCGTCACGCGCCATTCTTCCCCCGGATGCATCGGAAGTCGCTGGGCAGGCCTGTTTAATTTTCAGCACCGATCACACCAGACCCCAGGATCGCAGCCGAATTAAGAAAAACCGTAGAAGCGGGGCGTATCTGGCGCGGCGCGATCACAATTACCCGAAGTAACGGCGAAAGCTTCATCATCAATCGCACCGTCACGCCGCTGCTGAACGACAATGGGATCATTGAGGGATATGTTTCGGTTGGCGAAAATATCACAGAAAGCACCAAAGCCTTATTGCGGCACAAACGCGTTCTCGATACCGCAATTGATGGATTTCTGATCATTGATGATCAGGGCAAGCTGCTTGAAGTCAATGATGCCTACGTAAAAATGTCCGGCTATTCCATGGAGGAATTGCTGACGATGAGCATCAGTCAGTTACATGTTATGCAGAGTGCTGAAAACGCCCAAAATCATCTGCAAAAAATCAGGACACAATATCGCGATCAGTTTGAAACACATCATCGCCATAAAGACGGTCATATTTTCCGTGTTGAAGTTTCCGTGACTTACGATCCGGAATCCAGACATTTCTTTATTTTCACGCGCGACATCTCCGAAAGAGAGAAGGCGGAATGCGTCAAGCAGGAACTGGAACGGCAATTGCAGCAGTCGCAAAAGATGCAGGCGCTGGGGCAATTGACGGGCGGCATTGCGCATGATTTCAATAATATTCTGGCCGCTATTCTTGGCTATTCCAATCTGGCGCTGGAACGCTTCGTGCCAGATAAACAAAGCAAACTGGCGATCTATCTGAAAGAAGTCATCACGGCCAGCGAACGCGCGCGGGATCTGATTGCCAAGATGCTGACCTTCACCCGCACCCAGGCCAGCACAGGCGTGAATCTGATTTCTCCCGCCTCAGTAATACAGGAAGTGGTGGCAATGATGTTGCCGTCGCTGCCTTCCAGCATACAGTTACAAAGCCATATCGAAGATGATCTGTGCATCCGTATGGATGCAGGAGAATTAAGCCAGATCCTGTTGAATCTCGTCATCAATGCGCGCGATGCGATTGATACCCATGGCGTGATTGACATTCATCTGCATCAGACAGAGTTACACGGGGAAATCTGTGCCATCAGTCAGCAAAGGTTATCCGGTAAATACCTGGCGATCGATGTCTCTGACAATGGCGGCGGCATCTCTCCTGAAAATATGTCGCGCTTATTCGATCCCTTTTTTACGACCAAGGAAGTGGGCAAAGGTACCGGGCTGGGTTTGTCTATGGTACAGGGCATACTGCGACGCTCGGATGCCCATATTTTGGTGGAGTCAGGTGCTAACCTCGGAAGCCGCTTCCGGCTTCTGTTTTCCATCGTTCCGGCGTCAGAATGCAAATCGCCAGCCGCAAAAAATTCCAGTGCAGTCGGTGTCACCGGAACCGGACAACGCATCTGGGTCGTGGACGACGAACCCGCCGTCGGCGGATTTTTGCGGGAATTGCTCGAAGGTGCCGGTTATCAGGTGGAACTATTTACCGATCCGTACAAGGTGATGAATGCACTTGCCAACGAAGAGATTGCGATCGACTTGTTGATCACCGATCAGACGATGCCAGGCATCACTGGCGTGACCCTGGCCCGCTACCTGCACAGCATGCAACCCGATTTACCAGTGATACTGTGCACTGGATACAGTGATGGCTTAGACCGCGATGAAGCCCTTCGCAAAGGAATAAGGCATTACTTCACCAAGCCGGTTGCCGCCGCAGCACTACTAACAACCATTGCCGATATTTTCGACATCAACAGCAAAAAACCTTGATATAAAACAATACACACTTTGCAATCGCAGATTCTCCCACAAACAACAAATCGATAAATTCGATTGAATCGATATAATAAAAATTCTTAACATTGCCATATGGAAATAAATTCTGTGCTGTTAGCGTGCTAGCAGCACGATTCTGATCCGATATTTTCCTCAACATATCTGCCAGCCGGACACCACTCTCCTCACAGGTGAGCAACATGCTTTGCCGCATGACCGCTGAATCAGATGAAAAGAGAAATATCTTTCACTGAATGCGAAGGATAGTGATGCAACTGAGCGACAACATCAACGCCACCCAGAACCCCGTCGCCGGACTGGGCTCGCTAGAATTTCTGGCATTCACGCTGGGCAAAGAAGAGTACGGCATCGACATTCAGCGGGTGCAGGAAATTCGCGGCTACGAGGCGGTGACACGGATTGCCAATGCGCCGGACTTTATCAAAGGCGTGATCAATCTGCGCGGGGTGATAGTGCCCATCGTCGATATGCGCATCAAATTTAATCTGGACAATCCTGCCTACGATGAATTCACCGTTGTCATTATTCTTCACGTCTGCCAGCGTGTGATAGGCATGGTCGTCGACAGTGTTTCCGACGTCATCAATCTGGTGCAAGAACAAGTCAAGCCAGCACCCGATATCGGCTCGCTCAATACCGGCCATTTAATTGGCGTCGGCACATTAGATGACCGCATGCTGATTCTGATCGACATAGACAAACTCATTTCCAGCGGTGACATGGGTTTAATAGAACAGCTCTCTGAATAATCTTCGCCACCGGATGAAGACAGACGAGCCCGTATCACCTCACTCACCAGAAGAGAATACAAATGAACATGAATATGAAAGTCGGCACAAGATTAGGCATAGGTTTTGGTATCGTCGTGATGCTGTTGATCGGTATGACCTTGTTTGGCGTTAATCGCATGAGTTCACTCAACGACGGCACCAGTCTACTGGTCAACGACCGTTACCCTAAAGTGGTGCTCGCCAATGAAATACTTGATGGAATTAATTTCAATGCACTTGCAATGCGAAATTTACTGATCACTGAAGATCCTGAAAAAATTAAAGCAGCGCTCAGCGAAATTAAATCTAACGTTACCCGTGTCGGCGAAAAAATTGCCCAGCTCGACAAAACGATTTCAACTGAAAAGGGTAAGCAGGTTTTCAATGAGGTGAAAGAAGCTCGCAGTAAATATGTAGTGACTCAAAACGAATATCTGAAATTAATCAGCGAAGGAAAAAAACAGGAAGCGGGTGAATATCTGTTGTCGTCTGTCGTACAGGCTCAGACTGCATATTTTTCTCAGGTACAAAACCTGATCGCGCTGATTGGCACCATCATGGTCAAAAGTGGTGAAGATGCCGAGAAAAATTATCAGAACAGCAGAAATATGCTGTCGGGCATCGCGATCATCGCGATCCTGCTGGCGTGCGGCTTCGCTTACTGGACAACACGCAGCATTACCCGGCCATTGAATCAGGCGGTGCAGATTGCCCGCACGATTGCCGATGGGGATCTCACCAGCAAGATTCAAGTCGAATCCAGCGATGAAACTGGGCAGTTGTTGCAGGCGCTGAAAGACATGAATAGCAGCCTGGTCAGAATCGTGGCGCAGGTCAGAACAGGAACCGACACTATCGCTTCCGCTTCAACACAGATTGCTGCCGGTAATCTGGATCTGTCATCGCGCACCGAGGAACAGGCCAGTTCATTAGAAGAAACCGCCGCATCGATGGAAGAGCTGACCAGTACCGTCAAGCAGAATGCCGATAATGCGCGTCAGGCGAATCAACTCGCAGCAGAAGCGTCTGATGTGGCAATCAAAGGCGGCGAGGTGGTCTCTGAAGTCGTCAGCACCATGTCATCCATCAATAATTCGTCGAAAAAGGTCGTTGATATCATCAGCGTCATTGATGGTATCGCATTCCAGACGAATATTCTGGCGCTCAATGCCGCTGTCGAAGCAGCGCGTGCTGGCGAACAAGGCAGTGGCTTCGCCGTCGTTGCCAGCGAAGTGCGCAATCTGGCGCAGCGCAGTGCGGCTGCCGCGAAAGAAATTACGGTGCTGATCGGTGATTCTGTCGATCAAGTGTCGGCAGGTACGCTGCTGGTCAATAAAGCCGGCACGACGATGAGCGAGGTCGTTAACAGCGTTCGCCGCGTCACCGACATCATGGCGGAAATTACCGCAGCGAGCCATGAACAAAGCACAGGCATAGAACAGGTCAATCAGGCCATCGCACAGATGGATGAAGTGACGCAACAAAATGCGGCGCTGGTTGAAGAAGCGGCGGCAGCGGCGGCCAGCCTCGAAGATCAGGCAAGCAATCTGTCAGAATTAGTCGATGTATTCCGGATAGACAGCACACAGATCGTGGCAAACACAGCCAGCTCAGCCAGCACGGTGGCATCGCACACGCAAAAAGCCACTGCAACAGTCCGGCGTACTATGATGCAGAATCCGGCAAAACGTCTGACTAATACTTAACTATCCTGGCCGGAGCTCGCACTTCACAAGATGCTCCGCAACTGATCATAACGGAACTCCGGAGAAACGCAGCATGACAGCGCCCTCTCCGGTTCAATCGTATTGCATGAAGAAATAAACTATACGAGGTGAATGTGATGGCCGGACAGAACAGAAGCTGATCATGATAGCCAGACTGCTCAAGAAAATACCTGTCGCTGATACGACATCATCAGCGCCAGCACCACTGCCCTCGCACGCCATCAACAAACCGGAAAACACAAGGCCTGGCAGCTCGCTGCAACCGTATGCAGACAGTATCGTCGCCAGCCTGAATGTGGGGCTCATCATTATCGATGAAGCTCTGCAGGTGTTGAGCGTGAATGATGGCGTCTGTAAAATCCTCGGACTTGATCATGCCAATCAGATGGCAGGCCAGCATTTGCGCACACTATTACCGGCTCTTGAATCTCCACAGGTGTTACATCCGTTTCTGTCGGGTAAAACAGGAAAACGCTATCTGAGTATTCCTCACGAAAAAAGCCAGTTGCGCATCACCCTCACGGATATCGTCGGCGACCATGCGCAACAACACTCACTGATCACAATCGAAGACATCACCGAAGAGCATCGCTTGCGCGAAGAGACTCTGGCCAATGCCGCCCACCACCGCAATCAGGCATCGTTACTCGATAAAGCCAGCGACGCGATTATTGTGATTGGTATCAACCATCATATTTCGTATTGGAATAAGGCGGCAGAAAAGCTATATGGCTGGACGTGCAACGAAGCGCTTGGTAATTCCCCGGAAAATTTATTGTGGGATGATGAAGCAGCGTTTAATGAAGTAACGCGTCTAACGATAGAAGACGTGAATGGCGCGGTGAAATTTCACAGCGACACAAAGATGGCACACCATTCGTTGTAGAAAGTCAGCGCACGCTGGCCAGGGATGAAAACAAGCGCCCCAAATCGATTCTTATTATTAATACCGATATCACCGAGCGCAAAGCGACTGAAGAAAAAATCCGTCATCTGGCTTTATACGACAGCCTGACCAGACTGCCAAACCGCACGCTGTTCATGGACAGGCTGAGGCAAGCAATCAGTAATGCCAGCCGTTATCAACGACGATTGGCGATCCTGTTCCTGGACCTGAACCGCTTTAAAGAAATTAATGATACGCAAGGCCACGATGTCGGCGATCAGGTATTGATACAAGTCGCACAGCGTTTTGAAGCAACGCTACGCGGCGAAAAAACACTGGCGCGGCTGGGCGGAGATGAATTCATCATCGTCACCGAAGTTGAAAATCAGGTTGCCGCAGCAATGATAGCCGAGCGTCTGCAACAGACGCTGGCGACCCCGCTGCACATCGGTAATGATCATTTTTCAGTCGGGGTCAGCATAGGTTTATCGTTTTATCCTGAAGACAGCGACAATGCCGATGACCTGATGAAGTGCGCCGACATCGCCATGTATAAAGCGAAAACGACAGGCGCAGGTTATATCGCATATCAGGCGAAAATGAGTGCCGACCTGAATGAGCAGATGCACATTGCCAGAAATCTGAATCAGGCAATGAACGCGGATAAATTAGAGTTGTATTACCAACCCAAAATCAATCTGAAGACCGGCGAGATTGACGGCGCGGAGGCCTTGTTGCGCTGGAACGATGCAGAGCGCGGCTGGATCAGCCCGGCGCAATTTATTCCGATTGCAGAAGCGCGCGGCATGATGGCGCAGTTAGGCTTATGGGTGCTCGAACGAGCCTGTCGTCAGATTTGTGCGTGGCGAACGGCGGGCTACCATTTTCATGGCCGACTGGCGATCAATCTGTCAGCCCAGCAACTCAGCGACCCGGAACTGGCCGACAAAATCCTGCAAACCGTACGGAACGCAGGTCTCAGTCCGGCATGCATAGAGCTGGAACTGACAGAAAGCAGCCTGATGCATAACGTAGCGCAGTCTATCGATATCATGAAATCGCTGAAGATAATGGGATTTGCTTTGTCGATCGATGATTTTGGCACTGGCTATTCTTCTCTTTCCTATTTAAAATGTTTCCCTGTGGACACATTAAAAATTGATATCTCTTTTATTCGTGACATGCTCAATGAGCATCATGACCATACCATTGTTACCACCATCATTGGTATGGCGCGCAACCTCGGCCTCAAAGCGATCGCCGAAGGAGTAGAAACTCCGGAGCAGGCAACAAGCTTGCTCGAGCTCGATTGCGATCACGCGCAGGGATATTACTTTGGTCGCCCTGAACCTGCGCCAATATTTGCCTCACGTTGGCTGCGATGTTCAATGGACATCGCGTGAACTAAAAAAACGGCCGGGCTTAGTATCCGGCTATCCGTCTCCCTTTACATGCAGAATAAAATACTATGCGTCTTAACACGCCTGTCACCAATCACGAGTACATACTCAGCGACACTGAAACCATTGTCTCCACTACCGATCTGCAAGGCAACATCACCTACGCCAACCCCTATTTCATTCAGGTGAGCGGTTATACCGAAGATGAATTAATCGGTCAGCCGCAAAATATTCTGCGCCATCCGGATATGCCAGCCGAAGCATTTGCCGATTTATGGGCCACCATCAAAAGCGGGCAGCCGTGGACCGGCATGGTCAAAAACCGCTGCAAGAACGGTGATTTTTACTGGGTGCTGGCGAATGTTACGCCTGTCGTCGAAGATGGTCGTCCGGTCGGCTACATGTCGGTGCGGACGAAACCGGGACGTGAACTGGTGCAGCAAACCGCGGCCTTGTATAAAGAAATCAAAGCGGGCAATCCACGTAAAGTTAAAATCAGTCGCGGCAGTGTCAAACTGACCGGCATCGCTGGTGTGTGGAATACATTGCGCTATCTTTCACTGCAACAGCGCGCCAACTGGAATCTTGGCTTTCTGATTCTGCTGATGAGTGCCATGCTGGTACAGAATCTGTTTTTCAATCCTGAGCCATCGGGCTGGCTGACAGCCTTGTCCGCGATTGGAATTGTCATCGCGTTCAATTTCTGGCATGCCTTGCATCGCGCCGTGATCGTGCCTTTGCATCAGGCGCTGAAAGCCAGTCAGATCATGGCGGGCGGCGATCTGACGCAGGAGATAGACAGCCACGGCAAAGACGATATGGGGCAATTGCTGCGCGCCCTGCGCCAGTTAAATATCAATCTGTATTCGATTGTCGGTGATGTGCGCCGCAGTTCAGACCAAACCCGCATCGCCACCAGCGAAATCGCTGCTGGCAATATGGATTTATCGGAACGTACCGAATCGCAAGCCGCGGCACTGGAAGAGACTGCTTCCAGCATGAATCAACTGGCCGCGACCGTCGATCACAATACGGCGCATGCAGTACAGGCAAACCAGATGGCAGGTGATGCATCGCTGGTCGCTGACAAAGGTGGCGCCATCGTGTCACAGGTTGTCTCGACCATGAATGACATTAATACGTCTTCCAAAAAAGTGGTCGATATCATCAGCCTGATTGAGGGTATCGCATTCCAGACAAATATTCTGGCGCTCAATGCGGCCGTTGAAGCGGCGCGCGCAGGCGAACAAGGGCGTGGCTTTGCCGTGGTTGCCACCGAAGTGCGACATCTGGCACAACGCAGTGCGAACGCCGCAAAAGAAATCAAAGATTTGATTCAGCTTTCCGCCGAAAAAATTGATGCGGGAACGTCATTGGCCGGAGCCGCCGGCGACACCATGCGCGACATCATCAGCTCAGTACAAAATGTCCGCAATGTCATGGGTGAAATTGCCTCGGCATCACGCGAGCAGAGTGCCGGTATCGCCAAGGTGAATGCCGCCGTCCGTCACATGGATGATGTGACCATACAAAATGCCGCACTGGTCGAAGAAGCTGCTGCCGCCGCCAACAGTTTGCAGGAGCAAACCATCAAAGTCGTACAGGCTCTGGCGGTGTTTAAGCTGGATAAAAAAATACGCCGCTGACACTTGCGGACGCGGCGTAGTCTGAATGGTCTGCCATCGTTACTGCTAACGATGGCCTGGCTTACTCTTGCTCGTCGGCTTCCGGCTCCATACCGGTTTGTACGCTCTTGCCCTGTCCCAGCAAGACTGGCGGCACATAGGTCGCCAGCAAATGTTCGCGGCTGGCGGGCGTTTCCAGACTGATACGGCCCAAAGCGCCGCTGCGGTAATCGAGCAGCAAGGTATGTGAGGCTTTTTCAAAATCCCAGTCGCCGCCCTTGAGTTTGTAGCCGCGTTTTTGTGCGATGCCTTCAATCACCGAAACCGCATCCATGCCTTCCAGATTAAAGCCGTAGCGTGTCACTAATGACTTCGGATAATGAATCAGCAATTGCTCGGCAAGGAAAGTCGCGATCTCTTCTTCGATCAGCGCATTGATACCGATCGCATGGCTGGCAGCCAGCATCAGGCCATCGGTAGGATGTTCGATCTTCGGCCACAACATACCCGGCGTATCGGTCAATATCATGTTTTTACCGAGATACAGGCGTTGCTGCGTCTTGGTCACCGCAGGTTCATCACCGACATTGGCGACGCGTTTTTTCAGCAAGGCATTCATCAGCGTCGATTTACCAACGTTAGGAATGCCCATGATCATCATGCGCAAAGGCTTGGTCGGCACGCCACGATGCGGCGCGAGCTTCAGCGCAAAACCGGGCACCTTGGCGACGTCTGCCAGTTTTTTGCAGCTCATCGCGACCGCAAACACGTCTTTCTGGGCGTTGTAGTAATCCAGCCAGAATTTAGTGGCATTCGGATCAGCCAGATCGGCTTTGTTTAAAATTTTCAGGCAAGGGCGTTGGCGGAAAACGCGCAGTTGCTCCACCATAGGATTGCAACTCGCCTGCGGAATGCGGGCATCCAGCACTTCTATCACCAGATCGGTGTTTTCCATGGTTTCCGCCGCCTTCTTGCGGGCAGCGTTCATGTGGCCGGGGAACCATTGTATCGACATGCGTATTCTTCTTATCAGCAAAAACAAAGCGATATTGTACGGAACTCTGCCCTGCTCCACGCAGAATCTGCGCAGAAGTTTGTGTTTTACCCCAGAAATAGGCATAAATCGGGGGGTATATGCGATTTTTGCCTTAATCTCTAAGTAAATAAAGGGCTTCAAAATATACTCCCCCCAGTACTTTTTGGCCTTAGGCGACCGGAATAACGCTATTCTGAGCCGCTGAGCGCAACCGGTACGCTGATCGCTGTTATGTGGCAATGATGCGGCAATGCGTTGGCGGTTTTTCGTTTATATTGTGATATTGCTGGTCAACATCCGGCTGAACCTGTCTTCATCACATCGCCAGGAAAAATGATGCCGTCCACCACCACTCTGCTGACACGCATACTTAAACACCTTGCGGCGTTGCTGTGCACCGCGCTGCTATCCACCAATATCTATGCCGAGACCATGATGAAAGAGCCTGCGAATTCCAGTGATCGCCAGCTGACAGAAAAAATCATCCGCAATTTATCGCCCTGCTTTCAGACTGTCGGTGTGACACAGGCAGCGGCTCATGCGTTTCCGCAAGCGGCCGCCTTGCCGCCGGACAACGAACTCATCGTGGTGACTGCGATGCCGACGACCGGCCCGAAAATTTCAGACAGCTACCATTACACGCTGGCCGTGCACCAGTCGCGCCAACAGGTATTCATCAAACAGGTCGGCGGTATCGGTGGTCTGCAAAAAGTATTCGGCCCGATACCGGTTGATCGTCTGTGCCAACAGGAAGACAGCGGCGAAAAGTAAATGTCTGCGTCTGTTTCTGTGCTCTTGTAACATAAGCGCACTCTGCATCTGGCGGAAAAACTGTCAGCAGCGCTATCGCCGCAATACCCTGAAAACAAACGCTGTGATGATCTGACTTTGTTGCCAGAGCATCGCCCGAATTTTGGATTTTTTATGCCCTCAACATCACCAAGCAAGCCATCCGGTTTACCCAGACTACCGACACGTTATGCCGGCATCGTCATGCCCTTCTTTTTGTCTGTCATCATGACCTGCATCGTCTCTGCCATCAGCACTTTGCGCAGCGTCGGTCTGGCGAATAATTTCGTCGCGATGTGGATGGGTTCATGGGGAATTTCATGGCTCGTTGCCTTTCCCGTCTTGCTGCTGATTCTGCCCGTGGTCAGAAAAATGACGGCGATGGTGGTCGCGCCACATCCGTGATGCAGAGGCGCGCTGGCTGCAAATTTGTCTGAAAATTCTGTTGAGTTCAACGCATAGTTCAACTCATCAGATACCGAAATAAAAAAACGCCCATGTTCAATTCACGTGGGCGTTTTTGTATCAATCTCATCGGCTGGCATCGTGACGATGCGCAGCCGTACTGTTTTACTTCGCTGTAATCGTGACTGGCACCGATGCCTGTGCCGTACGTCCGGCGGAATCCGTCACCACCACTTTCAGGGTGTAGCTGCCGGTGACTGGCGATGGCCAGCTGGCCGTGATCGCCAGACTGCTGTTCATGGAAAAGCTCATCCCCAAAGGCACGCCGGAAATCGATATCGATACCCAGCTGACGCCCGGATCAGAAATACTGATCT
>Ga0209023_10007326_pt1 | contig 11348 bp, 8 predicted proteins | sample LakOneMetagenome_FD_187468 | JGI IMG/M metagenome (GOLD analysis project Ga0209023, IMG submission 187468) | Freshwater and sediment microbial communities from Lake Erie, Canada (SPAdes) (version 2) | ecosystem: Environmental > Aquatic > Freshwater > Lentic | place: Lake Erie, Canada | collected...
CCTGCCGATCCGGGCCGCGGCGGCGGGCGAGCCGCGCGTGACCCTGACCGCGCGCGCCCTGCGCGAGGCGATGGCGATCCATGTGCTGATCACCGGGCCTGAGAAGCGCCGCGTGATCGAGGCGGCCGAAAGTCTGCCGGTCGAGGAAGCGCCGATCCGCGCGCTTCTGGCCAACGCCACCGTGCATTGGGCGGAGTAGACATGACCCTGGACCTTTGGCAACGGCTCAGCGCCCATCAGGCGGCGACGAAAGATCGGCGCATCCTGTCGATGTTCGAAAATGACAAACGCGCGGCGGAGCTTTCCGCCGCAGCCGACGGGTTGCTGTTCGATTATTCCAAGACCAACCTGGACCAGACGGCGCTCGACCTGTTGCAGGAACTGGCGCGCGCGGCCGGTGTCGCAGAGCGGCGCGAGGCGATGTTTTCCGGCGCGCCCATCAACGACACCGAAGGCCGGGCGGTCCTGCATACCGCGCTTCGCCGGACCGACGGGCCGGTCATGGTCGATGGCCAGGACGTGATGCCCGCCGTGCGCGAGACGCTGGCCCGCATGTCGGACTTCGCGCTGGAGGTGAGGTCGGGGCGGTTCACCGGCCAGGGCGGGTCGATCACCGATGTGGTGAATATCGGCATCGGCGGCTCTGACCTTGGGCCGGCCATGGCGACGCGGGCGCTGTCGCCCTATGCCGACGGGCCGCGCACGCATTTCGTCTCGAACGTCGACGGGGCGCAGATCCATGACGTGCTGGCCCCCCTTGATCCGACGCGGACGCTGGTCATCGTCGCCTCGAAGACCTTCACCACGATCGAGACGATGACCAATGCCGCGACCGCGCGGGCCTGGATGGCCGGGCGCGTCGCCGATCCCGCCCGCCAGTTCGCCGCCGTCTCGACCGCGCTTGACAAGACCGCCGCCTTCGGCATCGCGCCAAGCCGGGTCTTCGGCTTTGCCGACTGGGTGGGTGGGCGCTATTCGGTCTGGGGGCCGATCGGCCTGCCCCTGATGCTGGCCATCGGGCCCGAGGGGTTCGCCGACTTCCTCACCGGCGGCGCCGCCATGGACCGCCACTTCCGCGAGGTCGCGCCAGAGCGCAACCTGCCGATCCTTCTGGCGCTGGTCGGGCTCTGGCACGCGCAGGTCTGCGGCTACCCGACGCGCGCCGTCCTGCCCTACGAGGAAAGGCTCGGGCGCCTGCCCGCCTATCTGCAGCAGCTTGAGATGGAATCGAACGGCAAGGGCGTGCGGCTCGACGGCAGTCCGGTCGGGCGCGACAGCGGCCCGATCGTCTGGGGCGAGCCCGGCACCAATGGCCAGCATGCCTTCTACCAGCTTCTGCACCAGGGCACGCGGATCGTGCCGTGCGAGTTCATGCTGGGTGCGCGCGGGCACGAGCCGGACCTCGCGCACCAGCATGTCCTTCTGATGTCGAACTGCCTGGCGCAGTCCGAGGCGCTGATGCGCGGCCGGACGTTCGACGAGGCCCGTGCGCGCCTCGCCGCAAAGGGGCTGACCGGGGCCGAGCTGGACCGTCAGGCCCGCCACCGGACCTTCCCCGGCAACCGGCCCTCGACGACGCTCCTCTACCCGCTTCTGACGCCCTTCGTCCTTGGCCAGATCGTGGCGCTTTACGAGCACCGCGTGTTCGTCGAGGGGGTGATCCTGGGGATCAATTCCTTCGACCAGTGGGGGGTCGAGCTGGGCAAGGAGCTTGCGCTCGCGCTCGAACCCATGGTCGAGGGGCGCGAGGCGCCGGCGGGCAAGGACGGATCGACCGCGCAGATGATCGGCTGGCTTCGGGCCCGCCAGGGGGCCCACCAGGGGGCGCCGTCCTAGGCGGCCCTTAAGCGAATCTTCAGGGCTTGCGGCGAAGGATGACGCGGACGGGGCCAGACGCCCCCTGCGGAGTCGGGCATGGCCTTTCTGAACAACCTGAGCCTGGCGGTCAAACTGCCGCTCGTCCTTGGCGCATTGGCGCTGGCGGCGCTCGCGGTCATGGGGGTTTCGGGCTACCAGGTGGCCAAGACCGCGCTGACCGAAGCCGGTCTTGCGCAGTTGCGGATCGTGACCGACGCCCGCCGGCTCGAGGTCGAGACATGGTTCGGACAGGTGATGAACGACCTCGAAGGGCAGGCCGCCAACTCGGTCACCCAGCAGGCCCTGACCGATCTGTCGTCCGCCTATCATGCGATGGGCGATCTGGCGCGCCCGACGCTCACGCGCCTTTACATCGACGAAAACCCCTTTCCGAGTGGCAGCCGCCAGAACCTCGACCGCGTCGACGACCTTTCGCCCTATACAATCGCCCATACCCGCTTTCACGGCGGCTTCCGCACCATGTTCGAAGCTCGGGGGTTCCATGACGTGATGCTGGTCGATCGGACCGGCACCCTCATCTACAGCGTCGCGAAGGAGGCAGACTTCGGAACCAACCTCCTGACCGGGCCGTTGAAGGATACCGGGCTCGGCCAGACGGTCGCCAGGATCCTTAAGACGCCCGATGCGTCGCAGATGATCTCTGACTTCCAGGATTATGGCCCGTCGGACGACCATCCCGCCGCCTTCGCCGCCGCGCCGATCCGCGATGCGGCGGGCGCGGTGCAGGGCGCGCTGATCTTCCAGATCTCGGCCGAGCAGATCGACCGGGTGCTTTCGCGGCACCACAGTGCCGGGCTGCCGCTTCTGGCCTACCTGGTCGGTCCCGACGGCCTTCTGAGGTCCGACACCGGCCCCGGTGACAAGGTCGAGGCGCTCAGGCTTCACGGCCCGGCTGACCTCGTGCGGCTTGCCTTCAAGGGGCCGAGCGCCATGACCCGCGAGCCGGGCATTTTCGGGACGCCGGCCGTCCTGACCAGCGGCCGGATCGTCCTGCCGGGGTTGCAACTTGCCCTCGTGACCGAGGCCCGGGAAGCGGATCTTCTGGCCCCCATCGCGCGCTTTTCCTGGGCCGTGCTTCTGGTGGCGGCAGGGTCGGTGCTGGTCATGTCGCTTTTCGTTTTCTTCCTGGCGCGAAGCCTCGCCCGCCCGCTTGTCCAGACGGCACATGCCATGAACGCGATCGCCGACGGGGCGTTCGACCAGCCGATCGACCATTCCGACCGCCGCGATGAGGTCGGCACCATCGCGCGCGCGCTGGCGCAGTTTCGCCACCGGCTGGTCGTGGCCGTGGATGTCGCGCGCGAGGCTGCCTTCAAGAGCGCGGCCTTCCAGGCATCGTCCGCCGGGATGATGATCCTCGATGAGGCGCAGAATGTGGCCTTCGTCAACCCCGCCCTCGCCGGCGCGTTCGCGGCCCTTGGCCCCTTCGCGCCGCGCCTGGCGCCCGGCACCCCGCTTGACGAGGCGCCCGAGGTCGCCGCCGCACTCGCGCCGCGCCTTGCCGCGAACGGGTCGGCGCCGTTCCATGCGACGGTGCGGCTGGGCGGACGGCAGTTCGACGCCGACGTGAAGCAGGTGATCGGGGCCGGCGGCCGTGCGATCGGCCATGTCGCCGAATGGCGCGACGTGACCGACGAGCAGATGAACCGTGCCGTGCTGGCGAGCCTCGACCGCAGCCAGGCCACCGCCGAGTTTGACCCCGACGGCACGCTCGTCGCCGCTAACGAGCGGATGGTCGAGCTTCTGTCGGCCGCCCCCGGGGGGCTTCTGGGCCAGAATATCGTCGATCTTCTGCAACTGGGCGACGAGCCCGGCGGGGACAGCGCCCCGGACCGGCTCTGGTCGCGTGTCACCTCGGGCGACCCGGTCTTCGGGCGGTTCGCCCTTGCCCTCGATGGCCAGGCGCTCGGTATCCTCGATGGCGGCTTCGCGGCGGTCGAGGATGGCGAGGGGCGCCTTTTGAAGGTGCTGCTTCTCGGCACGAACGTGACCGAGGCCGAGGCAGGCCTCCAGCGTGCCGAGGCTGTCCGGCACCAGATGGAACGCGCCCAGTCCGAGGTGGTGCAGCGCCTGAAAGAGGCGCTGCGGGCGCTGTCGGATGGTGACCTGACGGTGCAGATCGGCGGCGAATTTGCGCCGGATTACGAGGGGTTGCGGGCCGATTTCAACCAGGCGGTCGCGCGGCTCGGGGAGGCGATGGCGACGGTCGTGCATCACGCCGGCGAGATGGCGGCCGAGGTCGGCATCATCGCCGATGCCGCGGGCGACATGTCGTGCCGGACCGAAGAACAGGCCGCGACGGTCGAGGAAACGGCGGCCGCGCTTGATGAGTTGACCCTGTCGGTCCAGTCCGCGGCCCAGGGCGCCTTCGACGCCAGCCGGCTGGTCCATGGCGCGCGCCATTCGGCAGAAACCTCAAGCGCGGTCGTGCGCGATGCGGCACTCGCCATGGCCGGGATCGAAAGCGCCTCCGAGCGGATCGCGCGCATCATCGGCGTCATCGACGACATCGCGTTCCAGACCAACCTCCTGGCGCTCAACGCAGGCGTCGAGGCCGCGCGGGCGGGCGAGGCGGGTCGGGGGTTCGGCGTGGTCGCCAACGAGGTCCGCGCGCTTGCCCAGCGTTCGTCCGAGGCGGCGCGCGAGATCGACATTCTCATCACCGACGCCGTGAGCCAGGTCAAGCACGGTGCGAGCCTTGTCGGCCAGACCGGCCGCACGCTCGAACAGATCCTGGTGTCTGTGGGGGAAATGGCAGCGCGCATGGCCGACATCGCCGCCTCGGCGCAGGAGCAGTCGGCGGGACTGGCCGAAATCAACGGCGCGGTGAACCAGATCGACCGCGCGACCCAACAGAACGCCGCGCTTTTCGCGGACACAGCGAATGTGGGCGAGAGCCTGCGCCGGGGGACCGCCGCGCTCGCCGGCACGATAGCGCGGTTCCGGGTGGCGTCGCCGGATCCGGCCGCCGGGAGGGTGGAAGCTGATCAACCGGGGGCACGGCCTGCAATGGAACCGGTCGATGGCCGGACGGCGATTGCCGGGGATTCTGCGGCTCTTGCCTGGCGGGGCACGCCACTGGACCCTGACTCCGATGGCTGGTTTGCGATTGTCGACGGGACCAAAGAGCCGCGCTTTTCCAATGGAGCCTGTTAGGAGCTGCTTGTCCCGGGGATGGCGGATGCAGAGCAAAGTGGGGGACTTTGCCCATTTTGTAGGAGGCAGGTCGACCACCAATTGGCATCATGGACGGGCCTGTCCTACGGCCCTAGGCGGCGGCCGGGGCATCTTGGCGAGCGGCCGTCCATGCGCCCGAGGGCAGCGGCGGCATCACAAGGCCCGTGCGAGCCTCGTCGCCGGTCTGTCTACGCGTGGGCGGGCGACCATCGCTTCACCGCCGCGCCAACCGCGTCGCAACGGGCCCGTCCGCGCGTGCGCGGCTGGACGTGATGCGGCCCGTTGGGCGCCGGATCGTCGAGGGGTCCGCCTGCGCGCGCGGGCGGTTGGGTATCTGCCCAACGGCCCGGACGCGGAAGTATTGCCCGCCCACGTTTGCGCGGGCGGCCGCAGGCAGACAAGGAAAACGCGTGCCCGAGCTATGGCCCGCCCAATTTTGCGCGGTCGGTTCGATGGGCACCTCCGAGGCCCGATCCTTAGAGAGGCCCGTTCGCGTGCTTGTGAGTGGCCGCAGGCAGCCAGGAAAGTTGCAGGCCCCGCCCATGGCCCGCCCATGGCCCGTCCGGGCGCGCGGGCGGACGGGATACGCACCGTCCTGGGTGGCGTCGGGAAAGCGCCCGATCACGCACGCGCGGGTGGACGCTTGCATTCCGCGATAGATGCGGGCCCCACCTATGGCCGGCCTTCTCGCGCGCGGGTGTGGGCAACGGCGGATTGCCGGGCATGGCGCCGGTCAAGGATCCGGCCGGGTCTTGATCGGTTTTTCCAGGGCAGAACGACGGAAAACGCTGCTGTCGCGCGGGCGCCCGGCCGGCGACGCTCCGGGGCAAGGGCGTCCAAGGGCGCCACCCCTTGCCAGACGGAGTTTCCCCGGTGGACACCAAGACGGCCCAGACCATTCGCGACAGGTTCATCGAGGGCATGTCCTGTGCCTCCTGCACGGTCAATGTCGTGACAACCGACGGGCCGGCAGGGCGCGCGGGCGTCACGGTGTCGGCCATGGCCTCGGTTTCGGCCGACAGCGACTGGCCGACGAGGCTCGTCGGCGTGCACGAACGCAGCCCGGCGGCGGCGAAGATCGTCGCGAACGGCGTCCTGTGCGTGAATGTGCTCAGGGACGACCAGTTCTATATCTCGGACATCTTCGCGGCGCGCTTCAAGGACAAGGTCGACGACGGTTCGACTGTGCGGACTGGGTGGCGATGCCCTCTGGCGCGCCCCGCATCACCGACCCGCTGATCGCCTTCGACTGCAAGGTGATCCCGGCCGAGAAGGTGGACATGCACCACATTCATTTGTGCGAGGTGCGCGACCTGCATGTGTCGCGGGCGGGCGCGCCCTCGCGGCTGACGGTCGCCTGTTTCCACACCTTCGGCCCCTTCGTCCTGCCGCGCCTCGTCCACAAGCTGCCGGCGATCGGGATACGGCTTGTCGAAGGCGACCAGCGCCGGGTCAAGGAAAGCCCGCGTTCCGGCGAATCGGAGGTCGCGCTGACCTGTGCCAACGACCTGGACGAGGATTTCGACGCGATCCTGCTTGAGGAGCTTCATCCTTGCGTCCTTCTGCCGGACGGCCATCCCCTGACGCTCCAGTCCGACGTCATGCCCTTCGACCCGGCCGAGGAGCCGATGGTGCTGCTCGACGCGCCACCGATTGCCGACTATTTCCTTGGCCTTCTGCGCAGCGGCGGGGTTGAGCCCTTGGTAGCCTGCCGCAGCGCCGCGTTCGAGATGGTGCGCGGCATGGTCGGGCATGGGCTCGGCGACACGCTTCTGGTGACGCGGCCGCTGGTCGGCGACCATGAGCCCGGCCGGATCGTCATCGCCTGCCGCAAGGGGCATGTGCGGTCGGCGCCCGCGCAAAGGCTCATCGCCCAATGCCACGCGGCCTTCGGCCAGGGCGTGGACGGGCGGTAGGTTCAGGCGTGGGACAGGGGCACGATGATCACCGCGCCCCGATCCATTGGTGCGAGCCCGAGTGCGGCCGAGGATACCAGGCTGTCGCCCTCGGCAAGGGTGAGGGTCCGGTCCCCGCCCCTGACGCGCCCGTCGCCCTTTGCCGCGAAGAGGCAAAGCAGGTCGCCGGGTCCGGCCGCAAGGGGCGTTGGCTCGGTCAGGACCTGCGCCGCACCCATCCGCCAGACCCGCCGCGTGGCCATCACACTCCAGATGCGGACGCCGCCTCCGTCCGGTTGCCCGTCCGGCGTCAGGCCTGAATCGAAACGATAGGGGGTGAGTGGCGCAAGATGGACAGTCCGGTCGTGGAACTTCAGGGCGAGGCCGGTGCCCTCGACAGGGGTGATCGTGCGGTCGGCACCGGGAAAGGCCGAGAAGAGCCCCGGCGCCGCGATCGTCGCCCGGCTGATCCGCAGCTCGAACGCCCCCCCGGTCGGAGCGTTCGGGCAGAAGGCAGATCTCATCGGTCAGGACCTGGCCGTTCTTCCAGGGGCTGGCTTCGATAGGCCGATGCCGGAACATGGCGAACGAGCATGGGTTGTCCTGTGGTTTGGGCGGGGGCCGGGGCGGATTGCAAACCGGGCGGGCCGGTTTGGCGCTGCGCCGGTTGCCGGTCGGTCCGGGTAGGGGGCGGGAAGGGGGCCCCGTCCGGCGCCACTTGGGTCGTGCAGCCGATGCTCTGGCCGCGCCTCGGCCTCAGGTCGGCGAACAGGGCCCTGGGGCGTGCGCCGGAAGCGGAAATCGGCGCCGGCGCTGTGGGTCGGCAGGTTTGGGCGGTCGACCAGAACCCGATTGATTGAGCCTTTCGGCGACAGGCTGGCGAAGGCGGTGTCAAAACGGGGTGAGAAGATGAAGTCGATGCCCAGGGGCGAGAGGTGCCACGGTCTTGTCTGGGGGGTGGCAAGGCGGAACGAGGCGCCGGGCGGCGCGAAAAGGCTGCGCAGGCGCGACTTCAGCGCGACCGCAGCGTCGCTGCACCACATCGCGGGCGTGCAGGACGGGCGCATGGTGGCCAGGGTGGAAGCCGTCTAAGTCGCCGAGGACCGGCACGGACCACCGAAGCGGCCCGCCGGGCGCCAGGCTCTCAGCGAGCGTCATGGGCAAGCCCGCGTGGGCCGCCTTTGCCGGGGTCGGTTGGAGCGCGCCTGTCATGGTGATCCGTTGCTGGGAGGGCCGGGCCAGTAGGGGCCCCCGCGCTTCGGGGGCAAAATCGAAAGTTCTGACGGGCGCGATTGAATGACTTCGGTCAGGCAGCGTGGGTTGGGCGGGGCAATTGGTGAAACGGGGCAGTCGGCGTTTGGGGTGTTTGGGGCGCAAGTGACGTGTGGCGCCGGGCTCGGATCGCCCCAGGATGGTTCATCAGGCAAGTAGTCTCGCGGCGTTTCGTGTGGCGCGGCGACAGCGATTGCGCCATCCGTGGCGGCGGACGTTTCGCCCGCCACCGCAGACGCGGGGAACCGGGTGCGCCTCGCAGTGGGCCTGCGCGTTGCGCCGGCCAACAACCTTCAGAAAAGCTGCACATCGCCGGGGGCGTCCGGTCGGGGTAACGGCCCCCTGTCCGGACGGCGATCCGGGAAGAGGCGGTCGCGAAGGTCCCGCAGCCGGATCGCGCGGGCCAGCCCGTCGGGGCCGTCGGGCGGTGTGTGGGCCAGCTGCCGGGCCACCCGGCCGAGGTCGTCGAGCCCCTGCGTGATCCGGTCGATCGCCTGCAACCCGGCCAGGATGTCGCCGTCGGCCGACCAGTCGGAAAGGCAGGGGCAATGGTCCGGACCGGTGCCGCAACAGGATTTGGCCGTCGTCGCGAACTGGGTGGGGGTGTCCGGCCCATCGGTCGAGGGGGGCAGGGTTGCGGGTTTCGTCGTGCACCGGCAGGGCAGGCCCGGCGCCCGGTCCCCGTCGACCGGGGCGGACAGTCCCGAGGCCCGGGGCAGAATACCGTGCAGGAGCGCGTCCTGCAGCCGCTCGCAGAGCGTGCGCAGCAGTCCGATTTCCTGGGCCAGTCCCGCGGCCAGTTCCTGGGCCAGGTCGCTGTTCCAGGCCCGAGGCTCCCGCGCGATGTCGTCGGCGGTACCCGGGTCGGCAGCCTGTCGGGGCATGCGATCGCTCCTTGTCTTGTCCATCAGGCCGACCTTTCCCAGATGGGTCGCGCGGGGGTGGTTGCGACCCCCTCGGGTTTCGACCAGATCCGGTCCCCTTGCGAGGTCAGCGCGGCGCTGGCTCCGGTCCCGGGCGCCTCTGCATGCCCCAGGCAGAGCCACCCGCCCGGCCGCAGTGCTGCGGCGAAGCGTGTGCAAAGGCGTTCCTGGTGGTCGAGCGCGAAATAGATAAGCACGTTGCGGCAGAAGATCGCGTCGAACGGGCCGGGTGTAGGCCAGGGCGCGTGCAGGTCGTGCGTGGTGAATTGCAGGAGTGGCCGGAGACTTTCGCTGAGGCGGAGTGAGCCGTCGGTGGCCGGTCGAACGAACCGCTGGCGATAGGGGGGCGGGATTGCGGCGGCGGCGGCCGGGGTGAGGGAGAGCTCCTGTGCGAGCCCTGTCATCGCCGGGTCGATGTCGCTTGTCAGGATGCGGATGTCGAACGTGGCCGCGTCGGGCATGGCGGTCAGGACCAGCATGGCAAGGGTCTGCGCCTCTTGCCCGGCGGCGCCGCCGGCGGACCAGAGGCGGACCTTCCGGCCGCTGCGGGCCCGGCGGATGAGGTGCGGCAGCAGCTCTGACCCGAAGCGGTCGAACTGGCGCGGCTCGCGAAAGTAGGCCGAGACATGCGTGGTCACCGCCCCCAGGAAGGCGCCCTGTTCCGCCCGACCCTCTGGGCGGCCGAGGTGGGCGGCGTAGCTTGCGAGATCCGGCAGGCCGAGGGCGCGCTGCCGGCGCGTGAGCCTTGCCTGCAGCATGGGGAACTTCGCGGGCCGGATCGCGAGGCCGGCGAGATCGAGCGCGAGTGCGGCCAGCCGTTCGATGGCCTGCGCCTCCCGGGTGGCGGGGTGGAAAGCCTTCGCCGTTGCAGGGACCGCGCTGTCGAGGGTGGGGGGCAGGGCTTGGGCCTTCATTGATGGCCCCCCGGTTGTCCCTGATCGGCCTGGCGGGGCAGGAGGGCGTGGGGGGAGAGAAGGCGCAGGACGCCGCCGTCCAGGAGCGTGATGCCCAGAAGGCTGCCGGGCGCGATCTGGTGCGCGGACAGGGGTGGCGGTTCGATCGCCTGTCCGGGCAGTGCGAGGATATCGCTGACCCGGTCCGCGACCACCCCGCAGGCCGTTCCGTCCAGCTCCAGAACCACGATCACGGGGCGGGTCGGCGCCGGGGAAGCCGGCTCGAGCCCGAGCCGCAGGGCCGCGTCGATGACCGGAAGGATCGTTCCGCGCAGGTTGATGACGCCGGCGAGCGCATGGGCAGCGCCCGGCAGGGGGGTCGGCGGGGTCCAGCCGCGAATCTCGCGCACGGCCCAGGCGGGCAGGCCGAACTGCTCACCGGCGATGGACAGGATGAGGTAGCTGTCCTGGGAGCCGGCGGCGAAGGGCGCTTGCGGGTCAGTGGCGGTTGGGGGGGCGTTCGGAGACAGGGTCATGGGATGCCGGTGCCTCCGCGGGTGGGTGCGGCCGGACGGACGAGGACGGCGCGAAGCCTGCCGGGGGCAGGCCGGGAAATGGGGACGTGAGGGCGGGTGAGGGGCTGGTCGGATGGCGCCGAAGCGCCCAGCGACCGGTGGCTCTGCGACCGGATCGGGGCGAGGCGTGGATTGTCCTGCGGTCCTTGGGTCATGCGGCGTTCCTTGCGGCCGGGGCGCTGGCCAAGGACATGAGGCCGGGCGGATCGAGGATCAGGGCGACCTGGCCGTCGTTCAGGATCGTCGCTGCGGCGATCCCGCTTGCCGGGTCAAGGGCGGCGCCGAGGCCCTTCATCACGACCTGTGTCTGGTCGAGGATCGCGTCGACAGACAGGGCCAACCAGCGATCCCTTTCATCCGTCAGGAGGATCGCGACGGGGTGAGGCTCGGTGTCGGGGCCGGTCGGGATGAGGCGCAGCAGGTCGCAGGCTGCGCACAGGGGGACGTGGCGGCCGTGCATGGCGACGAGCCTGTCGCGGACCGATCGGGCGACCCCGGGTGCGGTGCCGGTCGGGGGGGCGGGCGCCAACATTTCGGCGAGGCGGGTTTCGATGACGGCGGACTGGGGCAGGGCGAAGGTCCGGCCGGCGATGCGGACCAAAAGCACGTCGAGGACCGAAAGCGTCAGCGGCAGCGACAGGGTGAAGCGCGCGCCCTGGCCCGGACGGCTTGTCACCGATACCCTGCCACCGATCGAGGCGAGTGCGGTGCGCACCACGTCGAGCCCGACGCCAC
>Ga0209023_10007327_pt1 | contig 11348 bp, 11 predicted proteins | sample LakOneMetagenome_FD_187468 | JGI IMG/M metagenome (GOLD analysis project Ga0209023, IMG submission 187468) | Freshwater and sediment microbial communities from Lake Erie, Canada (SPAdes) (version 2) | ecosystem: Environmental > Aquatic > Freshwater > Lentic | place: Lake Erie, Canada...
AAGGCCAGCTTCACCGGCGATACCCCGCTCTGCGGCAAGCGCATCGGCGTGATCGCGGGCACGGTGTCGGATTTCCTGATCGACAAGAAGGTGGCCGAATGTGCCGACAAGGGTCAGCCCGCGCTTGAGAAAAAGGTGTTCCCCGAAGGCAAGGACGTGATCCAGGCGGCTCTGTCCGACCGGATCGACGGCAAGATGGATGACGCCACCGCTTCGGGTTACTTCGAAGTGACCTCCAAGGGCCAGCTGGTTGTCCTGCCCGGGCTCTATGACGAAGCGCCCTTGGGGATCGCGGTCAAGAAGGGCGACACGGCCACCGCAGCGATGCTCGAGGCCGGGCTGAACGCGCTGATCGCCGACGGGACCTACAAGACGGTCATGGACAAGTATGGCCTGGGAACGGCGATGATCGACAAGGCCTATGTGGTCGACAAGCTCTCTGACCTGAAGTGATCCCAGTTATCTGACGCCTTGCGGCATCCGGCCCCGGCCGGGTGCCCGCGCCTCCGGCATCGAGGAGACCTCCGCATGACCCAATCACTCGGCGCCAGGCAACATCATCTGCGGGTTGAGGATCTGACCGTCGTTCCGCCGCGCCATGTCTGGTTGTGGATCAGCACGGCCGTCGTGCTCGCCCTCCTGGCGATGGTGTTCTGGGCGGTCGGCACCAACGAGGCCTACGACTGGCCGGCGGTCGGCCGGTACCTGTTCCACCCCTCGATCCTGCGGGGCGTGGTCAATACGCTGATGCTGACGGTCACGATCATGGTCCTGGCCACCATCATCGGCACGATCATTGCGATCATGCGGCTGTCGCCCAGCCGAATTCTGCGCACCTTCGCCAATGCCTACATCTGGTTTTTTCGCGGCGCCCCCGCACTGATCCAGCTGATCTTCTGGTTCAACATCTCCATCATCATGCCGCAGATCACGCTGAGCCTGCCGGGGCTCGGCGTCGTCTTCAGCGCCCGCACCAACGATGTGATGACCCCGTTCCTGACTGCCGTGGTCGCGCTGGCGCTCCACGAGGCGGGCTATATGGCCGAGATCATCCGCGCCGGCATCACCTCGGTGCCGCCGGGCCAGACCGAAGCCGCCGCAACCCTTGGGATGTCGCGGCGCAAGATCCTGTGGCGGATCGTGCTGCCACAGGCGATGCGGTTCATCGTCCCGCCGACCGGGAATGAGGCGATCAACCTGATGAAGGCCACCTCGCTCGTGTCGGTCATCGCCGTGGACGACCTGCTTTATTCCGCGCAGACGATCTATGCCCGCACGTTCGAGACGATCCCGCTCTTGAGCGTCGTCGCCATCTGGTATCTGGCGATGGTCACGATCATGTCGATTGGCCAGCACTTCCTGGAACGTCACTTCGGCCGCAGCGACAGTCGGGGCGACGGGGGCGGTTTCCGTGCCGCGCTGCGCATGGCCCTCAATCCGATGCGGGGGCGGCGGACATGACAACAGACACCGATCCGAGCCTGCACGCGCCCGAGAACATGATGGTCTATGCGCGCGGAGTGCGGAAAAGCTTCGGCAAGGTCGAAGTCCTCAAGGGCGTGGACATGCAGGTGCCGACCGGATCGGTCGCCTGCATCATCGGGCCGTCGGGTTCGGGGAAAAGCACCTTCCTGCGCTGCATCAATCACCTTGAGGACATCTCGGGTGGCCTCCTGCTCGTCGAGGACAAGTTTGTCGGGTACGACCTGATCGACGACAAGCTGCATGTCGTGCGCCCGGCCGAACTGTGCCGCAGGCGCGCCGACATCGGCATGGTGTTCCAGAATTTCAACCTCTTCGGCCATCTGACGGCGCTCGAAAACCTCATGGAGGCGCCGATCCAGGTGCGCGGCCTTTCGCGGCGCGAGGCCCGTGACCGGGGGATGGCGCTCCTTGAACGGGTGGGCATGGCGCACAAGGCGGATGCCTGGCCGCGCCAGCTGTCCGGCGGCCAGCAACAGCGCGTCGCGATTGCGCGCGCGCTGGCGATGGACCCGAAGCTTCTGCTCTTCGACGAGCCGACGTCGGCGCTGGACCCCGAACTGGTGGGCGAGGTGCTCGCCGTGATGCTCGACCTTGCGCGGAGCGGCATCACGATGGTCGTTGTTACCCACGAAATCGGCTTCGCCCGCGAGGTGGGCGATCAGCTGATCTTTATGGATGGCGGTATCGTCGAAGAGGCGGGCGACCCGCGCGAGATGCTGCGCAACGCCCGCTCGGAACGCACACGCGCCTTCCTGTCGCATGTCTTGTAAACTGGGACCGGCCCCTGATTGGCCGCCTGACTGGTGGTCTGACCTGCGGCTATCTTGCCCCGGCCTGTTTGGCGCGGGCCGTCAGGGCGCTGTCGTAGACGCTGCTCTGGTAGACGATCAGCGCATCGAACGCCGCCGCCGCCGCGTCGCTGTCGCGGGCGGCGATCGCGGAATAGATCTCGTGATGGAAGGCAATGACCTTGTCGCGCTCGCGAAACTTGAACGAAATCATGTTGGTCGCCGGTATCACCGAGTCATTGACGATCACCATGATGAAACTCAGCTCTGCGTTTTGGCAGGCCTCGGCCACGGCATGGTGAAAGGCGACGTCGAGCCGGCAGAAGTCCTCGTCCGAGACCTCGCTGTGATCGACCTCGGCAAGTGTCTCCCTGATCCGCGCCAGATCCTCAGGCGTGGCGCGCTCTGCGGCCAGCCGAACGCAGGTCGATCCCAGAAGGCGGCGCGTCTCGACAATCTCGGTCACGCCGAAAACCCCCAGCGATACCAGCCAGTTGGTCGTTTCGAAAAGCGTCTGCGCTGCCGTCCCGAGCGACGGCGCCGCGACGAAGACCCCGCCCTTGGGGCCGCGCTTTGATCGCACCAGCTTTTTCGCGGCGAGGATCTTCATGGCCTCGCGCACGGTCGGCTGCGAGACCGAGAACCGCTCGGCCAGTTCCTGTTCCGACGGAAGCTTCGCCTCGATCCCAAGCTGCCCCTGGATGATCTCTTCCTGAAGGGCATTGGCGATTTGCCGCGCGAGGCCCTGGCTGCGTTCGATCGGCGGCATTCCCAGTCTCCGTTCTGTCGCGACCATCTTATCGCACAGTTTAGCTATTCAAATATCTAATTATTGACCACTTCCGCGACAGGCGCACCCCTTTGCGGGGGGCAGCGAGCCGACCGCGACCACCAGAGGGTCCACCTCCGATGTCGGCCACCTTGGCCGGGATTTATCGGGCCCTGTCAAGAGGATCGGCGCTGGGGGCGAGCGGGTCCGTCGCTGGCGGGCCGGTGCGCCTGCGCGGGGTGCGCCTCAGATCAAACGGCGCGGCTCTGGGGGAGATCCGCCCTGGCGGCCGCGAAATGGGTCGATGGGCCGACAACCCGCTGGAAAATTCGCACCTGCCGTCTCGAGGGCGCGCCGTGCCGCTGCTCTCGCCGAACGGCCGAAGGCACGCCCCTGCTAAGGGTGCAGACCGAGAGCTGCGGCGCTTCAGGGAACAGCTGTAGCTCGACCAGTTCGTCGTGCGGAGAGGGCGATGGGCTTGCACATATGCCTACCCTAAACCCCTGACTTCCAAGCATGAATCCGCAGGTCGGAAGGATAGTGCAACAACGCCGTGTGAACGCGCGGGTGGGTCGGCGGCTTGATCGGATGCTGCCGGCAACTGCATTGGACCGCGTCAATTTGCGTCACTTTGTTTGCTGCCGCGAAATTCTTCGGCATCTGCAATGTCGCTAGCTGTGGGAAGATATCGGGGGGCGAGGATGGACGGGGTCGACTATATCATCGTGGGCGGTGGCTCGACCGGCTGTGTGCTTGCCGGGCGGCTGTCGGAGGATGAAGCCTGCTCTGTCGCGTTGCTGGAAGAGGGCCTCCGCGATCGCCGCCCTTGGATCCATAGTCCGGGCGTCTATTGCAAGACCGCCCAAGGCGACCTGCCAAAGCGGTTCCCATGGGAGCCGGGGCCGAGCCAGGCCCGAAACGACAGCCTGACGATGGTGCAGGCGTCCGTCCTCGGGGGCGGCAGTTCGGTCAATGCCATGATCTACATTCGTGGCAATCCGTCGGGCTATGCGCAGTGGGAGGCGATGGGCGCCACAGGTTGGGGGTGTGACGATGTGCTGCCCTATTTCCGCAAGGCAGAGAACAACAACCGTTTCGCGGGGCCCGCACACGGAACCGACGGCCCCCTCAAGGTCTCGGACTCGACCAGATCCACCCGCTCAGCCGCGCGTGGCTTCTGGCCTGTCAGGAGCAGGGGCTGCCCTTGAACCCGGATTTCAATTCCGGCGATCAGGCGGGCACCGGGCTTTACCAGATCACCGCCCGCGGCCGCCGCAGGTCGTCGGCCGCCGTGGCCTATCTGCATGGGGCGCTGCGGCGGCGCAACCTCATGCTGCGCACCGGCGCGCGGGTTTCGCGGATCCTCGTCGAAAAGGGCAGGGCGGTCGGGATCGAATTCGTCGAGCGCGGCCGCACCCGCGTCATTCGCGCCCGCAAGGTGGTGATCCTGAGCGCCGGGGCCGTCGCGACACCGAAGCTTCTGATGCTGTCGGGCATCGGGCCTGCGGCGCATTTCGGCCATCACGGGATCCTGACGATCCTTGACCTGCCCGGTGTCGGCCAGAACCTGCAGGACCATATCGAGATCTCGCTCGTCTATCAGCTGAACGGCCCGCACGGCTATGACCGCTACAAGAAGCTGCGCTGGCGGGCCATGGCGGGGCTCGACTACCTGCTCTACGGCGGCGGGCACGCGACCTCGAACCTGATCGAGGCGGGGGCCTTCTGGTCGGGCGACCGCAGGGAAAGCCTGCCCGGCTGCCAGTTCTTCCTGGTCTGCGGCGCGGGCATCGAAGAGGGCGTCGACGGCGTTCCGGGCAGCAACGGCTGCGCGGTCAGTCTTGGCCAGATCCGGCCGCATTCGCGCGGCGAGGTGTTGCTGGCTTCGGCCGATGCCGGGGACGCGCCACGGGTGAGGCCGAACTCCTTCGGCGACCCGCGCGACCTTGATGCCGTGGCCGAGGGCACGCTTTTCGCCATGGACGTCATGGAGCAGCCTGCCATCCGCCGCTTCATCGAACGCCGGCACATCCCCGAAGACCGCGTTCTGAGCCGGGATGAGGTCCGCCGCTTCTGCCAGCGCGAGGCCCACGCCGCTCTGCATCCATCGGGCACCTGTCGCATGGGTCAGGACGACATGGCCGTGGTCGATCCCAGCCTGCGGTTGCGCGGCCTTGACGGGCTGCGCGTGGCCGACGCGTCCATCATGCCGCAACTGATCTCGGGCAACCGGCCCAATCTGCGGATGGTGGTCGATTTCTGGCATTGTTGCGCCTCGGGCGACGGGCCGGCAAATGTTGCGGTGCCGCCTGCCGATCTGCTCTATGGCGTTCATGTCTGCGACAGCATGGCCTTCGAAGCCGAGCGCGGTTGCGAGGATGTCTGTCACGATGGGGTTCCCGAATGGGTTGCGGCGGATGGCCCGGTCACCGGAACCAGGGCGGCAGCTCGAAGTCGGCCTCGTTATAGGGCGCGGAGAAGATCAACTTCTTGGGATTGGCCGCGGCCGGGTCCTTGATCTGATACATCAGGTGCGGCATCGCCAGCGACGGATCGGTCGACAGGGTCGGGTAGGGGATCGCCGCATTGTAGCGCGGATCATAGCGCAGGGTGCCGAACGGTGCGCGATAGACGAAGTGGCGCAGGCTGTCGGCCACCTTGCGGTTCTGGTCAACATTGCCCGGTTCTCCGACGCCGCCCGCCAGTGCTGCCGCGATGGCATAGTGATACATCTCGGAATAGGTCGAGGCGCCAGGGTCAGCTTCGGCCTTGGCCCCGAACTTGGCGTGATAGGCATCGCGAAACGCATTGCCCATCTCATCGGGAAGGATGTCGATGACCGAAGAGGTCAGCACGCCGCGCGCCGCATCGCCTGCAAGGTCCGAGAAGGCTTTGAGAAGCGGGCCGTGTCGATAGTAGACGAGGCTGTTGGTCGGGTCCTGCGCGAACTGGATCTGGCACTGCGCCAGATCGCCCGGATAGAAGTGGGTATTGGCGACGACTGCCGGTTCGTCGGCGCGCACCTTGCTCAGGACCGCGCCCCATTCCGTGGTCGGCACCGGCACGAACTCTTCGAACGAAACTTCGAAGCCGTACTTCGGCGCAGTGTCGCGGATAGCGTCCGAGATCACGATCGAATAGGGCAGAGAGCCGGTGATGAGCGCGATCTTGTTGTTCTTCGGCTTCCAGACCCCTTGCTTGCGGATCTGGTCCAGCATGATCGGAAGACCGACGCCGTAGTACTTTTGGGCCGGGTAGGCCATGAAGATCCCGAAATAGCGCTCGGGATTGCTTTCGATCACCTCATGGTGGCCGATCGAGGTGTTGTAGAGGATGTAGATGATGCCCGCATCGGCAATGGCATCATATTCCGCCTGGGCGGTTTTTTGAACATCAGTCAGGTGGGATTGCCGGGGTTGCCCCTCGGTCGGGATGGCCCGGGCAGTTCCCCGGGCCAGTGCGTTTGGCCGGTTGGCTCTTTGCGCCGCGAAGACGCGCAGTTTCGGCCGCGTTGATCGTCATCGTGGTCGGATCGATCGCCACGCCACACTGGTGACGCGCGGCTTCGATCGAGATGTAGTCGTCGAGAACGTCATCCAGCACCTTCGAAGCCGGCCGATCGTGGGGCTTGCCCCAGCCGCCGCCGCCGGTGCTTTCGAACAGGAACTGCTCGTCGTAGTTGAACGGATGGCTGGATAGCAGCGGGCTGGCCCAGTCGCCGTTCGGCGTAAGGCCCCCGATGACCGTCCGCTTGGCCCCGAAGAGCGGCATGATGGGCTGCCAGCACTGGTATATCGAGCCAGGCGTCGGCAGTCATGGCGCCTACGAGCATGACGGCGAGGAGTTCATCTATGTTCTGTTCGGTCAGTTCTCCATCGCAATCGAAGGCGAGGTCCAGCGCGAGATGCACCATGGTGAAAGCGTCTACTTCCGTAGCAACCTGAAGCATGCCTGGTCGAACTCGGGCCACGCAACGGCGATCCTGTTATGGGTGAACACGCCGCCAAGTTTTTGATGGTCTTGACAGGTCGGAACTGACGGCACCCTGAGCCGAGGTCGGCCTGCCTGCGCGATGTCACCCTGGGCCTCTCTCGTCGCGGGAAGACGGCGGACGATGCCTTCATCGAGAGCCTGAACGGCCAATTGCGGGCGGCGTGCTTGAATGCCCATGGGTTCATGACCATCGACGACGCAACGCGAAAAAGCGTGGCTTGGGGGCATCTGTGACGGGTTCGCATTCGTCTGACACCACCGTGGCGCGGACTACTTGCGACCGGAAGCCGGGCGGGGGATGGGGTATCTGTGGCCAGCTCGTATTTGCCCGACGCCACCCCTTTCTGGCGGTCCGCCGCTGCGCTAGCTTTGGATCATGAGTACACTCCCCTGGACCCGGACCAAAGGCGCGCGGCGCGAGATGGTCATGACCGGAACCGCCCCGATCGCGGTAGCCGTCGCCGCAAAGACGCGTGAGCCGGTGGGCACCGTGGTGCTGATCCACGGCCGCAATGGCGCACCCGACCAGCCCCATATGGCCGAGATCGCCGGCGCCTATTTGTCATCGGGCTGGCGGGTCGCGGCGCCCGAGCTTCCGTTTTCCTCCGCGACCCCTGGCTCCGGGCCGGCCGATCAGTTCACGCTGGCCAGTCAGCGGGACGCGGGGCGGCAGGTTCTGGCCTGGGTCCGCTCGGCCTGGCCGGAAACGCCCGTCGCGCTGGCAGGGCACAGCGCTGGCGGCTTTACCGTCGGGACGCTCGCGGCAGGCGATGCGGGCCTGCATCATGTGCTGGCTGTCTCGCCCGTCCTGTCGGGTCAGCGGATGCTCGAGGCGCGCCGGGCGCTCGGGCCCGAGGCCATGGCCGAACTGGAGCGCGAGGCACCGCTTTATCGGCAGGAACTGGAAACGGCCGACATCGCGGACGGCCTGGCCAATGCCCCCGCGCCGGTCGCGGTGGTGACGGGCCGTGAGGACGGCCTGGTCACGGCCGCCCATGCGAAGGCCTATTTCCGGGCGGCCCGCAACGGAGCCTTTTTCGCGGCCCTGCCGGGCCAGCATCACTGTCCGGCGGGCCTGGCCTGCGCGGCAATGCTGGCCGCAGCGCTTGCGGCCGTCGGCGCGTGACGGGCCAGCGCCCAGACCCGGCCTGGCTTGCCGGCCGAAGCCGGAATGCGGCCGCCGAACTGCGCGCGGCGACCTCGGCCACGCATCTCGTGCGGGATCGCGCCGGGTTCGGCTGGCGTCTCAGCCCCGCGCGGGGGTCGATCCTCGCTTCGGCGAGGATGGACAGTTGGGACCCGGACCCGGATTATTTCCATCACTGGGTCCGCGACGCGGCGATCGCCCTGGCCGCCGTTCCCATGGCGATGGAGGCCGACCCGGACGCGCGCGGGTTCTGGCGCCAGGCGGTCGCCGATCACATCGATTTCTCGCTTCGGATCTCGGACCCCGAGCGGTCGGGGCCGGCAACGAACCCCGTGGCGGCGGGCACGCGCCCGGACCATCGCGCATTTCTGCGCCCCGACGCCGAGCTTGCCGCACTGTCCGGCGCGCGCTGGCTCGAGGAGCCGCGCTTTGCCGCGGACGGATCGCCCGATCTGGAAAACTGGTCGCGGCCGCAGGATGACGGCCCGGCCTTGCGCGCGTCGGTCCTGATGACGCTCCGCAAGGTGATGCCCGAGGCCGCGACCGCCGCCGCCGACCGGCTGATCGAACGGGATCTGGCCCATGTCCTGGCCATCGCCGGGCGGCCGGCGATCGGGCCGTGGGAAGAGGCGCCGCCGAAGCGAACGACCTTCACGCTGATCGCGCAGTGGGATGCGCTCGACCGCGCAGCGACCTGGGCGGACGAAAGGGGGCAGCCCGCAGAACCCTGGCGCGCTGCGGCGGAAAAGGTCGCGGCGCTGGTTTTCATGGCCCGCGACCCGGCGTCCGGTGCCTGGCGCCAGAGCGTCGAGGCGCCGGAAGGCACGCTCGACAGCGCGACCGTGCTCGCCATCCTTCATGCCGGGCGTGCGACCGGGCCCTTCGCGCTGTCCGCCGCATCGACGCAGGCGACCGTGGCAGGGCTGGAGCGCACGTTTGCCGAACTTTACCCCCTCAATCGCGGGCGCAGCGCCCCCGCCATCGGCCGGTGGCCGGGCGACACCTATTTCGGCGGCAACCCCTGGTATCCGACCACGCTCGGCTTTGCCGAACTGCACTACCGGATCGCTACCCTGACCGGCGATCCGGCCCCCTTCGCGCGGGCCGAGGCCTGGATGCGGCTGGTTGAGGAGTTGGCCCCTGATCCGGCCCTGCCGCTGCCCGAACAGTGCGACCGGACCACGGGCGCTGCGACCTCCTGCCCGGCGCTGACATGGTCCGCCGCCGCCTTTCTTGGCGCCGCGGCGGCGCGCGCCGATGCGGTTCAGGCGCTGGCGAGGTAGGGCGCCGAAAAGCCCAGACGCGCAAGCCCGCGCCTGATCTCGGGCCGCGCGGAAACCAGATCCCAGATCAAGCCAGACCGGTGGTTTTCAAGCGCGATGACAATCGGCGCCTGGTCGATCGCAAGGCGGCTTTCGGCGACCCAGTCGCGGGCCGGGCTGAAGGCGTCGACGAAACCGGCATCGCCCCAGATGCGCTCGCCCAGGTCGTCGTGAAGGTGCCTCAGCACCGCCATGCTCTCCTCGGGGACAAACGGAAAGGACCCGAGCGCCGCCGTCGGCGTGATGGTCCCCGTGTCGTCGGTCGGCGAATGGGCGACGTAGCCCGTGGGGTCGTCGCTTGCCGTCAGGCCCCAGCACTGGGCGCCATAGCCGGGCCAGCCCTGCGGGTTCGCCATGCAGTGAAACCGGTTCACGCGGGCATGGTTGCGCGCCTGGACCCAGTAGTCGGCATAGGTGTCGGCGAGGCCACGGGGGTCGATGCCAAGGAAGGGATATTGCGACAGGAAAAGCGGCCCGCCCCAGTCGGGGCCAAGCGGCAGGGTTTCCCCGCCATAGGTCCGCCCGTTCCGGAAGGCCGGAGCGGTGGCCCAGCTGTCATGGTAGGACGATGGCGGGATCGGGTGGGTCCGCGACCCCGCGCCAAGCACGAAGACCGCAAAGGCCTCGTTCCAGCCGCGTATGGGCAAGGCATGGGGCGCCCAGTCGCGATGGGGGCTGCGGTGCCACATCACCGCGCCGTCCCCGCGCAGGTGCGCCGACCACTCGACGGCATCGTAAAGCGCGGTGATCCGGTTGCCAAGCTCCGGCGCCTCGGTGAAGAAGGCGGCCGCGCCAAGAAGGCCGGTCATTAGGAAGGCCGTCTCGACCAGATCGCCGCCGTCATCGCCGGGCATGAACGGCAAGAGCCGGCCCGTGCTGCCGTTCAGGAAATGCGGATAGACCCCCGCGAACCGGTCTGCGGTCTCAAGAAAGCCGACGATCCGCTCGACCCTGTCCAGGATCGCGGTGCGCCGCCGCCACCCCCGATGGGCCGCGACGATCTGCGCGAGGATCCCGAAACCCGTGCCGCCGGTGCAAACGGTTTCGGCGACATCATATCCGAACGCCCCGGCGCTGCGCTCGCGGGCCATGCCGCTGACCGGGTGGCTCCAGTCCAGGAAATAGGTCGCGGTCGCCTGCGCCACGCGGTCCCTGAGGGCGTCGTCGTCCAGGCCGCGGATCATGCGAGCCATGTCAGGTCCAGGCTTTGGGTGTCTCGGCTGTTCGGCCCGACGTGAAGCTGGACCAGCCCCGGATCGCGCACCCATTCGGCAGCCTCAAGCGACGGCGCGATCGGGTAGCGGAACTGGTCGGCGTCGATCTGGAAGGACACCTTCCGGCACTCTCCGGCCGCGAGCGTGACCTGCTGGAAGTCGATGAGGAACCGTGCGGGCCGGGTGATCCGCGCGACCGGGTCGCTGGCGTAAAGCTGCACCGTCTCTGTCGCTTCGCGCGGGCCTGCATTCTGGACCCGGACGGTCAGGACAACCCGGTCGTCCGCCGCCGCCTCTGTGGCGCTGAGCGACGGGGTGCCATAGCTCACCTCGCTATACCCCAGCCCGAAACCGAACGGATAGCGCTGGGCGGTGTCGGGAAGGTCGAGCCAGCCGGTCAGGAACTTCTGGAAATGCCCCCTGTAGGGTCGCCCGGTCGGTTCTTCGGCATAGCTCAGCGGAACCTCTCCGGGGTGGGCGGGCAGGGTGACGCAGAGCCTGCCGGAAGGGGTTGCCGCACCGAAGAGGATGTCGGCGACACCCTCTGGCCCGGCGACCCCGCCATGCCAGGCGTAAAGGAGGGCATCCGCCACCTCGGCCGCGCCGCCGAGCGCGAGGGGGCGGCCCGCG
>Ga0209023_10007328_pt1 | contig 11348 bp, 8 predicted proteins | sample LakOneMetagenome_FD_187468 | JGI IMG/M metagenome (GOLD analysis project Ga0209023, IMG submission 187468) | Freshwater and sediment microbial communities from Lake Erie, Canada (SPAdes) (version 2) | ecosystem: Environmental > Aquatic > Freshwater > Lentic | place: Lake Erie, Canada | collected...
TCCGATCTCGCGCATCGGTTCGATCTCACGAGGCATCGCGGTGGAGTCCTGCTCGTCAGCCACGCGCACCGCCGCGTTCGCTCGTCGTGCGGCAGTGGTGCCGGAGCGTCGATCGGCTCGCCGTGCCCATGGGTCACAGCGTAGGTTGACCGCTTCCGGTCGGGTCGGTGCAGGGGGGAGCGGCCGCTCGGGAGCCACGCGTCCGCGCCAGGCACGGCGCTGACGCGCACGATCGTCACGACAGGGGAGCAGGACATGAGCGAGACCACGGGATCATCGACGCAGCCGGGCACGTTGCCACTCGCGGGCCAGGCCGCGCTGATCACCGGTGGCGGCAGTGGCATCGGCCTGGCGTGCGCGCAGGCGTTCCTGCGGGACGGCGCGTCGGTGACGATCACCGGCCGCACCGAGGCCAAGCTCGAGGAGGCGGCCGCGCAGCTCCGGGCCGAGGCTCCCGAGGGCGCGACGGTGCAGCACCTCGCCGGCAGCGTGAGCGACGAGGACGCGGTGGCCGCGGCCGTCGCGCTCGCGGCGCAACCCCACGGAGGCTTGAACATCGCGGTGGCGAGCGCCGGCATCGGCGGCCTGGGGCCGATCATCACGACGTCGCTCGACGAGTGGAACAGCATCCTGAGCACGAACCTCACGGGCACGTTCCTGCTCTTCAAGCACGCCGGCGCCGAGATCGCCCGCAGCGGTGGTGGCGCCATGGCCGGCATCTCGTCGATCGCCGGCGTCACGACGCATCGCTTCATGGGCCCGTACGCGGTGAGCAAGGCCGCGGTCGACATGCTGGTGCGCAACACCGCCGACGAGCTCGGCGGGGCCAACGTGCGCGTCAACTCCGTCCGCCCGGGCATCGTGGAGACGGAACTGGTCGAGGTGCCCTTGAGCGACGAGCGCATCACGACCTCGTACCTCGATGCGATGCCGGTGCGTCGGGTCGGTCAGGTCGGGGACGTCGCGGCGCTGGTCCGCTTCCTCTGCGGCCCGGAGGCGTCGTGGATCACCGGCGTGAACGTGTCGGTCGACGGCGGCCACCACCTCCGGATGGGTCCCGACTACGAAGGCATCACGCGCGCGCTCTTCGGTGATGACGCGAGCGAGGGCACCCTGCCGCGTCCCTGACGCGGGAGATCCGCGCCGGCTCGTGATCAGCCGCGGTCGCCGCGGCGGAACGGCAGCGTCCGCAGCGAGATCGCCAGGATGGTGCCGGCCTGCTGCCAGGCCGGGTCGTCGCCGGCGCGCTCGACGCAGCGTCGGTGGGCCTCCTCGACAGTGCGCTCGCCGCCGTGCAGCGAGTAGGGCATCAGCACGCGCAGCGCCTCCTCGTGGGTGCCGTCGCGAGCGGCCAGCTCGTGGATGCGCACACAGATCGCCTCGGCTGCGTCGATGGTGACTGCCCCCTCCGGCTGAGCTCGCGACCAGAGGCCCCCGGTCGCCGAAGATTGTGGCAGCCTCTGCCACTTGACACAACTTGTCTCTCGGGGGACTTCGGTTGGCAGGTCGAGACCGGTCGGCGGGTGTCGAGCCCGTCGGCAGGCCTCGAACCGGGCCGGCCGGCGATCCGGGGCCGTTCGTCAGTGGCCGTCGGCGGCGCAGGTGATGCAGCGCCGCGTCATGGGAAGCGCTTCGAGCCGGGCGGCACCGATCCCGGTCCCGCAGGTCTCGCACCGGCCGTAGTCGCCGCGGTCGAGTCGCTCGAGGGCGGCGTCGATCTCGGCCAGGTTGCCTTCGGCCTGCTCCACGAGGGCGCTCGTCTTGGCGCGCTCGTACGCGACCGTCGTGCCATCAGGGTCGTGCTCGTCGTCGTTGTTGGCCAGCTGCGCCGAGGCCACGATGTCATCGAGCTCGCGGCGCAGCGATCTCGCCAGCGCCTCTGCGACGTCGCGGGCCGCGCGCAACGCGGCATAGGTGCTCCCGTGCTCGTCGCCATGGGTCGTGGGAGCGGGGTTCACGAAGGGCTTCCCTTCCCGCCGTCCGCGAGGCCGAGAACCGGCCGCCCCGCTCAGGGGGCTGCGGCGGCGGCGCTGGTCGTGTGGCCGTCGCGGTAGTGCCGGCGAGCGACGAGCCACGCGATCAGACCGGCGGGCAAGGGGAGCCAGTACGTCACCAGGCGGTAGAGCAACGTGGCCGCGGCGGCCGGTGCGACGCCCACGCCGGCGAGCGCCAACGTCCCGGCGAGCCCGGCCTCGACGAAGCCCAGCCCACCCGGCGTGATCGGGATCATGCTGAGCAGCGCTGATGCGGTGTACGCCAGCAGGACGAGGCTCGGCCGCGGGTGGACGCCGACCGCCTCGAGGGCCAGCACGAGCACGACGTACTCGAGCAGCCACTTGCCGACGCTGTAGATCAGCGCGGCCATCCAGCGCTGCCCGAGGCGGGCGCGGACCTCGTCGCGCTCGGTGAGGAGGTGCGCGGTGAGCTCGTCCCGGTCCATGTGCCGGCGGATGACACGGGCGAGCACCACGATGACACGGGCCGAGAGACGGACCGGGCGATCGTCGATCATGACCGCGGCGCCGAAGCCCAGCAGCACCACGAACACGCCGAAGCCGACGAACGCGGTCTGCAGCAGGCCGCCCGGTGCGCCGGCGCCGAAGATGATCGCGGGGAGCGCGAAGACCGGTAGGGCGAACACCGCGGCCGTGAGGACGATCCCCTGCACCGCCATCGCGGATCCGACCTTGGCCGGCTGCGCACCCGCGCGCACGAGCATGCGGTACTCGACGGTGCCGCCCGTCGCGGCGCCGCCCGGCACCACGGTGCTGAGGGCGTGCCCCGCGAGTTGCGCGCACGTGATGCCGAACCGCGACGCGCTGGGCAGCACGAGGTGGGTGAAGAGGGAGACGAACCAGAAGCTGGCGGCGTCGGCGGCGATCATCGCGACGATCCACAACGGGTGCACCGTGCCCAGCGCCTCCCACGACCCGAAGACCTCGCCCAGCTTCGGTGCCAGCAGGTACAGCACGAGCACCGTGAGCCCGAGGAACAGGCACCGCCGCACGATCGGTCCCCACGCCACGGCCTTCGTGCTCCCGGACGCGTCGCCGGCGCCGAGCCCCGGGTCGTCCTCCGGCCCGCCGGAGCGGGCCTCAGGGCCACGGGTCGGCGACCGGTCCAGGGTCGAGCCCGAAGTCGAGCCCGAAGTCGAGCCCGAAGTCGACCCCGAAGTCGAGCTCGAAGTCGAGCCCAAGGTCGGGTCCGAGCCCGGGTCCGGGTCGGAGTCCGAGGGCGGGTTGGAGATCGGGGTGGTCAGCTTGTGCGTCGGCGTCGCCATCGGGCGTGCACCTACCCGGACGCCGCGGACCTCACCCCGCGCCGCGTTGCTCGTCGATCCCGCGGGCGCGCCGCGGATCCGTCGACGTCAGGATGCCCGTGCCGATGCCCGTGCCGATGCCCGTGTCGATGCCCGTGTCGATGCCCGTGTCGATGCCCGTGTCGATGCCCGTGTCGATGCCCGTGTCGATGTCGACGCCCGTGCCGATGTCGATGTCGGTGGCGGTGTCGGTGCCTGGGCCGCGGTCGGCGGGCCCCGAGGTGATCTGGCGCCGCGAAGCGCTGGAGCCCCCGGGCGAACACCCCCGACCAGAGGGGACGGCGCGAGTGGCGGCGAGGTCGGGGAGCGTGCCTCGAGGCGGCAGGACAGGGAACGACTCCGTCGCACGTGCCCGTCGGGGCGTCCCGCCCGCCCCGCGCCAGCTGCCATGATCACCCGATGGAGCAGCGGATCGACTACGTGCGGATCTGGGCGGATGATGCCGGCGAGAGCCACTTCGAGGACGTCACGCTCGGCATGACCGTGGCGCCGGCCGAGCCGGGTGTCGCGGAGCTCTGGGTGTCCGATGCCGTGACGCTGGCGAACGTGCAGTTCCTGACCGTGAAGGCCTCGGCGCAGATCCCGGACTGGCACTGCGGGCCCCGGCGGCAGTTCGTGGTGTTCCTCGACGGCTGGGTCGAGATCACGGTCAGCGACGGCGAGCGGAGGCGGCTCCCCGCCGGCAGCACGGTGCTCGTCGACGACCTCCACGGCCGCGGTCACGTCACCGAGCACGAACCCGGCGACCGTCGGGTCCTCCTGCTCGTCCTCTGATCCGTCGGTCCGCTCCCGCCCCGCTCCCGGCTCTCGAGCTCCCCGGCTCCCCGACTCCCCGACTCTCGAGCTCGACCCCGCGCGCCGCACCGCCCCGCGTCGATGATGCCGGCGGACCACGCAGACGCCGCCGATCAGGGCGCCGGCACCGGCTCCCACGCCGTCCACGTACCCGCGCTCGACTGCCGGCGGCGCCACGTCGCCTGCCCGTCGGGTCCCGTCGCGAACAGGTCGATCGCGTCGCCGTGGGGTGTCCGCGCCACCGCGGTGGTCAGGCCGGTGCGCATCGGTTCCGGGCCGGTCGCGACCCATTCACCCCAGCCCCCTTCGCGATCTGGATGCGCATCCAGGTCTGGGTCCAGCTGCGGGTCCAGCTGCGGGTCCGGCTGCGGGTCCAGGTTCGGGTCCGGGTCCGGCTGCGGGTCGCGCTGCGAATCTTCGTGCACCTCCCCGTCGGCACCGATCGCCCAGAGGTGCACCCGTCCCCCGATCGCCGTGGCGGTGATGCTCGTCGCCGTCGGCGCGCCGGCCAGCGCCACCCAGTCGCTCCACGGTCCCCGCCCCGCATCGACCTGCCACCGGTGCCGCAGCGAACCGCCGCTGTCGATCGCGAACAGCTCCACGCGGCCGTCGGCGTTGGTGGCGGCCGCAAGCCCGCCGGGTCCCACGTCGACCCCGGTGACCTCGAGCGGCTCGACCCACTCGCCACCGGGTTCGGCCTGCCACGTCACGCGCACCCGCTGATCGCTTCCCGCGGCGAACACCTCGAGCCGGCCGTCCTGGTTGCGGGCGATCGCGATGCCGGGTCGGACGCCGCCGAACTGGGGCGTCCACGCCACGAAGCCCCCCTCGGGCGTCACCTGCCACGAGCGGTACAGCATGCCGTCCTCGCCGGCGACGAAGAGCTCGAGGCGTCCCTTGGGATCGCGGGCGGCAGCGGGCCGCCCGACGAAGCGGACCCCGCTCGGCGGTGCGGTCGGGCCGAGTGGCCGTTCCTCACCCCACGCGCCGGTCACCGGGTTGCGACTGCGGGCGAAGAGCGCGTTGCGCTGGGTCCGGATGACCGTGGGGAGGCCGCGGCCGTCGTCGGCGATGGTCGTCAGCTCCTGGTTCGGGTACTGCGCGGCGACCTCGCCGAGGGCGCGGGCCGTGAGCCCGCGGGCGCCGGCCGCCCCGTGCTGTTGCGACGGGAACATGAGCTCGTCCGGCGCACTGTCGTGACACAGCCCGATCGCATGCCCCAGCTCGTGGCGCAGCGTCGTGGTCAGGTCGAAGCCGCCGACGTCCGCGCCGTAGAGCAGGTCGCGGTTCAACGCCGTGTCGAAGCCGGCGACCACACCGAACGGGCCGGAGTAGAGACTGGTCGCGCCGACGGTGGCGGGGTCGAGGTCGCGCCAGAAGACCACGTCGGTGCCGTCGTGGTGGAACCCCGAGGTGTCGCTCGTCAACCCGCCGTAGGTGATCGCGATCGCTGACGCCGGGTCGTCGTTCCACTCGGCGATCGCCTCCTGCAGCGCCGCGGCCAGGCGTTCGGCCGGGACCGAGGGGGGCCCGCCCGTGGGGTTGGCGAACACGGTGAAGCTCGGCCCGCGCCGGGGCCACAGGTTCGTCGGCTCCATCGTCGCGGGCACCGACGACGAGCAGGCGGTGACCGCCCCCGCCGGGACCGCACCCACCAGCGTCATGAGGACACCGAGGGCGACGCCGAGCGCCAGCGCGCGTCGGTGCAGCCTGCGGTCGGACTGGCCGGGGCCCTGCCACGAGCGGGTCCGGGTCACGGGAACATCACGGCAGCGGTGCTCCTGGGCTCGGGGAGGGAGTCTCCGTCGTGGTGCCGCCTGCCCGCGTGCGAAACCGGGCAAGACGTCAGCCGAGGGCGGGCGGAAAAGGCGACCGCCCCCAGACCCAGGGCGACGGGGGAGGGGGCGGCAGTCGGCGCTTTCGCGTCGGGGTTCAGGGTACCCAGGTTCGGGTTGGTCGCGTCGGCGGCGCCGGACCGGTTCGGACCTCCCGGATCACCGACTCGGGTGCCTCCTCGGCGGGCCGCTCGCGGAGGGGCGGGCGCACGTTGCCTGCCGGGGCGCCTGCGGGGAGTTGCCGGCCCGCGTTCCGCCTGGCGGGCGGGGTCAGGCGGCCAGGATCTCGCGCGCGAGCGCGTCGCCCTCTTCGTCGCGGTCGGGCTTGTCGATCCAGCCGAAGACCCGCCAGCCGATCTCGAGCAGCAGGCACGCCGTCGCCGCGATGCCGAACGCGGCGAACACGAGCGTGGTGGACGGCAGTTCGAGGGCGAAGTAGTTCCGCAGGCGGGGGATCAGGAAGATGAGGCAGAACGCCGCGATCATCGCCCCGACCAACGTCGCCCGGTAGGGGCTCCATGGCCGGGCCAGGATCGACAGGACCCAGATCGCCACGCAGAACAGCACGATCGTGGCGGTGGTGCGCGACTGCATGAGCGCGACGTCGGTGGCCATGGTGCCCTCGAGCGTCTTGCTCGCCAGGTAGTACCCCGAGAACGCGGCGATCGCCGCGATGATGCCGGCGGGGATGGCGAAGCGCAGCACCCGGCTGAGGAACCCCGGTCGGGCGCGTTGGGAGCTGGGCTCGAGGGCGAGGAAGAACGCCGGCACGCCGATCGTGAGCGTGGAGATGATCGTCATGTGGCGGGGGAAGAACGGATAGGCGAGGCCGAGGATGCCCACGGTCATGGCGAGCAACATGGCGTAGAAGGTCTTGGTGAGGAAGAGGTTGGCCACCCGCTCGACGTTGGCGATGACCCGCCGGCCCTCGGCGACCACCGAGGGGAAGACCGCGAAGGAGTTGTCGAGCAGCACGAAGCGTGCGACGGAGCGGGCGGCAGGGCTCCCCGAACCCATCGCGACCCCGATCTCGGCGTCCTTGAGGGCGAGCGTGTCGTTGACGCCGTCACCAGTCATCGCGACCTCGTGACCCTTGGACTGCAGCGCGTGGACCATCGCCCGCTTCTGCTGGGGGGTGACGCGACCGAACACGGAGTGCGTCTCGAGCACCTCGGCGATGCCGGCGATGTCGTCGACCGGAGGCAACGTGCGGGCGTCGATGGGATGGTCGGCCCCGGGGATGCCGACACGTGTCGCCACAGCGCCGACCGTGACCGGGCTGTCGCCGGAGATCACCTTGACGGTGACGCCCTGGCGGATGAAGTACGCGATGGTGTCGGCCGCGTCGGGCCGCACCTTCTCCTCGAGCACGACGAGGGACTCGGGCACCAGCGCCGCCGGCAGGGACTCACCGTTCATGGTGTCGGCCCGGGCCAGCAGGATGACGCGCCGGCCGGTGCGGGCGAAGTGGTCGACCCGCTCGGTGGTCGCGACGCGCGCGGCCTCGTCGGCCACCTTGGTCAACAAGATGTCGGGCGCCCCCAAGTAGAACGCACCGTGGCCCTCGAACGAGGCGCCGGCCCACTTGCGGGCGGACGAGAAGGGGATCGACTCGATCGTGGTCCACCCCGGCGCCTGGTCGTACTCGGCGGCGACGGCCCGGAGGCTCGCGTTGGGGTTCGCCTCGGCGGCCACGAGCGCGGCGAGGGCGTCCCCGGCGTCGGTGGGCGCCGAACCCAGGTGATCGACCGTGTCGAGCTGCAGGTCGCCTTCGGTCAACGTGCCGGTCTTGTCGAGGCAGATCACGTCGACCCGGGCCAGGCCCTCGATGGCGGCGAGCTCCTGGGTGAGGACCTGCTTCTTGCCGAGCCGGATGACGCCGAGGGCGAACGCCAGGCTGGTCAGCAGCACGAGGCCTTCGGGCACCATGGCGACGAGGCCGGCCACCGACCCCTGCACGGCGTCGCGCACGCGCTCCTCGAAGGTGAGGGTCGTCTCCTGCTGGTTCTGGAAGCGCACCTGGGCCGAGATCAGCAGGAGCGCGGTGGGCACCATGAGCCACGTGACGGTCTTGAGGATCTGGTTGACGCCGTCGCGCAGCTCGGACTTCACGACCGTGAAGCGGCTGGCGTCCTCGCGGATCTTGTAGGCGTAGGAGTCGGTCCCGACCTTCGTCGCACGGATGCACCCGCCGCCGGCCGACACGAAGCTGCCGGACTGCACCTCGTCGCCGGGGCCCTTGACGATGGCGTCGGCCTCACCGGTGAGCAGCGACTCGTCGATCTCGAGGCCCTGCGCCTCGAGGACCTCGCCGTCGACGCTGATCTGATCGCCGGGCGTGAGCTCCACGAGGTCACCGAGCACGATCTCACCGGTGGTGACCTCGCTGACCTTGCCGTCACGGCGCACCGAGGCCTTCGGTGCACTCAGGAGGGTGAGGCGGTCGAGGGTCTGCTTCGCCCGCGTCTCCTGGTAGATGCCGATGCCGGCGTTGAGCACCAGCACGATGCCGAACAGGCCGTCCTTGATCTCGCGGACGTAGAGGATGGCGAGGAACAGGACGCCGAGCAGCGCGTTGAAGCGCGTGAAGACGTTGGCCTTGATGATCTGGCCGTAGGTGCGGCTCGTCGGGTTGGGGACGTCGTTGGTCTGGCCGGCGGCCACACGCGCCGCGACCTCGGCCGAGGTCAGTCCCGCGTGGTTCGTGCCGGCGCTCTGGTCGATGGAGGTGCTCATCGCGTCAGCGCGGGCGCACGGGGACGATCAACACGGGCTCGGGTGCGTGCTTCAGCACGTGCTCGCTGACGCTGCCGAGCAAGAGGTGGTGCAGCTTGCCGTGGCCGTGCGACCCGACGACGATCAGCTCGGCTCCGATGCGCTGGGCCTCGTCGAGGATCGTCGACTCGGTGGGCCCCATCACGACGAGCGGCACCACGTGCAGGCCCGGAAACGCGGGGTCGGCCTCGAGCTGGTCGGCGAGGGCCCGCAGCTGCTGATGCTCCTCGAGCAGCTCGCCCGCCCGGTCATCACGCGTGTGCGCGCCCATCGGGTCCTTGTCGTACCCGGCGAGGGCCGGCTCCTCACCTGCGACGTGCAGCAGGTGCAGCCGGTTGTCCGCCGTGTGGGCGACTCGCGCGCCCTGGCGGGCGACGGCCTCGGTGGCATCAGAGAAGTCGATGCAGGCAAGCACCTCGCTCACGGTGTCATCTCCGCTCACCCGATCCTCCTGCAGCACCCATGTGACGATCCCTCCGGTGGCCCCCGTTGGTTCGTCGCCGAGGCTACTCGGCCCCCCTGACAGGCAAGGGCGCGTGGCCGTGACGAGCAGCTCCGGCGCGCCCTCGAGCGGGCCGATCTGCCCCGGCACCCTGGGCGCGCAACCTGAGCGCTGAACCGGAGCTCGAACCGCAGCTCGAACGGGGAGCCCGAACGGGGAGCCCGAACGGGGAGCTCGAACGGGGAGCTCGAACGGGGAGCTCGACCCAGGTCGACGGGCGGGCGCTCAGCCCGCGGGCCGATCGTCGGGTCCCCGGCGCTCGTCGCGGTCGCGGAGGTCCAGGAAGCGGTGCCACCGTGGATCGGGCTCGGCGTCGTCGTCCGAATCGAAGCCGTCCGTGGCCTCGATGTCCCGGGCCTCCCCGTCGCGGGCGTCCCGCTCCTCGGCGCCCGACCGCAGGTGGTCCCGATCCAGGCCGACCCCAACCAGGCCATCTGTGTCCAGACCATCTGCGTCCAGGCCACCAGCGTCCAGGCCATCCGCTTCCCGTGCCCTGCGCTCGGGCGCCTCCCGTTCCCGGGCTCCCCGATCGGAAGGTCCGTCGGCGACCGGAGGCGAGGTCTGCACGCTGGCGCGCGCGTGGCGCTGGTGACGGCCCTCGACGCGGTGCCGCTCGCGCCGGCCGGCGGGCACCACCTCGACCGGGGTGGCGCGGATGTCGATGACGAGCGGGTCGGCGATGCGGGCGAGCTCGGCCGGCCCCTCCGGGTCGCGGTCGGGCCGACCGCCGGAGTCGGTGCGGGGATCGACGCGGGGATCGGGACGGCGGCCGGGTGGGGTGGCCGAGAGCGGCCGGGCGTGCGGGTGGGCCTGCGGGTGCGCCTGGAGGGGGCCCTGGAGGTGGGCCGTCCCCGGCGTCGCCCCGCGCGCCGGGCCAGCCGCGCCGGCCGAGTCCGTCGGGCCCGCGGCCTCGGGCGGCGGCGCGTCGGGCAGCACGATCGATTCCTCGCGGGCGGACCACCACGCCTGCCACCCGACGCGGGGGCCGTGGGTGATCGAGGCCGCGACGGCGATGACTGCGAGCGAGCCTGCGAGCTGCGCGGCCCAGCCGAAGGTGCCGATGCGGTCGCCCGGCCCGTGGCCAGCCCCGAAGAGGAGGAGCACGGCGCTCAGGACCATGGCGCCGGCGGCGAGCAACGGCAGGATCCGTCGGTCCCGGCGGCCGATCCACCACACCGGCACGAGCAGCAGGGCTGCGGCGCCGGCGATCCACACGGAAGCGATCACCGCCGCACCCGTCCACAGCCACCAGGGCAGGTGGGCCTGGTCGACCTTGCCCGGCCGGACGACCTGGCGATCGGGGACGAAGGCGAGCCCCAGCAGCAGCAGCACCAGCAGCGCGCCGACGACGAGCGCCATCCGGTAGCTCGTGGCGGGCTCGAACTGCAGCTGCACGACGCCACCGCGACCCGCCGGCACGACGAAGGCCTGGCGCCACCCATCGATGCGGATCGGCGTCAGCGCCGCGCCGTCGAGCGTGGCCCGCCACCCGCTCGAGAAGTTCTCGTCGATCGTGAGGTAGGCGGCGGTGCCGGGATCGATGTCGAGCCGGCGGTCCTCCTTGCCCCACTGCAGCAGGCGCACGCCGCGGGTCTGCGCCGCACTGGCCGACGCGGCGCCGGGGGCGCCGGCGGTGGCGGGATCGCGCAGGACCAGCGTGGTGATGTTGAACGGAGCCGTACCGGGCGCGCCGACGAGGTGGTGCTGCCCCGCGGCGAGGTCGACCGAACCGGCCGCCGGGCCCGCGGTGGAGCTGCTCGCGCCGGCTCCCGCATCGGGACCGCAGTCCCGGATCGGGATCGGGGCCAGGGAGCTCGCGCCCGCCGCCGAGGTGTCGACCGAGAAGTGGTGGACGACCCCGTCGATGGTGAGGGTGGGGCCCTCCGCGCACGAGACCCGGATCGGGCGGTTCTCGTCCGGGTGCGCAGGAGCCAGATCGGCCAGGTCGGGGAAGCGCAGCCCGGCGAGCCCGAGCGGCAGCGCCGTGAGCGAGCCGTCGAGCGGGTTGCGCGTGGTGCGGGTGTCCACGTCGGGGAAGGTGACGTCCATGGCGTTGGTCGCGATGGCGGGGAAGACCGCGACCCCGTCGGGACCGATCGACGCCTCACGGTCGCCGTCCGCG
>Ga0209023_10007329_pt1 | contig 11347 bp, 12 predicted proteins | sample LakOneMetagenome_FD_187468 | JGI IMG/M metagenome (GOLD analysis project Ga0209023, IMG submission 187468) | Freshwater and sediment microbial communities from Lake Erie, Canada (SPAdes) (version 2) | ecosystem: Environmental > Aquatic > Freshwater > Lentic | place: Lake Erie, Canada...
CCCAGTGTTCTGTAATCGTAACTTAATTGTGCCACTTCCTTGCTGGGGAACTGTGCCATCAACACAGAAATTTCCAGCACCACGGTCCATAAACGGCAGGTATATTCAAAACCGGCTACATTAAATGAATTGTCGGCTTCATTAAAAAACTGGCGCAGGTTAACACTGGCTAAGTTGCAGGCAGTGTTATCTAAGAACATGTATTCGCTGCAGGGGTTAGATGCCCTGATGGGCCCACCCTCGGGGCAGGTATGCCACTCGTTAATAGTAGTGTCGTATTGCGTACCGGGGTCAGCACAGCGCCAGGCGGCATGGTTGATCTTATCCCACAGTTCCCTTGCTTTTACTTTGCGCATCACACGGCCATCGCTCCTTCCCTTCAGTTCCCATTCCCCGTCTTCGTCTAAAATTTTAAAGAATTCGTTAGGTATGCGTACAGAGTTGTTGCTGTTTTGCCCGCTTACAGTGCGGTATGCTTCGCCTTCATAATCGTGAGAATAACCGGCAGCAATTAATGCAGCCACTTTATCTTCTTCTTTTGTTTTCCAGGTTACAAATTCCACAATTTCGGGATGGTCCAGGTCCAGGCATACCATTTTGGCTGCACGGCGGGTGGTACCACCACTTTTAATGGCACCTGCTGCACGGTCGCCTATTTTTAAGAAACTCATCAGGCCGCTGGAGGTACCGCCACCACTTAGTTTCTCGCCTTCGCCGCGGATGCTGCTGAAGTTGGTTCCCACGCCACTGCCATATTTAAAGATCCTGGCTTCACGTACCCACAGGTCCATGATACCGCCTTCGTTCACCAGGTCATCATTTACACTTAATATAAAGCAGGCATGAGGCTGGGGGCGTTCGTAAGCATTGGCCGATTTTTTTAATTGCCCGTCAACAGCATCTACATAATAATGTCCCTGGGGTTTGCCTGTAATGCCGTACACTTCATGCAGGCCGGTGTTAAACCATTGCGGACTGTTGGGTACGCAGGCCTGGTTTAAAATAGAATACACCAGTTCATCGTAAAATACCTGTGCATCATTGGGGGTTGCAAAATAATTATATCTCTCGCCCCATACGCGCCAGCAATGTGCCATGCGGTGGGCCACCTGTTTAACTGTTGTCTCCCTTCCGGTAGTGCCATCAGCCTGCGGTACGCCGGCCTTCCTGAAATATTTTTGTGCAAGGATGTCTGTGGCAATCTGGCTCCATTGCTTGGGCACTTCCACATTGTCCATCTGGAATACCACTTCACCTGTGGGATTTTTGATAACAGAGGTACGATAATCGTATTCGAACATATCGTATGGGCTAACCCCTTCTTTTGTAAACTGGCGACTAAACTGCAGCGCCTGGATAATTGGCTTTTGTTTTGACATATAACTAGTGCTTGATGGTGGGTTAAGTAATTGTTAAGCAAACGAAAATATTTGTTGTGGGGGAACAATCAAACTTTTTAATATTAACACTTGTGGACAAATTTGGTGGATAAATCCAGCAACCCAATACAGTGCTGCATTTGCTGGTTTTTCCCCATTTTTTTTACCCGGTGTGTGGTAAAAAATCTTGTTTTTTTAATAAAATTTTCCCTCCCTCTCATTTACCCAATCCTGCCCGTTTTTCGTGTGTATCGCGTTAGGCAAATACAGTCCCGTAAAAAATCTACGGCGATTTTTGATTTGGCAAAATAACAGCCCCGGGAAATGGTAAAATCAGTTTCTTTGAAAAAAAATAAAATGGAACACAAGAAATTATTTTCCGTTATTGCTGCTGTAATGGGCCTGTTGTTTATGTATGCCCTGTATAATTTTTTCATGAGCTTTGCCAGGGGATATTCACTGGAATGGCAATTTTTCCTGTATTTTATTCCTGTAGGTGCCGGCATTACCGGGCTGACAATTTTCATAGCATCAGGGTTTAAAAAAAGCGGCTTGCTCCGCGTGTACATGTGTTACGAGATCATCAGTTTTCCATTTACCCTGCTTTTTTATATAGGCTTTTTCACAAACAATAACGGGGGTAGTGCTTTTGGTCCGGTTGTTGACTGGCATTTTTATGTTGGTGTATTGATCGACATCCTGTACATCGCCTGTTCGGCTCTTGGCTTATGGTACCTTTCTAAAAAAAGGGTGCCAAATATTTTTTTCATTGGCGAAGGGGAAAACCGTGTGGGGCAGTTTGAACCTGCCGGTGCCGGCCTGCGTTTTGCCAACCGCTTAATAGATGGTGTTATGGTACTGGTGGTACTGGTAAAAGGACTGGGCAGTTTGTATTACTGGATAAACCAGGACCTGGTGGCAGATTCACCGGCACTCATCTATGTTTTTGAAATTCCCCTGCTGCTTATGTACTACCTGCTGCTGGAAAGTATCTTTAACACCACGGCAGGCAAGTGTGCCACCAATACCACTATTGTAAATGACAGCGGGGGCAGGCCTGCCTTTGGCCAGGTGCTGGGCAGAACTTTCTGCAGGCTGATCCCCTTTGAGGCTTTTAGTTTTTTTGGGGCTGGTGCAAGAGGGTGGCATGACTCTATTACAAATACATACGTGGTGCAGAGTATTGATGCAGACGATGCTGCAGCAAATGAAATAACTTTGGATGCAGAAACCAACCCGGTACAATTATGAGGGCAGTAATACAAAGGGTAACACAGGCCAGCGTAACCATTGATGGCAATATAAAAGCGCAGATCAAAAACGGTTTGCTGGTATTGGTGGGCATTGAAGATGCCGACACTATGGAGGATATGGAATGGCTGAGCAGCAAAATTGTAAACCTCCGCATTTTTGATGACCATAATAAAGTGCCCAACATTTCGGTAAAAGACATGGGCGGCGATATTTTACTGGTGAGCCAGTTTACCTTACATGCCGCCACCAAAAAAGGTAACCGGCCCTCCTATATTAAAGCAAGCAAGCCCGAAGTGGCCATCCCCGTATATGAAAAAATAATAACCCTGCTGGAACATGACCTGGGGAAGAAAATATTTACAGGAACGTTTGGAGCAGATATGAAAGTGGCGTTGCTGAATGACGGGCCGGTAACAATCTGGATAGATACTAAGAATAAGGAGTAACTTTAATTCACGAATTTAATCCACGAATTACACGAATTAAAAACCCTATGTTATGTCTTCTATTATTTTAAAAGAAGCATCTTACCAATTAGTTGGTATATGCATGGAAATACACCGGGAACTTGGAATGGGCTTCAAAGAAATTGTTTATAAAGATGCCCTTGAATATGAGTTTAAAACACAGGATATAAATTTCACGAGAGAAAAAGAATTTAAAATCCAATATAAAGATATCATCCTGCCACACAGGTATTATGCTGATTTTATCATCAATGATGCAATAGTATTGGAAGTGAAAGCATCTTATATGATTGTGAACAATTTTGTAACCCAGACCATTAATTATTTAAAAGCTTCGGGATTGCAGTTAGGGATTATTGCCAATTTTGGTGAAAAATCATTCACTTCCAAAAGAGTGGTATTTTAAAAGGGATAATTACATTCGTGTAATTCGTGCCTCTAATTCGTGTTATTCATTCTAAAAATAAGTGTAATCATGACAATAAATGAAGCGCAACTGCAGGTAGACCAATGGATAAAAACCGTTGGTGTACGTTATTTTAACGAGCTGACCAATCTTGGCATATTAATGGAAGAGGTAGGTGAACTGTCGCGGCTGATGGTAAGGCAATATGGCGAGCAGTCGTTTAAGGAAACTGATAAAGGCAAAGACATTGCCGATGAAATGGCCGATGTGTTGTGGGTATTGATTTGTTTGGCCAACCAAACAGGCGTAGATTTAACCCTGGCGTTGCAGAAAAATTTTCAAAAGAAGCAACAAAGGGACAGTGATCGGCACCAGGGCAACGAAAAATTAAAATAAATACATGACATTTCCGGTAAAATTTATATGGAGCATCATCAAACAATCCCTTTCTGATTTTATCGATAATAAAGTATTTAAACTGAGCGCCGCACTGGCATTCTACACTATTTTTTCTTTGCCCGCCATGCTGATCATCATTATTTCGGTCAGCGATATTTTTTATGGCCGTGCTGCTATTGAAGGCACTTTGTATAACCAGATATCAACCTTTGTAGGCACAGCGGCTGCCCTTGAAATACAGCATACCATCAGGGGTGCTGCATTAACCGGCAGCAGCAGTTTTGCAGCTGCAGTGGGCATCATTACCTTACTGTTTGGCGCCACCAGCGTTTTTACCGAGATACAGGATTCCATCAATCATATCTGGAAATTAAAAGCCCGCCCAAGAAAAGGAAAGGGGTTTTTAAAACTGGTATTCAACCGGGTCCTGTCTTTTTCCATCGTGGTAAGCCTGGGCTTCTTATTACTGGTTTCTTTGCTTATAAACGGTGCAATGGATGCCCTTATCAACCGGCTCACTGCTGTTTTTCCGCAGCTGACAGTGATACTCGTGTACACACTCAATATCCTGCTCACTTTTGGCATCACCGCTTTGTTGTTTGCCATGATATTTAAAGTGCTGCCCGATGCCCGTATCAAATGGAAACACGTCCGTGCCGGAGCTTTTACCACAGCCATACTGTTTATGATGGGTAAATTTTTAATAGGCTACTATTTAGGGCACAGCAAACTTTCCAATACCTATGGTGCCGCAGGCTCTGTAATTGTAATGCTGTTGTGGGTATATTATTCTGCCATGATATTATATTTTGGGGCGGTGTTTACCCACGCATTTGCAGTACAAACAGGTTCCCGCATCTACCCCTCAGATTATGCGGTGTGGGTACAGCAAATTGAAGTGGAATCGGTAAAATCCATACAGCAGCAACCCGAAGAAAAAGCGGTCATTCCAACAGCCGAAAAACCACCCGTTTTATAATTTATCTTCCCTCTTATTTTTACCCATAGCCCGCTATCTATTATCTTTGCAGCCTTATGGCAAACGAAACAAACAACTTTGCAGCGCTGATTGCACATTGCAAAGAATATGGATATATTTTTCAGAGCAGTGAAATATACGACGGCTTAAGCGCTGTATACGACTATGGCCAGAACGGCGCCCAGTTAAAAAAGAACATCCGCGATTACTGGTGGAAAAGCATGACCCAGATGCACGATAATATCGTGGGTATTGACGCCGCCATTTTTATGCACCCCACCACCTGGAAGGCGAGTGGCCATGTAGACAATTTCAGCGACCCGATGATTGACAATAAGGACAGCAAAAAAAGATACCGGGTGGATCATTTGATTGAAGCGTTTGCTGATGAGCTGACAGCCGCAGGCAATACAACAGCAGCAGATGCAATACTGTCGTCAATGGATGCCCTGCTGGCAAAAGATGATTATGCAGGGTTAAAAAAATTAATTGAAGACAATAAAATAAAATGTGCCATCAGTAAAACCAGCAACTGGACCGATGTACGCCAGTTTAACCTGATGTTTAAAACAGAGTTTGGCGCTGTGGCCAGCGAAAACCCTGATGATAATATGGTTTACCTGCGCCCCGAAACCGCACAGGGTATTTTTGTAAATTTTTTAAACGTGCAAAAAACCGGGCGTATGAAAATACCGTTTGGCATTGCACAAACAGGTAAGGCATTCAGGAACGAGATCGTGGCCAGGCAGTTTATTTTCCGCATGCGGGAATTTGAACAGATGGAAATGCAGTTCTTCATCCGCCCCGGCACACAGATGGAATGGTATAATTTCTGGAAAGCAGAAAGAAAAAAATGGCACGAGAGCCTGGGCATACCGGCTGAAAAATTACGTTTTCACGACCATGTAAAGCTGGCCCACTATGCAGATGCCGCACTGGATATTGAATTTAAATTTCCTTTTGGCTGGAAAGAACTGGAAGGCATACACAGCCGTACCGATTTTGACCTGACACAGCACCAGGTGTACAGCAAAAAGAAAATGCAGTATTTTGACAATGATATTGATCCTGCAACAGGCAAAGCTTATGGTAACTATGTGCCTTATGTGCTGGAAACCTCTGTGGGTTTAGACCGTTTGTTCTTAACCATCATGAGCCTGGCCTATACCGAAGAAAAATGGACCAAAGAAGATGGCACCGAAGACAGCCGGGTGGTACTGCGCATTCCTGCAAAAATTGCCCCTACCAAACTGGCCATATTGCCGCTGGTAAAAAAAGATGGTTTGCCTGAAATTGCAAAGCAATTGATGGATGACTGCAAGAACAGCTTCATGTGTTTTTACGAAGAGAAAGATGCCATTGGTAAGCGCTACCGCCGCATGGATGCCATCGGCACACCGTTTTGTGTAACCATCGATCATCAAACCAAAGAAGACAATACCGTTACTATCCGCTACAGGGATACCATGACACAGGAAAGGATCAAATTGAGCGAGGTGAAAGCGTTGATACTGGAAAAGATCAGTTAATTACATGAATTGTTATAAAAAAAAAACCGAAGCTTACACTTCGGTTTTTTTACGCAGTTATACAGCCGGTTTATTTTTTCTTCAGCACCAGCGGTTCTTTTAAAAGCTCAAACAGTTTTTTATATACCTGCTGCAAAATGGAATATTCATCCGCAGTGTACAGGCTTTTTTTAAAATCAATCAGGTACAAACACACCACGCTGTTGTTTTCCTTGTCAAAATCCACGGCACGGGAGATAACGATATCATTATCAGGCGTGGTCATCTTTACTCCCTTGGGCATAACATCAACGGCATAGCCCGGTGGCAACGTAATGGCGGTATAGGTATTGATCCTGCGCTTATATCCAAAATTTACATTACTGAAACGGGTGGTGCTTAAGAAAGGATTTTTATCAAAGCCAAAAAAATTATTCAGGGGTACATAGATATAATCGCCTGATTGTGGCAGCAGGCTGGTAAATTTAAACTGTTGATCGGCTGAAAGACTGTCGTTGTCTTTATTTAAAAACTCAAAGTTTGTAATGCCGATATCATCACGTTTATAATAATGGCTGATAAATTTTTCATCCCCCATTTCTTTAACAGCCGCAATTTTTTCCATCCGGGCATAGCCATCACTCTTTACCAGCGCTTCTCCAGAGATCTTACCGCTGTTATCAACACTCATTTGTGTATTGATATATTCGCTGTACAGCAGCTCTTCATTATTGATGGTGACCAGGCCGCCATTTTTTTTATTTACTATAAAAGCGGTGGTGTTAAGTATGTCTTTAGGGATAATATGTGCCGGTGTGGCCCGGTCGGTGGCATCAAGAAAATATTTTTTTCCTTTAATGACCACACAGGCAAATACATTATTAAACTGGTCGATAAAAGGGTATTTGGTATCCACTTTGCCATTGAATCTTTCACTTACCAGCACAGGATATACTTCCAGGTCCGCCTCGTGCAACAGGTTATTGAGTATAAGATTGATATCACTGCTCCTGCCTTCATGTTTATCCCAGGGGGTTTTTACGCCTTCTCTTGCATAAATACCATAAGTCCCGTTCCAGCGCATGGAACTGCGTACATAATTATGCACGGCTTTCATCCTTTCCATTTCGGGTAAATTTTTAATCCCCTCAATAAAGTCTTTTGTACCCGGGATATTCTTATGCAGTTGTGCACCAAAATCATCATCGGCCAGCAATTCTTTTGTCACTTCATCCCAGGTGGTCATGTAATTTTTTTTACCGGCGCCATCCCCCCGGTTATACCCGCTCAGCTGGAAAGTAACTTTCTGAATATAATCTTCCCTGGCATCCATATAGGGTTCATCGTCCAGCCCGGGAACGTTATTCATTTCAAAATATACCGTAGCCTGCTGGGGCTCGGGCTTTACTTCCACCGGCATATCATCACTTTTTACCACTTTATAAGTAAACTCCAGGTGTGGGGCAATATGCAGTTTGTACTGGCTTTTGGCCACGGGTAGGTATTGCTGAAAATACCAGTCACGCAGCCCGCCATAATGTTTCATAAAACTCTGGTACTTGTATTCAATGATACTGCCCACTTTTACGCCGGGAAAAGTAAAAATCATTTTACCCAGCCTTTCATTTTCATTTTTTTTAAAGAAAGCTTTAGCAGGAAGTTTTTCAGTGGTTACCTGGCCGGTGGCATCCACATTGGTAATTTGTGCGGCGAGGTTGTAAACAGATTCAAAATCATCTTTACGGAAATAGTAAATGGTTATATCAGCGGCATCAAAGCTTTTTTCTTTTAAAATTTTTATACGGATATGCCTGTTGGTGATGAGATGATTTTCTTCATCGTAATTGGATTCGGCTTCGTCCAGCAGCACCATGGCGCCGGCTTCTTTATCAAAGGGGCATTCTTTCAGGGCCAGTTCTTCATTACTGATGGCGCCAAAAGAAGTGGGGTCCTGTGCAGTGGCAGCAGTAAGTATAACACTGCATAACAGGAAGCATAAAATGTTTTTCATTGTACAAATTATTTTACGGTATGGGTCAGTAAAGTACTAACAATTATCCATATAGTTCCTGGTGGATCATCTTCCTGTCGTAACCCATTTCAGTAATGGTTTTTTTGGCTTCATCGATCATATTCTTCCAGCCGCAGAGATAAAAATGTGCCGGTGGTAATGCCCCGTCTTTCCTTTTTGATTCAATCAATTTTTTATATACCTGGTGCACATACCCTGTTTCGCCTTCCCATGCTTCTCTTGACAGCACAGGAATATAATGCAGGCCCGGGTTGGACGCAGCTAAGTCTTTCAACTCTTCATAATACAGCAGGTTCTCTTTTTTGCGGGTGCCGAAAATTAAATACACATGGGTATGTGGTGTTCCCTTCAGTGCAATACTGTGCAGCATGCTGCGGAAAGGTGCAATACCGGTACCGGTGCAGATCAGGTAGTAATCTTCATCCATGGCATCAGGCAGTGTAAACACACCCACCGGTCCACGGAAAGTCAGCTCATCCCCTACTTTAACTTCATTAAATAAATAAGAAGTGCCGGCACCATCTTCAAGTAATACGATGATCAGTTCAAAAACATTGGTGCCATCCGGCCAGCTGGCAATGGAGTAACTGCGCCAGCGTTTATTTTTCTTTTCATGTATAGGCAGGTCTAATGTTACAAACTGGCCGGGTATAAAATCAAAACGTTCCAGTTCGGGTACCTGCAGCCAGTACCGCCTGGTATTTGATGTTTCATTTATGATACGTATAACTTTTGCAATGCGCCAGGGTTCAACAGCCATATTTTTTTTGCGAAAGATAGAAAATATATTTACCGGTACATAATAAAGAGAATAAAATTTACGCAATCGTTTCCATGCACATCATTTTTTTCTGTAACTATTAGCCACAAGCCCTATCTTAGTACATACTAAAAATACCATCATGTTCCTGAAAGAGTTAAAAGACCTTCCACAGAAAGAAACGTTTCCCGGTTATACAGGCCGCTTCATTCATACACAAAATATGACCTTTGCTTACTGGCACGTAAAAGCCGGCAGTATTGCTCCCGAACATTCACATATGCATGAACAGGTGGCACAAATAACGGAAGGAAAGTTTATTTTAACGGTTGATGGCCATCCTATTGAACTGGAGCCGGGTAAAGTGGTGGTAATACCGGCCAATGTAAAGCACTCCGGTATTGCGGTTACCGATTGCCAGCTGCTGGATGTATTCAGCCCGGTAAGGGAAGACTACAGGTTTTAATAATTTACCTGTTACATAAAAACTTTTTTATGGGAAAGAAAGAAAAACTCATTGACGCCTACATTGACAAATCGGCTGATTTTGCACAACCCATTTTAAAACATATACGGGAGCTGGTACATGCCACCTGCCCCGCAGTGGAAGAAAAAATGAAATGGAGTTTCCCGCATTTTGATTATAAGGGTGAAATGATGTGCAGCATGGCTGCATTTAAACAACATGCCGTATTTGGTTTTTGGAAAGCAGCGCTGATGAAAGACCCTGTATTGATTGAAAATGCAAAAGCAGAAACTGCCATGGGGCATTTGGGAAAATTAACTTCTTTAAAAGACCTGCCTGCAGATAAAAAACTGGTGGCATGGATCAAAGAGGCCATGGCGCTTACTGATAAAGGCATTAAACTGCCGGCTAAAGCCAAAAGCACGGAAAAGAAAGAACTGGTGATCCCGGATTTTTTTACAAAGGCCCTCTCAAAAAATAAAAAAGCCAAACAGGCTTTTGATGCTTTTCCTTACTCCCATAAAAAAGAATATGTGCAATGGGTTACCGAAGCCAAAAGAGAAAAGACAAGAGACAGCAGGATGGCCAAAGCCATTGAAATGATGAGTGAGGGTAAAAACAGGAACTGGGCATACCAGAAAAAATAATTACTTTTTCTTTGCCACCAGGTTATACGATTCATCTACCATCTCCTTTAATTGTTTGCCGGATAAACTGCCGTCTACTACTACAGTATTCCAGTGTTTTTTATTCATATGGTACCCGGGCAAAACAGCCTGGGGATAGGCTTCCCTTAATTCGATGGCTTTATCAGGATCGCATTTTACATTAAACTGCAGCGGGGCATGGTCTAACCCCGCCAATAAAAATACTTTTCCATTCACTTTAAACACCAGCGTGTCTTCACCAAAAGGAAATCCTTCAGTAACAGCCGGCTTTTGCAATGCATACTCACGTAAGGTTTCTATATTCATCCTTCAGCTTCAATTATTTTTTTGGCTTCCTCCAGTTTTTTATTGATCTGCCCGGTAAGCATGTGCCAGAACATTACAAAATCACTGCCCAGGCTGTACAGCGGGTAAGTGAAAGTGGCAGGTTTATTTTTTTCAATAAAAAAATGGCCCACCCAGGCAAAGCCGTAGCCGAAAACAGGTATTAAAGCCAGCATCCACCATTTTTGTAATGCCAGTGCTATTAACAGTATAGCCAGTATACCTGCCGTACCAATAAAATGCAGTGTCCTGTTTTTTACATCCCCGTGTTCAGTTAAATAGTAAGGATAAAAACTCCGGAAAGATTTATACTTTTTTTCAGCTGCCATGCTTGTATATTTTACAGAAAGTTACAGAAAAATGAGATGCAGGCAATGCTTCAGTTAAACCCTGCAAATGGGTTCAGTCCTGTTTTTTTATGTTGACATGCTGCATATCTTTTAATTTATACAGCACTTCTTCCAACCGGTTTTTAGGAATACCTGCGGTAATGTTACAGAACAGCTGCATCTCCTGGCTGATGATGGTGCAACTGTATTGCCGGAGCAGCAGCAGCACTTCATTCATACGGGTATAGTCAAATTCAATACTGTATTGTACTTCCACCTGTTTTTGAATAATGGGGGTAACCTGCAATGCCAGTGCCGTTGCAGTTTTATAGGCATTGATCAGGCCCGGAACACCCAGCAGGGTACCGCCCCAGTA
>Ga0209023_10007331_pt1 | contig 11347 bp, 11 predicted proteins | sample LakOneMetagenome_FD_187468 | JGI IMG/M metagenome (GOLD analysis project Ga0209023, IMG submission 187468) | Freshwater and sediment microbial communities from Lake Erie, Canada (SPAdes) (version 2) | ecosystem: Environmental > Aquatic > Freshwater > Lentic | place: Lake Erie, Canada...
CTGCGGCGACTACTGCCCCGAGACCCCCCAGGTGGACAAGGCCAAGCAGCTGGTCGCCGACTGGAAGGCCGCCGGCGGTGCGCAGAACGGCCCGATCAAGATCCAGTTCAACGCCGGCGCCGGCCACGAAGACGTTGTGAACGTCATGGTCGCCAACCTGAAGGACATCGGCATCGAGGCGCAGGCCGATCCGCGTGACTCCAAGACGTACTTCAAGGAGATGCGTGGCGGTGGGTGCGTGCTCTGCCGGGCCGGTTGGATCTGGGACTACCCGATCTACGACAACGGCGTGAACGCCCTCCTCAACAGCGCCTCGATCGGTGGCGACAACCTCGCCCGGTTCAAGGACGACAAGGTGGACAAGGCCATCGCCGACGCCCGCAAGACGACCGACGCCACCAAGCGCGCCGAGCTCTACCAGACCGCCGAGAAGGGCGGCCTCGACGCCATGGCCACGATGCCGGTCAACTGGTACGCCGGCAACATCGTCTACACGGACAAGGTGCAGAACTACGTCTACACGCCTCTGCAGTTCACGCTCTACGAGGACGTGTGGCTGAAGAGCTGACCCGTTGCGGAGTGATCGGTCCGGGGGCCTCGTGCCCCCGGGCCCGATCGCAGCCCTGGGTGGACAGCAACGGTGCTCGCCAGGGCCTTGTCGGAAAGAGGTGACCGATGGGCGGCTTCGTTCTCCGTCGAGTGCTGGTGACGATCCCGGTGGTCTTCTGTGCCCTGTCGTTGCTGTTCCTGCTGTTCTTCCTCGTGCCCGGCGATCCCGTGGACACGCTGGCGGGCGGTGGCGGCCAGCGGGCGGTCTCCCAGTCGGTGCGCAACAACATCGAGGAGAAGTACGGGCTCAACCAACCGGTGGCGAACCAGTTCGTCGGCTACTGGGGCCGCACGCTCACCGGTGACCTGGGGACCTCGTACAAGACCAACACCTCGGTGAACGACACCGTCAAGCGCACGCTGGTCGCGAGCGCCCGGCTGGCGTTCTGGGCGATCTGCATCGAGGTGCTCATCGGCATCTCGGCCGGCGTGCTCTCCGCCGTGAAGCGCTACTCCTTCATGGACGGCCTCACGACGATCTCGACGGCGGCGATCAGCGCGTTGCCCGTGTTCGTGCTCGGCTACCTGCTGCAGCTCGTGTTCGGCGTGTACGGCGGCCAGCACGACTGGCCGCAATGGGCGCGGCTGCCGGTCCAGGGCATCGGCCCGGACACCTGGGCCCTGGGGGTGATCCCCACAGGCGACCAATGGCGCTACCTGGTCCTGCCGGCGTTCACGTTGGCCTCCGTCTCGACGGCGCTCGTCGCTCGCCTGACGCGCGGCACGATGCTCGAGGTCGTGCGGGCCGACTACATGCGCACGGCCCGCGCCAAGGGCCTGCTCGAGCGCCACGTCGTGCTCCGTCACGGCCTGCGCAACGCGATGATCCCGGTGATCACCTACATCGGGATCGACTTCGCCACCTTGATGGGCTCGGCGATCGTGACCGAGACCGTCTTCAACTGGCCGGGCATGGGCTCGCGCCTGGCCGAGGCGATCTCGGCCCAGGACGTCCCCGTGGTGCTCGGCATCACGCTTGTGATCGTCGTCCTGTACGTGACCGCCAACCTGCTGGTCGACCTCAGCTACGGCTGGTTCGACCCGCGCATCCGCACGAGTGTGAGGGAGGGACGATGAGCGATCCCGAAGCCAGGCAGCACGGTGTCGGCTTTCCGGCCGGCCAGGTCGGGGGAGGCATCGACCTTCTCGACCCCGGCGTCGAGGCCGGGCCGCTCGGCCTGCCCGAGACCCTCATCAGCGCGCCCAGCGGGTCGACGATGCGGCGCGACGCGTGGCGCCGCTTCCGCAAGAACAAGCTCGCGATGGTCGGTCTGGTGGTGATCGTCCTGCTGGTGGTCGCCGCGGTCTTCGCGCCGTTGATCGCCCGGTACGACCCGTACCAGCTGTCGTCGGACCTGCGGAAGCCACCGAGCGGCGAGCACTGGTTCGGCACCGACACCGTCGGCCGCGACCTGTTCGCCCGCATGGTCTACGGCGCCCGGGTCTCCCTGACCGTCGGCATCTTCGCCGCGCTGATCGCGACGGTCATCGGCGTGCTGTTCGGCGCCCTGGCCGGCTTCTACGGCGGGTTCCTCGACGCGGTGATCATGCGCATCACCGACATCCTCCTCGCCTTCCCCTACATCGTCCTGGCGATCGCGATCATCACCGTGATCGGCCCGGGTCAGGCGACGGTGATCCTGGTCCTGGGCCTGCTCGGCTGGCTGGCCATCGCCCGCGTGCTGCGGTCGAGCTTCCTGCAGATCAAGCAGATGGAGTACGTCGAGGCCGCGCGTGCGGTCGGTGCCTCCAACCGGCGGATCATGTTCAAGCACATGCTGCCCAACGCCATCCAGCCGGTCATCGTGTACTCGACGCTCTTCGTCGGCTCCGCGGTGCTGTCGGAGGCGGCGCTGTCGTTCCTCGGGATCGGCATCAACGAGCCCACGCCGGCGTGGGGCCTGATGGTGAACCAGGGCCGCAAGTTCCTGACCACCGCCCCGCACCTGCTCATCATCCCCGGGTCGGCCATCTTCGTGATGGTGCTGGCCTTCCTCTTCGTGGGGGATGGTCTCCGCGACGCCCTGGACCCGAAGCTCAAGTGACGGCCGCACCATGAAGACACCGAAGCTGCCCACCTTCATCGACGACTCCCTGCTGTCGGTCCGCGATCTGCAGACGCAGTTCACGACCGATGACGGCACCGTGCGCGCCGTCGACGGCGTCTCGTTCGACATCCACCGCGGCGAGGTGTTCGGCGTCGTCGGCGAGTCCGGTTCCGGCAAGTCGATCACGGCGATGTCGATCCTCGGCCTCGTGCCGTCCCCGCCGGGCAAGATCGTCGGCGGCGAGGTCCTGTGGAAGGGCACGGACCTGGTCAAGGCGTCGCCGGAGACCTTGCGGGCCATCCGGGGCAAGGAGATCGCGATGATCTTCCAGGACCCGATGAGCGCCCTGAACCCCGTGCACACGGTCGGGCGCCAGATCGCCGAGGTGGTGCGCATCCACGAGGACGCGACCAAGGCGCAGGCGAGGGTCCGTGCGATCGAGGTGCTCGACATGGTCGGCATCCCGCAACCGAAGCGTCGGGTGGACGACTACCCGCACGAGTTCTCGGGCGGCATGCGCCAGCGGGCGATGATCGCCATGGCGATCGCGTGCGAACCGGATCTGCTCATCGCCGACGAGCCCACGACGGCGCTCGACGTCACGGTGCAGGCGCAGGTGCTGGATGTGCTGCTCGAGATCAAGGACCGCATCAACTCGGCGATCATGCTGATCACCCACGACCTCGGTGTCGTCGCCGGCGTGGTGGACCGGTTGATGGTGATGTACGCCGGGCAGTCGATCGAGTTCGGCACGGTCGACGAGATCTTCTACAAGAGCCGGCACCCCTACACCCTGGGACTGCTGGCCTCGGTGCCGCGCCTCGACGCCGACGAGCGCGAGCTCCTCCGACCCATCGCCGGGCAGCCGCCGTCGTTGTTGCACCGCCCGACCGGCTGCGCGTTCCACCCGCGCTGCCCGCACGCCGTGCTCCCTGCGCCCTGCTCCACCGAAGACCCCGTCCTCCGGGTGGTCGACGGGGTCGAGCACCGGTCGTCGTGCCACTTCGCAGAGACGATCGTGGATGTGGTGCCGGTGACGAAGGAGCCGGTGTCGTGACACTGAACCCATCCGCGGAAGCGGCCGGCGCCGCCGACCTGCAGGAGACCGCGGTCGCGGCGGCCCCGACGGCGACGGCGACGGAGCCCGTCCTGCGCGCCGAGAACCTCGTGAAGGTGTTCCCGGTGCGTCGGGGATCGTTCGGCGGGGCGAAGGCCTTCGTGCAGGCCGTTTCCGATGTGTCCTTCGAGCTCTTGCCCGGCGAGACCCTGGGCCTGGTCGGCGAATCCGGTTGCGGCAAGTCGACGACGGGGCGCATGTTGCTCGACCTGCTCCACCCGACCTCGGGCACCGTCTTCTTCGAGGGCCGACCCGTCGGCGGACGCAGCGGCCGCGAGGAGAAGGACCTGCGCAAGCGCCTGCAGATCGTCTTCCAGGATCCCTATGCCTCGCTCAACCCGCGCATGACGGTGGAGGCGACGTTGTCCGAGCCGCTGCGGGTCCACGGGTTGTGGGACGACACCGGGCCGCAACGCATCCGCGACCTGCTCGACCTCGTCGGGCTCTCGCCCGAGCACGCCCGCCGCTACCCGCACGAGTTCTCGGGGGGCCAGCGCCAGCGCGTCGGCATCGCCCGCGCGATCGCCCTCGACCCGTCGGTGGTCGTGCTCGACGAGCCGGTCTCCGCGCTCGACGTGAGCATCCAGGCCGGCGTGGTCAACCTGCTCACCGAACTGCAGCAGCGACTCGGGCTGTCCTACGTGTTCATCGCGCACGACCTCTCGGTCGTGCGCCACATCTCGGATCGCGTCGCGGTGATGTACCTCGGCAAGATCGTCGAGACCGGAACCCGTCACGAGGTGTACACGAAGTCGTCGCACCCCTACACGCAGGCGCTGCTCTCGGCGGTCCCCGTGCCCGACCCGGCCCACGAGCGCAGCCGCAAGCGGATCGTGCTGCAGGGCGACCCGCCGAGCCCGATCGACCCACCCTCGGGTTGTCGCTTCCGCACGCGCTGCCCCAAGGCCGAGGACATCTGCGCCGAGGAGGAGCCCGAGCTCATCGACCGCGGCACCGGTCACCCGGTGGCCTGCCACTTCGCCGAGGTCGAGGTCGTCCTCTGACGATCGATCAGCGGCGGACGCGCACGACCTTGTCACGGGAGTGGTGACCCGCCACGATCTCGACACAGCGGCGGTGCACGCCGAGGTGTGCCGCGATGAGCTTGCACACGGCAGCGTTGGCCTTGTCGTCGACCGGGGCGGCGGTGGTCCGGACCAGGAGCCGTCCCCCTCGGTCGCCCCCCACTTCGTCGCGCCGGGAGCGGGGGATGACGCGGATCTCGAGCCGTTCGTCGGCGTCGGGCTCGGTCATCCCGTGAGGGTACCGTCGTGCCGCGCCGTCGCCGAGCGGGCGAATGAGTAGCCGTTACTCACGAACCGGACTGCTCGCCCGGCGAAGATGGCTCCGCCACCGAACACCGAACACCGAACACCGAACACCGAACGGCGAACAGGGAAGAAGAGAGGGAGTCACCGTGGGGCTTGCCGAGAAGCGCAAGATCAAGGAGCTGCAGGACACGGTCCTGCCCGAGCGTGAAGCCGAGATCGTCGAGATCTGCGGAGCCGCCATCCCGTACGAGGTCGACTGGGACAGCTTCGCCGACGACCTCGAGGGCCTGAACTTCATGGACAACCTCTCGTGCCACCGGTTGAACATGGCCCTGCGCGTGATCTGCATGGACGACATGGGCAAGGAGGCCGTCGCCGAGTCGGTGAAGGTCATCCGCCTGAAGAACGTCGCCAAGGACGAGATGCGTCTGGCGCTCGTCGACGGCGCGCTCGAGATGCACTGCGCGTACGCGCTGCGCACCGACGGCATGTGGGGCGACGACGAGATCCGCACCGAGCTCATGGCCCACCTCTGACCGCAGGCCCGACCCCGCAACCCCTGACGCATGACCCGTGAAGCGTGACCCCGGATCCTCGGGTCCGCTCTGTGCCAGGCTCTCGCCATGCTCGAGATGCGCCCCTGTTGTGAGCACTGCGGGCGGGATCTGCCGCCCGATGCCATCGGCGCCCGGATCTGCACGTTCGAGTGCACGTTCTGTGCCTCGTGCGCGAGCGGGGTGCTGGGCGATGTGTGCCCGAACTGCGCCGGCGAGCTCGTGGTGCGACCCCTTCGCCCCGCCGCGCTGGCGGAGGCGGCACCCGCCTCGGCCGACCGCCTGCACGAGCCCGCCGATCTCGACGCTCACGCAGCCCGACGGGCCGAGCGCCCCATCGACGGGGACCACCCGGGGGCGATGCTGCGGCGTTACGCCGAGGCGTGGCTCAACGACGACCTGCTCGGCATCCTGACGGCGTACGGGGACGACTTCGTGCTGCACTACTTCGGTGCCTCCGAGTTCGCCGGGGACCACGTCGGCCGAGATGCGGCGCTGGCCGTGCTCGGCGCGGTGAGCGCACGGGCCCCACGCTCATTGGTGAGTGTCGACGACATCCTCGTGAGCGACGACGGCGGCGCGCTGGTCGTGACCGAGACGTTGGCGCGCGGTGACGAGCGGGTGACGCTGACGCGCGTGCTGCGTTACCGGGTCAGCGACGGCGTGTTCCGCGAGTGCTGGCTGCACGACGAGCATCAGGACGTGGTCGACCACTACTGGCGGCCCGAGACCTGATCGCGAGGTCTGGCGCGTCGCGTCATGCGGAGGTCCTGTGGTGTGGCGACGATCTCCAGGCCCGAGCTGCGTCTGCTAGCCAGGGTGCATGTCACCGCTCACCCGGTTCGGTCGTCGCCGCCACGCCCTCGATGAGCCGTTCCGCGACGAGTGGCGCTCGTTGCTCTCGGCGTCGATGGCGCACTGGGACATGCTCGACGACGACGAGCGCGCCGACATGGAGGACCTGATCCGCATCTTCCTCGTCGACAAGCGTTGGCAGGCCGCGAACGGCATGACGCTGACGGACGAGATCAGGGTGCTGATCAGCGCCATGGCGTGCCTGCTGGTCCTCGGGCTCGACTACGACCACTACGGCGCCGTGAACTGGATCGAGGTGCACCCCTCTACCGTGGTGCGCACCGGCGTCCGCGGCGTCGGGGTCAGCGGCGTCGTGACCGACTCGCCGTTCCCGATCCTGGGCGAATCGAGCTTCGACGGCCCGGTGGTGGTCGCGTGGGACGAGGCCACGGCCAACGCGCGCCATCCCGAGCGCGGCCACAACGTCGTGTACCACGAGTTCGCCCACAAGCTCGACATGGACAACGGCGTCGTCGACGGCACGCCGCGACTGGTCGACGAGGCCGAGCGCGACCGGTGGATCGAGGTGTGCACCGCCGAGTTCGAGGCGCTGCGCGAGGGGCGCGGCGGCGCGCTCCTGAGCGACTACGGCGGCGTGAACCCGGGCGAGTTCTTCGCGGTCGCCACGGAGGTCTTCTTCGACCAGCCGATCGCCATGCAGCGTGAGAAGCGGGACCTCTACGACGTGCTCGCCGCGTTCTACCAGCAGGACCCTGCCGTCCGCGAACGACGGGCGCGCGGACGCTGACCCTCGAACGCTGATCCGGACGTTGATCCGGCCGTTGATCCGGCCGTTGACCTTTGAACGCTGATCCTCGAACGCGATCAGCCCGAGCGTGCGGGGTCGATGCGCCGCAGGATCTCGGGCAGGCGCTCGCGGCCCAGGTTCGTCGCGAAGTGGAGTCCGGCGACCCACATGCCGCAGCCGTAGAGGGCCCCGAGCGGCACGGCCACGAGCATCCACATCGGCCCGGCGAACGCCGCGACGGCCACCGCCGCGACGACGGGCAGCAGCAGCACGTTCTGGATCATCACGCCGGCCAGGAGGATGAAGCTCGTCGAGCAGCCCTGTCCTCCGCCGCTGCCGGCGAACGGGCTCCGGCTCTCGGGCAACCGGATCGGGTTCAGCACGGAGATCACGTTGGCGGTCGCGAGGCCCACCCCGAGCCCCGCCAGGGCCAGGATGATGGCGGCGGGCAGGTAGAGCCACCCGCCCGTGAGCCCTGACGTGAACAGGCCCACGACCGTGACGATCGGCAGGATCTCCACCACGACCGCCACGTTCTTGCCGATGAGCACGGAGCGCATCGTGTCGCCGGCGATCGCGTCGAGCCATGCGGCGGGGCCGTCGAGCCCGAACTGGTTGCTGCTGCCGAGCACCGCGATGTAGCCCGCCACCGTGGCCAGCAGCACCGCCTTCGAGCCGTCCTGGCCGCTGCGGACCGCGGCGTACACGGGAAGGGCGATGCCGAACAGGACGCTGTTGACGAGCGTGACCTTCCGTCGCGGTTCGCGTCCGACGTAGCGCAGCTCCTTCGCCGCAACGGCACCCCAGGGACCGCGGTCGAGGAACCGCAGCCGCGGGATGCGCAGCGGAAGGGCGTTGCCGGCGCTGCGCCGGGTCGTGGTCTGCCCGCCGCGCACGACCGTCATCGATCGCTCGAGGGCGTGGCCCCACCAGCGCAGCAGGAGCGGTATCAGGATGGCGGCGGGGACCAACTGGAGCACGGCGACGGCGTAGTTGCCGGCGCGCGCGTCGACGACGGCGTGGCCGAGCATGCCGGGAGGCCACCAGCGCATCACCCCGCTGACGCCGTCGATCGCGTTCGCATCGAAGGCGGAGAAGCGGACGAAGCGCAGCCCCTGCGCCGCGAGCGCGATGAGCGACGTGATGACGATCGTGGCGTCGCGTCCGCGCCGAGACGTCAGGCCCGAGGCGAGCACCGTGCTCAGCGTGCGGGCCGTCGACGCGGAGAGGAGGAGGAGCAGCAGCAGGGCCACGACGACGATCACGGTGCCCGGGCCGCGCGCGTAGCCGACCATGGCCCCGAGGACCACGAGGATCACCGTGGCGGGGGCGGGCCCGACGAACGCGGTGGCCAGCAGCCCCTCCATCAGTGGCTTGCGCCGCAACGGGAACAGCACGAGCTTCGCCGGATCCAGCGATTCGTCGGACCCGAAGCTCAGGAGCGGGAGCGCCGCCCACCCGAACGCGATGAGGCTGGCGCCGATCACGACGACGCCGTCGCTCACCCGGATGTCGCGGGCGTGTGCGGCCGCGAACGCAAGAAGCGCGCCGCACCCGCCGACGATCAGCGCGAACGAGCACGAGATCACGAGCTGCACCATGCCGCTCTTGGACGTGCGGGCGCGGTTCGCCAGCAGTCGGAGCTTGAGCCGCACGAGCGTGCCGGCCACGCGCCGGGACGGCACGGCGTCGTCGGCGACGGGGGGCGGGGCCACGAGCGCAGGCGAGAACGCCGGCCGCGGAGAGGCACCGGTCGAACCCGACGCCGCGTCCGTCACGGCGCCAGTCGCGGGTCCCGTCGCGGGTCCGGTCGCGGGTCCGGTTTCGGGGGCCGGCACGGGGCCCGTCACTCGGCCGGTCCCCGGGAGGTGTCCCCTGCGACGGCGCGGTCCTCGGGCGCAGTGGCCGCCGAGGGTCGATCGAGCCACGACAGGGCGTCGGCGTCGGCGTCACGGGCACCGACGAGCTCGACGAAGACGTCCTCGAGACGCCGGCCGGCGCGCAGCTCGTCGATGGGACCCTCGGCGATCACGCGGCCCTGGTCCACGATCGCGACGCGATCGCAGATGCGCTCGACCACCTCCATGACGTGGCTCGAGAAGATCACGGTGTGGCCGCCGTCGGTGAAGCGCTCGAGCACGGAGCGGATCGCCCGCGTCGAAACGGGATCGACGGCTTCGAAGGGCTCGTCGAGGAACAGCACGTCGGGACCGTGGAGGAGCGCGGCGGCGAGCGCGATCTTCTTGCGCATGCCCGTGCTGTAGTCCACGACGAGCGTGTTGGCCGCGGCCTTCAGGTCGAGCACCTCGAGCAGCTCGTCGGTGCGCGACGCGACCACGTCACCCGGCAGCGCCCGCAGCAGGCCGCAGTAGTTGAGCAGCTCGGCTCCCGTCAGGCGGTCGAAGAGCTTGAACTCGTCGGGCAGCACGCCGATCCGGGCCTTGACCGCCACCGGGTCGGCCCACACGTCGCGACCCTGGATCCACACCTGGCCCTCGTCGGGTCGCAGGAGCGTGGTCATCATCCGGATGGTCGTGGTCTTGCCGGCGCCGTTGGGTCCCACGAGCCCGAAGAAGCACCCGTTCGGCACGTCCAGATCGATGTGATCCACCGCGACCTTGGCGTCGTACCGCTTGACGAGGCCGCGGGTGACGACCGCCGGCCAGGCCGGCGCCGCGACCGGCGCCGCGACCGGAGCCGCAACCGGAGCCGCAACCGGAGCCGGGGCGGCGGCCGGTGGCGCGAACGGGGGGCGCTCTCGTGGTTCGAGCTCGGTCACGGTGCCTTTCCTTCCCAGAACGGTCCCGGTCTGCCCCCGACGGTGAGCCGACGGGTGGCACGGGGACGGAGGAACGGTTCTACTCCCCGGGGCCTCCGCCGTCGCATCGCATCTGCTCCGCGTGCTCTGATCGGGGGGTGACCCGCTACGAGTTCGCCAGTGACAACACCTCGGCCCTGTGCCCCGAGGCCCGCGACGCGCTCGTCGCGGTCGATGACGGGTTCGTCGCCTCGTACGGCGACGACCCCTGGACCGCGGAGGCCGCCGACGCGATGCGCACGGCGTTCGAGACCGACTGCGACGTCTACTTCGTGTTCAACGGGACGGCGGCGAACTCGCTGGCCCTGGCATCGCTGTGCCAGCCGTACCACAGCGTGATCTGCCACGAGTCGGCTCACATCGAGACCGACGAGTGCGGCGCGCCGGAGTTCTTCTCGAGCGGGAGCAAGGTGCTGCTCGCCGCCGGCGCAGACGCGCAGATCGATCCGGCCGAGGTGCACCGGCTCGTCACCCGGCGCACGGACATCCACTACCCGAAGCCCAAGGCGCTGAGCCTCACCCAGGCGACGGAGCTCGGCACCGTCTACCGGCCCGACGCGATCGCGGCGCTCACCGAGGCGGCCCGCGAGCGGGACATGCGCATCCACATGGACGGGGCCCGCTTCGCCAACGCCGTCGCGTCGCTCGGCTGCGCGCCGGGGGACATCTCATGGCGCGCCGGGGTCGACGTGCTGTGCCTCGGCGGCACCAAGAACGGCATCGGCACGGCGGAAGCGGTCATCTTCTTCGATCGGTCGCTGTCCGCGGAGTTCGCCTACCGCTGCAAGCAGGCCGGGCAGCTCGCCTCGAAGATGCGGTACCTGTCCGCGCCGTGGGCCCGCATGTTGGGCGACGGCTCCTGGTTGCGCCGGGCGGGGCACGCAAACGCGATGGCCGCACTGCTGGCCGACGAGCTCGTGGCCGCCGGCGCCACCCTCGTGCACCCGGTCGAGGCCAACGCCGTGTTCGCCGACCTCGACGCGGCGCAGCACGACGCGCTCGTACGCGGCGGCTGGAAGGTCTACGACTTCATCGGCGGGGCCACGCGCTTCATGTGCTCGTGGCAGACGACCGAGGAGCACATCGGCGAGCTCGCCGACTGCCTGCGCCACGCCGGAGGCTGATCGCGGGCCGGCGGATCGGCCGACCTGGAGAACGGCGACGGCCGTGGCGTCGCCGCCACGGCCGTCACTCACACGTTGGTGGCCGAAGCCGAGGGCTACTCGACGAAGATGTCGACCGACGGGCGGAACTCGCCGACGGTCGCCAGGACCTCGTGGATCTTGTGGTCGTTGAAGTCGGCCATCGGCGCGGTGTCGACATCCTC
>Ga0209023_10007332_pt1 | contig 11346 bp, 9 predicted proteins | sample LakOneMetagenome_FD_187468 | JGI IMG/M metagenome (GOLD analysis project Ga0209023, IMG submission 187468) | Freshwater and sediment microbial communities from Lake Erie, Canada (SPAdes) (version 2) | ecosystem: Environmental > Aquatic > Freshwater > Lentic | place: Lake Erie, Canada | collected...
GACTTGAGGGCTTCGTTGTACGTCTTCCAATTGGTCGTGCGGTACTTCTGTGGAGCTGGTTTCATCCGCTCAGGCTACCAGACCTGCGGGTGCTACGCTGGTCGAGCCTGATTTGCGCAACAAAGCCTCTTCTGGTCGGCCGAGACAATTACTTCCCTGACCGCCGCAATCACCAGTTCCGGCTCCTCCAACTGGATATTGTGCCCGCTCTTTTCGGTCACTACCTGCGAGCCCTTGCTGAACTGGCGCAGGAAATCCGCATGCAGCGACTTCTTGATCGCCACCGCTTCGCCTGTCTCCAGGAAGAACATCGGCTTCTCGGCTTGCTGCACCGAGGTCAGGACCACGGTCGGCACGTCAGGCAGCTTGCCCGAATAGGGAGGGGCGGCCCCGTCGAGGACCGGCTGCAGCAGCGCGAGCTCCGGCTTGAACTTGGGCGGCACGATGGCCGCGAACTGCGCATCGTCGGCCGCCGCGCGCTTGGCGTCGAGCTTGCGCAGGGCGGCATTGAAGCGCTCGTCGCTCGGATCGACCAGCACCAGTCCGGCCACCTGTGCGGGATGGCGTGCTGCATAGGCGCGCGCCAGCAGGCCGCCGTAGGAATGGCCGACCAGGATGAAGGGCGGCGCCAGCTTCTGCGCCGCGATCAACTGTTCAAGCTCGTTCGTGTTCTGCGCGATGGTGCGCGGTTCAGGGCGCGCTTCCGACGTGCCGTGGCCGGCACGCGAATAGGTGACAACGCGCGCCTCCTTGGCCAGCTCCGGCGCCACCTTGCGCCAGGCGTTCAGGCCGGTGCCGAAGCCCGATTCGAAGATCACGGTGTAGCGGCCGGCGCCAGCGATGGAGGCTTGCACCGCATAGGGTTTCGAACCGACGGCGATCTGGTCCGGCGCGACGGCAGGAGATTGGGCATGGGCGCTTGTGCAAGCCAGCAGGGCGGCGACGACGAGGGTGCGAACGGCGAGCTTCATGGGACCTTCCGGAGTAGATATCCCCGAGCATAGACGATTCAGGCGCCGCAAATTGCGCAGAAAGTCACTAGCCCTTGTAGCGGATCGCATCGATCACCAGCGCCAGCGCGCGTGATGAATGGCGGCGGCTCGGATAGTAGGCATGCAGGCCGGGGAAGGGCGGGCACCAGTCCGGCATCACGCTCGTCAACTGGCCGGCGCGAATGTGATGGCCGACCAGGTCTTCGGTCAGGAAGGCCAGGCCGCAGCCGCTCAGCGCCGCGTTCACCATCGGGTAGACGGTATTGAAGGTGAGCTGGCCGCGCGGGCGGAACTCGATCGCGCGGCCCTCGTGGCCCAGCTCCCAGGCATACACGCCGCCGCTGGTCGCCAGGCGCAGGCCGATGCAGTTATGCTTCATGAGGTCCTGGATCGAATTCGGCACCGGCCGATGCGAGAAATAGCCTGGCGAGCCGACGATCATGGTGTCGACGTCCGGCGTCAGGCGCACCGCCACCATGTCCTTCTCCACCTGGTCGCCGAAGCGCACGCCGATGTCGTAGCGCTCGGCGGCGATGTCGACCATGCGGTAGTCGGAGCTCATCTCGAGATGCAGGTCAGGGTACTGCGGCATGATAGTCGCGAGGCGCGGCCACAGGACGTTGTCGATGACGTTGTCGACGGCCGTGATGCGCACCAGGCCCGAGGGCTTGTCGCCCAGGTCGGAAATCGCCGCGATCTCGGCCTCGATCTCTTCCAGCCGCGGACCGACGTTTTGCAGCAGGCGCTCGCCGGCCTCGGTGGGCGAGACGCTGCGCGTGGTGCGCGAGAGCAGGCGCACGCCGAGGCGTTCCTCGAGGCCGCGCATGATGTGGCTGAGCGCAGACTGCGTCATGCCGAGCTTGGACGCGGCGCGCGTGAAGCTGCGCTCGCGGGCGATGACGAGGAAGACCAGGATGTCGTTGATATTGTCGCGTGTCACGTCGCAGCCCTCCAGGATGAAGCGCCTATTTTATGACACTGCGCACCTAATGACATATGTTATTAATGAGCGCGATTCACAAGGGCATGCAAATTCCGATACGTTCCCGAGGCTGGTTTGACATTAGCATGCAGCCTATCGATAGCAATGCAAGGACCACACACCATGACCGTCAAAGCCTATGGCGCCCACGCCGGCGACCTTCCCCTGGAATCCCTGGACATCACCCGCCGCGCGCCGGGACCGCACGATGTGCAGATCGATATCGCCTTCTGCGGCGTCTGCCACTCCGACCTGCACCAGGTGCGCGGCGAATGGGCCGGCACCATGTACCCCTGCGTGCCGGGCCACGAGATTGTCGGTCAAGTCTCCGCCGTCGGCGCCCACGTCAGCAAACATCGGGTTGGTGACCTGGTCGGCGTCGGCTGCATGGTCGACAGCTGCCAGGGCTGCGCCGACTGCGAAGCCGGCCTGGAGAACTACTGCGACCATATGGTCGGCACCTACAACGGGCCGACTTCGGACGCCCCCGGCCACACCCTGGGCGGCTATTCCCAGCAGATCGTCGTGCACGAGCGCTTCGTGCTGCGTGTCTCGCATGCGCGCGAACAGCTGGCCGCCGTGGCGCCGCTGCTGTGCGCCGGCATCACCACCTGGTCGCCGCTGCGCCACTGGCAGGCCGGCCCCGGCAAGACCGTGGGCATCGTCGGCATCGGCGGCCTGGGTCACATGGGCATCAAGCTGGCCCGCGCCCTGGGCGCCCGCGTGGTCGCCTTCACCACCTCCGAATCCAAGCGCCGGGACGCCGAAGCACTCGGCGCCCACGAGGTCGTGGTATCGACCGACCCGGCCGCCATGGCCGCGCAGACGAAGCGCCTTGACCTGATCGTCAACACGGTGGCTGCGCCGCACGACCTCGACGCCTACCTGAACCTGCTCAAGCGCGACGGCACCATGGTGCTGGTCGGCGCCCCGTCCACGCCGCACCCGTCGCCGCAGGTCTTCAACCTGATCATGAAGCGCCGCGCGCTGGCCGGCTCGATGATCGGCGGGATCCCGGAGACCCAGGAGATGCTGGACTTCTGCGCCGAACACGGCATCGTCGCCGACATCGAGACGATCCGGGCCGACGAGATCAACGCCGCCTACGAGCGCATGCTGGCTGGTGACGTCAAGTACCGCTTCGTGATCGACAGCGCCACGCTGGCCGGTTAAACATCCTCTCTTGCGGGCGCCGCGATCCGGGGCCCGCTTCGCATCATGCATCCACAAACACTGTCCCCAACCGGGGATGGCGCCGGCGCGTGTCCCGCCTGGGGCGGCGTGCTCGCCATGTCGCTCGGCGCCTTCGTGCTGGTCGCCTCCGAATTCATGCCGGTCAGCCTGCTCAGCCCCATCGCCACGGATCTCGGCGTCACGCAAGGGCAGGCCGGCCAGGCGATTTCCGTCTCCGGCGCCTTCGCCCTGCTCACCAGCCTCGCGATACCCGCGCTGGCCGGACGGCTCGACCGCAAGCTACTGCTGCTCGGCCTGACGCTCCTGATGATCGTGTCCGGCACCCTGGCCGCTTTTGCCCCGAACTACTCGACGTTCATGATCGGTCGCGCCTTCATCGGCGTGGCGATCGGCGGCTTCTGGTCGATGTCGGCCGCCACCGCCATGCGCCTGGTGCCACGGCAAGACGTGCCGCGCGCGCTGGCCATCCTCAACGGCGGCAATGCGCTGGCCACCGTGATCGCGGCGCCGCTCGGCAGTTATCTCGGGGCCATCGTCGGCTGGCGCGGCGCCTTCTTCTGCCTGGTTCCCGTCGCCGCGCTGGCGCTGGCCTGGAAGTTCGCCAGCCTGCCCGCGCTGCCGTCCGAGCGCAAACCCGGCGGCGGCAATGTGTTCGGCTTGTTGAAGAATCCCGCCGTGGCCCTCGGCATGGCGGCCGTCAGCCTGTTCTTCATGGGGCAGTTCACGCTGTTCACCTACCTGCGTCCCTTCCTCGAGTCCGTGACCCGCGTCGACAACGGCACGCTGTCGCTGCTGCTGCTCGTGATCGGCGTGGCAGGACTGGTCGGCACGACCCTGATCGGCGGCTTGCTGAAGGCGGGGATGATGCGCACGCTCACCGTGATTCCACTGCTGATGGCGGCCTTGGCCCTGGCCTTGCTGCACTTCGGCGATTCGCTGGGCGCGACGGCGGTGCTGGTGGGCATATGGGGACTTGTCGCCACCGCCGCGCCGGTCGGCTGGTGGACCTGGCTGGCGCGCAGCCTGCCTCAGGACGCGGAACGTGGCGGGGGCCTGATGGTGGCGGTGGTGCAGCTGGCGATCGCCGCGGGCGCCACGGCCGGCGGCCTGTTGTTCGATGCCTGGGGCTACCGGGCGACCTTCGGCGCAGGCGCGCTCATCCTGCTCGCCGCTGCGGCGCTGGGGGCGGGCGCGGGCTGGATCAGTCGGCGCTCTTGAGGTTGACCCGCTCGATCGTGCGGCGCCATTCCTGCAAGGTCAATAGCTCGTCGGTCTCCGGGTCTTCGACCAGGATCTCGTCGCCCTGCTGGGACACCAGGAAGCTCTCGCGACGCCGCACGTCGGCCGCGCGGTTCTCGACAAAGGTCAGCTGGTAGTACTTCTTGCCGTTGACGTCGCGCGGCACCGGATCGTCCTCGATCACGGCGCCATGCGCCTTGCCCTGCGAGCGCTTCTCGATCTGCGCCGACCAGGCCTTCAGCTCGGGGACTGCAAGCAGGGCTTCCATCGCCTGTTCCTTGCTGCGCGCAGGCGCTTCCTTGACGGCGGGCGCGGGCGCCGGCTTGGGCGCCTCGCGCTCGGCGCGCTTGCAGCCGCCGAAGGCCAGGACGAGGGCCAGCGTGGCCAGCAGGGGAGGGGTAAGAAGGCGCTTGGACATGATTGCGGCAGTCTACACCCGGCGTGTTCCAAGGGCAACTTAGGCCTGCTGCCCGGCTGCCCCCAGTGCCGGCTGCGCGCGCTTGCCGCTGACCGCCCACCAGGCCAGGCCGCAGGCGACCGGATAGAGGCAGCCCATCATCACGAACAGCGGCGCATAGCCGGTGGTGCTCACCAGCTGGCCGACCACCTGGGTCGAGAGCATGCCGCCGACACCGCTGCCGGCCGCGATCACGCCGAAGACCGTGGCCACGCCATGGCCGGGATAGCGGTCGACCACGAGCGAGGTCAGGTTCACCTGGAATACCATGTGGGCGAAGGTCACCACCGCGGCCAGGGCCAGCATGGTCCCCATGCCGACGCCGCCCGCGATGAACATGCCCATCGGCCCCAGCACCGCCGCCACCGTCAGGGCCAGCAGGCGGCTGCGCTGCGGATGGATGCCGCGCTTGACGAGGGCGCCGGACAGCAGGCCGCCGCCGATGCTGCCGAAGTCCGCGGCCAGGTAGACGATCCAGGCGAACTGCGCCACCTGCACCAGGCCCATGCCGTACTGGTCGCCCATGTATTTCGGCAGCCAGAAGAGGTAGAAGTACCAGACCGGGTCGGCCACCATGCGCGCGCCGGCCAGGCCCCAGACGGTGCGGTCGCGCAGCACCCGCGACCACGGGTAGCTTTCCGTTTTTTGCTGCGCGGCCGGGGCCTTCGCGCTCCGGTAGATCCAGAACCACGCCGCGATCCAGGCGAAGCCGGCCGCACCGGTGATGACGAAGGCCGCGCGCCAGCTGTGGGTCAGGGCCAGCCAGGCGATCAAGGGCGGCGCGATGGTGGCGCCGATCATTGCGCCGGCCGTGTAGACGCCGACCGCGAAGCCGCGCTCGGCCGGCGGGAAGTGTTCGGAGACAGCTTTTGGCCCGGCCGTGTAGTTGCCCGCTTCGCCCAGGCCGAGCGCGGCGCGCGCGGCGCCCAGCTGCGTCACGTTCTGCACCAGGCCGGTCACCATGTTCGCCACCGACCACCAGCCGACGAACAGCGCGAGACTGAGTTTCGTGCCGAGGCGGTCGGTGACCCAGCCGGCGCCCAGGTAGGCGAGGGTATAGGTGAACAGGAAGACCTGCACGATGCGCGCATAGTCGGTGTCGGTCATCCCGAGCTCGCCCTGGATCGAGGCCGCCAGGATGGACAGGGTCTGGCGGTCGACGTAGTTGAGGACGGTGGAGGCGAACAGCAGCGCCAAGATGGCCCAGCGCCGGCGGCTCGGGGTGAATGCGTCGGTCATGCGTGGGCTCCTGGTGAGTAAGGTCCAGCCGGGGTCTAGCCGATGTCGATGGCCGCGGCGCGCAGCGCCTCGATCAGCGGCGCCGTGGCGCCTTCGGGAATCCATCCCGACAGCGCCAGCCCCGCATGGGCCGGTTCGCCGGTCGAGACGGCGACGACGTCGAAGTTGCGTTCGTCGTCGACGTGGATGCGGGCGTAGCCGAGCTCGCGCACCTCGGCCAGCTTGTCGAGCAGCTGCGCGATCCCCTGCGGGAAGCGCGGGATCTCCTTGCCTTCGTAGATGGACGTCACCTCGGCGTCGTCGAGTTCCGCCAGCAGCACGATGCCGATGCCGCTGGTGCTGGCCGGCAGCAGGCCGATCCGGCCCAGGCCGCGCGAGACTTCCAGGCCCGGCGGCGCGTGGAACAGGTAGCTGACGCTGTCGTTCCACAGCACCCCGAGCGCCACAGTGTGACCGAAGCGGCGCAGGCTTTCCAGGGTCGGCAGGGCGCGGTTGATCAGGCCCGAGGCGAACAGGCTTTGCGCCGCCAGCACGTGCATGCCGGAGCCCGCGGTGTACTTGCGGTTGGCGGTCTGGCGCGCGATGCCGAGGTAGGTCAGGGTCTTCAGCAGGCGGTTGACCTTGGTCGGGTCCAGGTCCAGCTGGCGCGCGATCTCGCGGCAGCCGACCGGCTCGGGCGAGGAGGCCAGCGCCTGCAGGGTGGCGATGCCGTCGATCAGGCTCTGGTTGGGCTGGGCGCCTGGTTGGGTGCGCATAGGGAATGGCTTTCTGATGTCTGTTCGTGGGTCCGGCGCGGACGCGAAGTCCCGCACGCCGGACGGCCTTCCATCCGGCAGCGATAGCCTAACCGAAAGCGGCGCCATCACGCCACCAGCCGCGCATGTTCCCAGAACGCGGCGCCGGGCGCGACGCCCAGTCCCGGCCCGGTCGGCAGGCGGTAGACGCCGCGCTCGCAGCCCATGTCGGTATCCAGCAGGGCCAGGTTGCGCGCGAAGACCGAGTGCTGCCATTCGTGCATCCACAGGTTCGGCAGCGTGCTCGAGACGTGCAGGCTGGCGGCGAGGAAGATGCCGGTGCCGATGGTCGCGTGCGGCGCCACCAGCACGCCATGGCGTGCGGCGAGGGCGGCAATGCGGCGGAACTGGGTGATGCCGGTGTGGCCCATCTCGGGCTGCACGAAGGCCAGCGGCGCCTGCGGGATGCGCAGCGCCGCCTCGTAGTCGTTGTACCATTCCTCGCCGGCCGCCACCAGGCCGGGGAAGGCGCGGCACACCTGCGCCAGTTCGTCGACAAGTTCCGGTTTCACGGGCGCTTCCAGGAAGCGCGGGCGGCAGGGCGCGAGGCTCCGGCCCAGCGCGATCGCCTGCTGCGCGTCGAACTTCCAGTGCAGGTCGACCATGATGTCCGCCTCCTCGCCCAGCGCCGCGCGCAGGGCCGCGAACTCTTCCAGGATACCTTCGTGGCTGACCACGGCCGCGAACTTGAAGGCGCCGATGCCGGCCGCCTGCCACTCCAGCGCCATCGCCACGCGCTCTTCCAGCGTCGCCGCGGGCAGGCCGGACAGGTAGCCGGGAACCGGCCGCGCAGGACCCTCGGCCAGCAGGGCGCCGAGGGGCAGGCCGCGCCCGCGTGCGCGCAGGTCCCACAGCGCGATGTCGAGCGCCGCCAGTGCATCGCCATGGAAGCCGCCGCCGCAGCCGCGCACCCGCATCAGGCCGTAGAGATCGTCCCAGATGCTTTCCACGTCTTCCGGGTCGCGCCCGACCAGCACCGGCGCCAGCAGTTCGTTGATGATCTCGCAGGTGGCGCGCGGCGCGCAGATGCCGTAGGTCTCGCCCCAACCGTGGGCGCCGTCGTCGAGCGTCACGCGTACCGCGATCGAGCGGTCCACGGTCGGGTAGATGGTGCCGTTGCCCTTGCGGACGATGTAGCCGCGCTCGTTCACCGACTCGCCAGACCCCAGCGGTCCGAGGTAGGGCATGTCGCGCGGCAGGGTGACGATGAAGGTCTCGACCTTGCTGACGCGGCGGCTGCGCATGCCTGCGATCGGCTCGCTCATGCGGCAGCCCCGGCGAAAGGCAGCAGGTCGGACAGCCGTCCCAGCAGGGCATCGAGCTCGATCAGGTCGTAGCGGTCCAGCGCCGGACCCTTGGCGCGGGTGCAGGCGCTGTCGATCAGGCCGCGGCGCAGCAACACCGCCTTGGTCAGGCGCCAGCGGAAGATCGCCTGCATGTTCAGCAGCGGCAGGGTGCGCTCGAACAGGTCGCGCGCGCCCGCCTCGTCGCCCTCGACGAAGCGGCGGTGCATGGCCACGTGCAGCTCGGTGATCTCGCAGGCCGGCATGGTGCCCTTCGCACCGCGCGTGAGCTCGTCGATCACGTAGCGCGCGCCGGCGCCGCCGAACACGGCGTCAAGGGCGCCGCCGGCCAGTTCGCTCAGTTCGGTGATGCGCTGTCCCGAGGGCGGCGCTTCTTCTTTCACGTAGCGGATGCCCGGCACCTCGCGCGCCAGCGCCGCCACACGGTCCAGGGCCAGGCCGATGCCCATCGGGGCCGGGGCGTTCTGCAGCATGATGTCGATGCCTGACGCGGCATGCACGTCGCGGAAGAAGGCGGCCATGGCGTCCAGGTCCTCGGCCATGCTGTGCGGCGTCAGGATCATCGCGGCCGAGGCGCCGGCGCGGGCGCCGGCTTCGGCATAGGCCGCGGCGTCGCCAGTGGTGCGGGCGCTGGCGCCGACCACGAAATCGATGCGCCCGCCGACCCAGCGGCCCACCTGCGCGGTCAGGTGCAGGCGCTCTTCCTTCGTCAGCATGTCGTACTCGCTGGCCAGGCCGGGGAATACGATGCCGGTGGCGCCCGCGTCCACGGTGTACTCCAGCACGCGCTGCATGCCGGCTTCGTCGACGTCGCCGCGCTCCGTGAAAATGGTGGGCAGGATCGGAAGCACGCCCTCCAGGGCCGGCTGGGTGCTGCTGTGTTCTTGCGTCATGGACTGGATTCCTTGTCGTTGCTGCTATAGCAAAATGGCCGCCAACGCTGTCTTGCGTATGCTTGTCGACCTCGCCTAAAAATATTGTAGCGATTTCGCTACACAAAAAAGCAACAATTTTTAACGTCTTTTTTGCGTGGCGACCTCGGCTAGAGCTCCCTGTCCGCCTATAGGTGTCTGGCGAAACTGCCGATCTTCCCTCTAAGCAGGCTCATCTGCTCGTGTTGCTGTATTAGCATATATTGCATCGAGAATTTTTCCTAGAAGTTTTTTATAGCCAGTCCGTACAGTAGGTGGTGCGTTACAAAAATTGATTGCACTCATCTTTTTGTTGCTATATGGTATACAGCAGATGCCGAAAAAAATGCCGATGAGGAGACGTCGGAAGGCATCGAACCCGCGGCAGCTGCGGGGCGGGAACACAGGACCCGCCTGTACACTGTTGGGCGCGCAGCTCCTACAAAAACGACGAATAAAAGGAAAGCATCGATGAAACACGCAACCATCTACGGCCTGCTGCTGTCGTCGGCCCTCACCGGATCCGGCATCGCCACCCAATCGGTATTCGCGCAGGAAGCGCAGGCGCCGGCCACGGCGGGGCAGGGCGAGACGGTCGGTCCGGTGGCGTCAAGCCAGGCCGCATCCGCGCCGGCAGCGACCGAGCCTGCAGCCGGCTTGCCCGCCGAAACCGTGATCGTCAGCGGCATCCGCCGCAGCCTCGAATCGGCCCGCAACGCCAAGCGCAATGCTTCCCAGATCGTCGACTCGATCGTGGCCGACGACATCGGCAAGCTGCCCGACCGGAACGTGGCCGAATCGCTGTCGCGCGTCTCGGGCGTGCAGGTCGACCGCGGCATCGCCGAGGGCACCAGCGTGTCGATCCGCGGCCTGCGCCAGAACGTCACCCTGTTCAACGGCCGCGAGATCTTCGACTCCACCGGCCGCGGCGGCATCGGCCTCGACCAGAACGGCACCTCCACCTATGGCGTCATGGCGCTGGTGCCGTCCGACCTGATCGCGCGCCTGGACGTGACCAAGCTGGCCGGCGCCGAACAGGTATCGGGCGGTCTGGGCGGCATCATCGACATCCGCACCCGCATGCCGCTCGACGGCCCTGCCTCGCAGGTGGCCGTGCGCGCCGCCGCGACCTACGACCAGCTGCCCGGCAAATACGGTTCGGAGCTGTTCGGCATGTGGTCCGGGAAGTTCAACAACAACACCCTGGGCCTGCTCCTGTCGGTGTCGGCCGACACCCGCAAGCTGGCCCAGGAAGGCCTGGACACCTTCTCCGGCTACCGCGCCTACAGCGAGACCGTGGGCGGCGCCGCCCGCGCGCGCTTCGGCAACCAGGATGTGCGCGCCCAGGACATCGCCGAGAAGCGCGAGAAGCGCGGCCTGAGCGCCGCCGTCCAGTGGCGCCCCAGCAACCGCCTCGAGATCAGCGCCGACACCTTCCTGTCCAAGCTCGAATCGGACCGCGACCGCTACTGGCTCTCCTTCAACCCGACCGATGGCTTGAGCAACGCGGTCTACTCCGACAACAACGTGCTGCTGTCCGGCCGGGCGACCACCGCCGTGCTGTCGAATACCGAATTCGCCGCCATCGACTCCGACGTGAAATCCTCGGCCGTGCGCGCGAAATTCGCCGTCACCGACAGCCTGCGCGCCAACGTCGAGGCGTCCTACGGCACGTCCGAAGCCAGCTTCCACCAGCTTTACTTCCGCCTGCAGCCGCTCGCCGGCATCCAGCCGGTGGTCGATTTCGACCTGGGCAAGGGCCGCTTCGGCCAGTACACCATCAGCGGCATCGACCTCGCCAACCCGGCGACCCTGCGCCACACCATCCTGTTCGACAACCTGTATCGCGCCAAGACCGATACCAAGGCCCTGCGCGCCGATTTCACGCACACGACCGGCTGGGACGTCGTCGACTCGATCGAATTCGGCGCGCGCTACAACGAGATCGATTCGCTCCAGAACCCGCTGCGCGCCGACATCCGCCCGGCCGGCGGGATTCCGGCCAGCCAGATGGGCGGCTTCCTCGGCCAGTACGCCAGCTCCGGCGCGCTCGGCGGCCTGCCGTCGAACTACACGGTGGCAGCCAAGGGCAGCTTCGCCAGCTGCGTCGGCTTCGCCTCGATTCCCGCCATCGCCCGCGATCCGCAGTGCATCGACCCGGCTGGCACCGTCAATTCACGCGCCGGCACCTTTAATATCCGCGAGACCTTCACCGACGCCTACGCCAAGCTCAA
>Ga0209023_10007333_pt1 | contig 11344 bp, 10 predicted proteins | sample LakOneMetagenome_FD_187468 | JGI IMG/M metagenome (GOLD analysis project Ga0209023, IMG submission 187468) | Freshwater and sediment microbial communities from Lake Erie, Canada (SPAdes) (version 2) | ecosystem: Environmental > Aquatic > Freshwater > Lentic | place: Lake Erie, Canada...
GGTGACGCGCGCGTAATGGAGCAGGCCGCGATGCGTGACCATCACGCCCTTGGGTTGTCCCGTGGTGCCCGACGTGTAGATCAGCGCCGCGACGTCGCGCGCGAGGTCCGCGGATTCGGGCTGGCTAGATGTATCGACCTCGGCGGCCATCAGCGGACCCAAACCAGGCGGGGCGATCTCGCGCGCACGGTAGCGCAGGCCATGCCGCAGCGCGTCCGGCGACGCCGCGTGCGTGAACAGCATCAGGCGCGGCGTGCAGTGCGCGCGGATCTCCTCGATCTCGCGCGCGGTCATCCGCGCATTGGTCGCCACTGGCCACGCACCGCGTTCCGATAGCGCAAAAATCAGCGCGATCAGCGCAATGCAATTCTCGCCGACGATCATCACGCGGTCGCCCGCGCCGACGCCCTGATCCTCCAGGTAGCGCTGCGCCAGGCCAATGCTGGCCCACAGCTGCGCAAAGGTCTCGGTGCGTTCGCCGTCGACCACGGCGACGTTGTCCGGCGCATGCGTGGCCCAATGGCGGGGAATATCGCTAATCCGCTGCGCGATCTCTCGGTCCTGCGGCATCTCGCTCACGTCCTTGTGCAGTTTGAAAGAGGGGACCGGCGACCGGTCCCGCACGATACGTCGCAGTGTATGGGTGTGCGCGGCGCGGCGGCAATTCGTGATTGGGAAAGCGGCGCTTCGCCGTGGCGAAAGCGCGTGACCGGCATCTTGGCCGTGCGCACGGCGTGGCCGTGAGGCCCGTCATTCGACTGCGATATTGGCCGTCTTCACCACGTTGCCCCACAGCGCAAGTTCCTTCTTGATGCGGTCTTGCAGCGGCGCGGGGCCGGTGATGTTGAGATCGTAGCCGCCATCGGTCATGCGCGTGCGGAATGCCGGGTCGTTGCCGACGGCTTGCTGCGCCTTCACCAGCCGGTCGGTCACGTCGGCGGGCATGCCCAGCGGTCCGATCAGGCCATACCAGCCGGTGATGTCGTACTGCTTGAGTCCCGATTCCACCAGCGTCGGCACGGTCGGCAACGCCGCGTTGCGCGTGCGCGAAGTGACGGCCAGCGCGCGCACCTTGCCGCCCTGGATATGGCCGATGGCGGTGCCAGTGATGTCGAACATGAACGTCACCTTGCCGCTGATGACGTCGGCCATGGCGGGCGCGTTGCCCTTGTAGGGCACGTGCAGCATCTTTACGCCGGTCATCTGCGCCAGCAGTTCGGCCGATAGATGATTCGACGCGCCAACGCCTGCCGAACCAAAGCTGACATCGCCCGGATGGTTGCGCGCATATGACACCAGTTCATCGACGTTGCGCGCCGGGAAGTCCTTGTTGATCAGCAGTACGTTGGTGTAGTCGGTGATCAGGCCGACGTACGTGAAATCCTGCGCGGGCCTGAAGGTGACCGACTTCTGCACCAGCGGCGTCATCGTCATGGTTGGGCTGGCGACGAAGTAGAGCGTGTAGCCGTCGGGCTTGGCGTTCACGGTCATGCCGGCGGCAATGGCGCCGCTGGCGCCGGCGCGGTTGTCCACGATCACCGGTTGCTTGAGCACGCGGCCCAGATAGTCCGCATAGATGCGCGCGGCGGTATCCACCGGTCCGCCCGGCGCGTAGCCGACCAGCAGCCGCACCGGCCGCGATGGATAACTGTCGGCAAATGCCGCCCCGTGGACCAGCGCCAGAATGGCGCCGGCTAGCATGATGCGTCGCATGGTCTCCTCCTGTTTCTATATCAGGCTGTTATGGGAGGAGACTGTGCGCCACGCCCGCCACGCAGGCAATTTGCATTTGTTTAAGGTGGGCTTTGTTGAAGCGATAGCGGCGCGGCGGAACGGCGATCGCACGAAACTGCGGCGGAGCGGCTGCCTGCCGGCGCAAATGCTGGCGCCGGCGATGAAGCGCCTACGCCACCTGCACCGCCTACAGCGCGGCAGGCTGCTTTTGCGGCGCGGCTGCGGCGGGCTTGCCGGCGGCGCCGGCGTTGCCGGTGCTGCTGTTGCTGCTGCCGGCGTTATAGGCGAAGTATTTCGCCTTGGCGCCTTTGCTCCAGTAGGCAACGGTGAATTGCTTGCCGTCGCGCGCGTAGAGGAGCTCCAGGCTGCCGTTTGCCGCGATCCATTCGGCGTAGGCGTTTTCGGCGTTGGCGTCGGTCTTGCGCCGGGATGTGTAGCGCGCGTCGAGCTTGCTGCTGACCTCGTCGAGCGCGCTGCGCTCGAATGTCATGGTGATCAGCGCCACGTTATCCTGCGCATCGCAATTGACGATCACGCGGCTCAGCCCTGGCAGGTTGAAGCGGTCCAGGCGCTTGATCTCGATGGCATCGCCACCGGCCCATTGCGCCGTGCCGGCCTTTTCGTGACCCGGGCCGGGCGTCATGCGCGCGCATTTGGTCTTGCCCAGTTCCAGGCCGAGCGGCGCGGCGATATTGGCGGCGGCCGGGGCGCTGGCGGCGGTTTGGGCGTTGGCGGCGGCGGCCAACAGCATGGCGCCGAACAGGAATGCCTTGTGCATCGAAAGAATTCTCCAGATCGTAACCGGAGGATTCTACGGCTTTCCGGGGCGGCAACTTGAGCGCCCGCCCGGCGCCCGGGCTCGCCGCCTCGCACAGCCGCCGTCGCCTTAAGTCACCTTGGGCGCGGCGTGCGCCAGAATGGGGCATGCGCGCCGCGCTTGTCGGGCTCCACGCCCGACGCTGCGCAAGGGGGCGTGCGGCGTGCCCCTTTTTTTGCAATGCCGCCGCGAAAAAGTTACTCCGCGCGTATCCAGCAACTACAGTAATTCATGCCCCCGATCGCCTCGCGCGCGTGCAGGCAGGTCGGGCACGGTGATTGCGGAATCGTCTTCCACCGCCACCCGGGGCTGCCCGGCGTTGTGTCGGTGCCTGGATATACCTAACCATGCAAGAGCTTGCCTTTCGCACGCTGCTGTATCGCTATTTCTTTTTCGACTGGCTGTTCAAGGATGTCAGCCGCGGCGATCTGATGGCGCGCGCCGCAGCGTGGCGCTTCAATCAGTCGCGCGCGCACTGGCTACTTACCTATATGCGGCGCTGGCTCTGGTGCGGCGTGCTGTTCTACGGGCTGGGCTGCGCGGTCGAAGTGCTGATGCGGGCGCCGACGCTGTCCGTGATTTTCTATGTGCCCGGCACCCTCAGCGTGCCCGTCAATATCGTCATCGGCGTGATCTGGATCGGCCTCAAGGCCTGCCCGGGTCCGCTGCGGATGTAGCCGCCTCGCTGGGTTTCCATGCTGCGCCGCACATTGGACATCGCCTCCAGGGGCAAAATAGTTACTGGCTCTCCACAGTCTGCTGCGGCAAAATGGCGGTGATGTGCGCCGCGACCCGCTCGGGTCGTTCCGTCCGCTACCCCTGTACCGCCCGCCGGCGTCAATGACGCGCGAAGGAGTTCCGATGACGATTGCCCTATTCGCCACCGATGGATGGCGCAGGTGCACGTGCCGCGGCCGTGCACCGCGCGCAACCGAAACCATGCCTGCGCCGCGTTCGGCGCCCATATCTGCGCACCTCCCCACGCTGCTTGCCGCGCCAACGCCCGCCGAGGGCCGCGCATGCTGATGATTGCGCTGGTGGCGCTGCCGTTCGCGGGCGCCATGCTGATCCAGTTCTGCAAGCGCGCCGGCAGCACCGTGGCCTTTGCGCTGGCCGCCGCAGCGGCGCTCGGTGCGCTGGGCCTGCTGGCGGCAAGCTGGCCGACCGTTGCGGCGGGCCAGGTCCTGGGCTGGCGCCACGACTGGCTCGATGCGATCGGGCTGCACCTGAGTTTACGGCTCGACGGGCTGGCCTTCACGTTTGCCCTGCTAATCGCCGGCATCGGTCTGCTGGTGATCGTGTACGCGCGCTATTACCTGCCGCGCGTGGCGTCGACGGTGCGATTCTTCACGCTGCTGATGCTGTTCATGGGCGCGATGCTTGGCGTGGTGTTGTCCGGGAACCTGCTGCTGATGCTGATGTTCTGGGAGATGACCAGCATCGTATCGTTCCTGCTGATCGGCTTCTGGTCGTATCGTTCAGACGCGCGCAAGGGCGCGCGCATGGCGCTGACCGTGACGGGCGCGGGCGGCCTGGCGTTGCTGGCCGCAGTGCTGCTGCTCGGACATATCTGCGGCAGCCTGGAATTGAACGACATCCTGGCGCAGGCGGGCGCGGTGCAGCGCCATCCGCTGTATCCCCTGATGCTGGTGCTGGTGCTGGTCGGCGCGTTTACCAAGTCCGCCCAGTTTCCGTTCTTCTTCTGGTTGCCGCACGCGATGTCGGCGCCCACGCCGGTTTCGGCGTATCTGCATTCGGCCACGATGGTCAAGGCCGGTGTGTTTCTGCTGGCGCGGCTGTATCCGGTGCTGGACGGCACCGACTGGTGGTTCTACCTGGTCAGCCTGTCGGGTCTGATCACGCTGGTGGGTGGCGCGGGCATGGCGTTGCTGCAGCGTGACCTCAAGGGGCTGCTGGCGTATTCCACCATCAGCCATCTGGGCCTCATCACGCTGCTGTTCGGGCTCGACACGCAACTGAGCACCGTGGCGGCGCTGTTCCACATCATCAACCACGCGGTGTTCAAGGCGTCGCTGTTCATGGCGGCGGGCATCATCGACCATGAAACCGGCACGCGCGACCTGACGCGGCTGCATGGGTTGTGGCGCTATATGCCGCACACCGGCGCGCTGGCGATCGTGGCGTCGCTGTCGATGGCTGGCGTGCCGCTGCTGAACGGCTTCCTGAGCAAGGAAATGTTCTTCGGCGAAACGTTGGCGCAGGGACTGTTCGGCCATTTCAACTGGATGGTCCCGGCGATGGCGACGCTGGCCGGCGCGCTTAGCGTCGCCTATTCGCTGCGCTTCATCTACGGCGTGTTCTTCGACGGCACCCCGAACGACCTGCCCAACTATCCGCCGCATGAGCCGCCGCGCCTGATGAAACTGCCGGTGGAGATCCTGGTGGTGATCTGCCTGGTGGTGGGCCTGGTGCCCAACGTCACGGTCGGTGCGCTGCTCGATGTCACCGCGCGCGCCACGCTGAACGGACCGCCGCCCGCATACAGCCTGAGCCTCTGGCATGGCGTGAACCTGCCGTTGCTGATGAGCCTGGTGTCGATGGTCGCGGGTGCCTTGCTGTTCCGCTTCCGGCGCGAGGCGTTTCATCGCCACCACGCCACGCTGGCGATCCTCAATGCGCGCGACCGTTTCGAGGACGTGATGCAGGCCATGACGTGGCTGGCGCGCCGTTTTACCGCGTGGATGGAAAACGGTTCGCTGCAGCGGTACGTGGCCATGCTGCTCGCAGCGATGGTGCTGCTGCCGGGCTGGTATCTGCTCGGGGCGGGCGCACTGCAAGGCGCCGACGCGGTGCGCGCGCTGCGCGGACCGCTGCCGCAGTCTCCGCTCGATGCGATGACGGCGCTGGCGCTGGCCATCCTGTCGCTGGGCGCGCTGCTGGTGGTGTTCAACCGCCGTCGCCGCGTGGTGGCGCTCGCGCTGCTCAGTACCTGCGGCTTGATGGTGGCCTTGCTGTTTACGCGCTTTTCCGCGCCAGATCTGGCGCTGACGCAGATCTCGGTGGAAGTGGTGACGATCCTGCTGCTGGTGCTGGGGTTGTATTTCCTGCCCGTCGATGCGGGCGAGCGCGTGGGCGTCGTGCGCCGCGTGCGCGACGTCGCCCTGGCGGTGGCCGGCGGCGCATTGGCGGCCGGTGCGGCATTCGCGGTGATGACGCGCCCCTATGCGTCGATTGGCGATTTCTTTGTCGAAAACGCACTTAGTGGCGGTGGCGGTCATAACATCGTCAACGTGATCCTCGTCGATTTCCGCGGCTTCGACACCTTCGGCGAGATCTGCGTGTTGCTGGTGGCCGGGCTCGGCGTGCAGGCGATGCTCAAGGGTTTGCGGCTGGCTGCGCCCGATCTCGATCCCAACGGTGCGCCATGGGCTAGTCAGAGCCATCCGCTGTTGTTGTCGATCCTGGCGCGCCTGATGCTGCCGCTCACGATGCTGGTGGCGGTGTTCATCCTGCTGCGTGGGCACAACCTGCCCGGCGGCGGCTTCGTCGCGGCGCTGGTGACGTCGATCGCGCTGTTGCTTCAATACGTGGCCAGCGGCGTGCTATGGACCGAAGCGCGCATCACGGTCAACTATCGGGTGCTGGCAGGCGCGGGCATCTTGGTGGCGGGCCTGACCGGTGCGGGCAGCTGGTTGTTCGGCTATCCGTTCCTGACCACCGCGTTCGGGCATTTCCATCTCCCGTGGATCGGCGAGATCGAACTGGCCACGGCGATGGTGTTCGACCTTGGCGTCTATTTCACGGTGGTCGGCACTACGCTGCTGATCGTGTCGCACCTTGGCGTGCGCGACAAACGCATTGCCGCGCGCGTGGCCGAATCGCAGGAGGACCGGTGATGGAAGCCGCTTTCGCCATTGCCATTGGCGTGCTCGCCGCTTGCGGCATTTATCTGCTGCTGCGTCCGCGCACCTTTACGCTGGTGCTTGGACTGACGCTGCTTTCGTATGCGGTGACGCTGTTTTTGCTGTCGATGGGGCGGCTGGCGATGGCGCGGCCGCCGGTGATTGCCGCCGGCGCAAGCTATGCGGATCCGGTGCCGCAGGCGTTGGTGCTGACCGCTATCGTCATCAGTTTTGCGATGACCGCGTTCGCCGTCGTGCTGTCGTTGCGCTCGCTGGGCCAGTCCGGCAGCGATCACGTTGACGGCGCGGAGCCCGGTGCAGGCGCGCCGAAGGAGCGCGCATGACGGTGACGCATTTGCTGTTGCTGCCGGTGCTGGTGCCGATGTTTGCCGGTGCGCTGCTGGCGATGATGCCGGCGCGCTGGCAACGCCGGCAGCGCAGCTTGTCGATTGCTGCCGCCGTGGCGTTGCTGCCACTGGCCATCGTGCTGCTTCGCGTGGCCGATAGCGGCGTCATTCCGGTGGCTGCGATGGGCAACTGGCCGGCGCCGTTCGGCATCGTCTTCCAGCTGGACCGTCTTGGCGCGCTGATGCTGACCTTGACCGCCGTGCTGGCATTGGCCACCTCGGTCTATGCTAGTTGTGGCGACGCGCGCCTGGGCCGGCATTTCGATGCGCTGTTCCAGTTCCAACTGATGGGCCTGAATGGCGCGTTTCTGGCGGGGGATCTGTTCAACCTGTTCGTCTTCTTCGAGATCCTGCTGATCGCCTCGTATGCGCTGCTGGTCCATGGCGGCGGCGAGCGGCGCATCGTGCCGGGCCTGCATTACGTGCTGATCAATCTGGTCGGGTCAAGCTTCTTCCTGATCGCAATCGGCGTGTTGTACGGCGTGACGGGCACGCTGAACATGGTCGATATGGGCGCCCGGCTTGGCACGCTCGATGCCGATGCGGCGCACCTGGTGGCCGCGGCCGGAACCATGCTGCAACTGGTGTTCCTGCTCAAGGCGGCGGCATTTCCGCTGTACTTCTGGCTGCCGCGTGCCTATGCGGGCGCCACGGGCGCGGTGGCGGCGCTGTTCGCGATCATGACCAAGGTAGGCCTGTACGCGATCGTGCGCACGCAGGCGCTGATCTTTGCGCTGGACGCCGGGCCGCTGGCGGGCTTCATGCACGACTGGCTATGGTGGATGGCGCTCGCCACCTTGGCGATCGGCGCAATCGGCGCGCTGGGCGCGCGCGAGGTCCGGGTGCTGACCGCGTATCTGGTGCTGACCTCCGTCGGTCTGCTGCTGGCGGGCATCAGCGTGCAAAGTGCGCCGGCGTGGAGCGCTGCGCTGTACTACCTGCAGAGCACCACGCTGTGCACGGCCGCCTTGTTCCTGTTGTCGGAAGCGCTCGATACGCAAGGCGAGCCCGACAGTCGCGCCGCGCGGGCCGCCGCCGCGGCAGCGGCCGATTCCGTCGCGGCGGATCGCGCGGCGGGGCGGCGTCCCGGCATTCGGCTCGAAGGCGCGCTGTTCATGGTGGCGGCTGTGGCCGCGGCCGGTTTGCCGCCGCTCTCGGGATTTCTGGGCAAGGCGATGCTGCTGCGCGCCACCGTCGGCCCCCTGGCGCCGGTGTTGTGGCCGGCGGTGCTGGTATCGAGCCTGCTGTTGCTGATCGCAGTGAGCCGCACGGGCAGCCGGCAGGTCTGGAGCGCGCCGCACGTTTATCACGGCGTGCGTTCTCCCACGCGCCGGCTGGTGCTGCGCAGATGGAAACTGGCATGCGTGGTGTTGCTGCTGGCTGGCAACGTGGCGTTGGTGGTGTTTGCCAAGCCGATGGAACGCTATCTCGACGCCACCGTGGGCCAGTTGTTCGATATCGCCGCCTATCGCAAGGCTGTGCTCGGAGCGGGCCACGTGGGCAGTGCGGACCATGCCGGGGCTGGCGACGCGGCGCAATCGGGCAGGGGAGACTGAGCGATGCTGAAACGATGGTTCCCGCATCCGTGGCTGAGCCTGGTGCTGTTGATTATCTGGCTGCTGCTGGTCAACGATCTCTCGGTCGCGCAACTGCTGCTGGGCGCGCTGCTCGGGTGGGGCATCGCGCTGATGGTGGGGCAGCGGCTGTGGCTGCGTCCCGTATCGCTGCGTCGCCCGGACCTGATGGCGCGGCTGGCCGCGCATGTGCTGTTCGATATCGTGCACGCCAATATCGAGGTGGCGATGCTTGTTCTGGGGCCAATCGGGCGCCTGCGTCCGGCCTTTATCCAGTTGCCGCTGGACGTGGAGCACGAGATGGCGCTGACCGCGCTGATCAGCATCGTATCGCTCAGTCCTGGCACGCTATGCGCCGAATTGAGCGACGACCGCCGCACGCTGCTGATCCACGTGCTGCACCTGCGCGATGAAGCGGCGTTGGTCGACACGATCAAGTCGCGCTATGAAGCGCCATTGAAGGAGATATTCGTATGCTTGCCGTCGTGATTCCGATTGCACTGACGATGCTGGGCCTTGCCTTTGTGCTGACGCTGTACCGCCTGCTGCGCGGGCCGGGCCTGCCCGACCGCATCATTGCGCTCGACACGCTGTCGATCAACGCGATCGCGCTACTGGTGCTGTACGGCATGGTGATCGATTCGACGCTGTTCTTCGAGATCGCACTGCTGATCGCGGTGACCGGCTTTATCGGCACCGTGGCGCTGACCAAATACCTGCAGCGCGGCGACATCATCGAGCTGAAGTAGGAGCATGGACATGCATCCCGTAGCCGAAACCATCGTATGTGCGCTGCTGCTGATCGGCAGTGCCTTCACGCTGATTGGCGCCATCGGTCTGGCACGCCTGCCCGACTTCTACATGCGCCTGCATGGACCGACCAAATCCACCACGCTTGGCGTCGGCGGCGTGGTGCTGGCTTCGGTGGTCTATTTCAGCACGCGCGGCAGCGGCCTGAGTCTGCACGAGATCCTGGTGACGGCGTTCCTGTTCCTGACCGCGCCGATCAGCGCGCACATGCTGGCCAAGGCCGCGATCCAGCAGCGCTTGCCCGTGATCGATCGCACGCGCGGTCGCGCCTGGATGCCCGATCGCTCCGTGGCCAACGCCGACGACGATGCGGCGGAAGCGGTCATGGCGGCTGGCGAAGACCGCTAGCGCGGTGCCCTTGCCAGTGGCGGTGGATCGATCCCCCGTCGCCATACGTTTTTGCCGGCTGGATCTTGCGAGCCTTGTTCAGCCCCGCTGCACAGCGTTGCGTCGCGGCGACATACCCCACTTCCGGACGACCCTCCACACGTTGGCGCGATGCTAAGGTAGCCCGCCGCCGTGTGGTGGCATTTCAAAAATCCTTTTCAAAAGACATAGAAATGCTCAGGGTCGCAGTGTCCAGATATATCCCGGTGTTCGCGTGCGTGGCTACGCTGGCCGGTTGTGCAACGTTCCACAATGCCGAGCCCTTTCCCAAGGAGCCGAAGCAGATGACGGTGGACGTCAGCAAGGAAATGCCATCGACATGGACGGAAATGCCGATGGGTGTCCATGTGGTGCCCAACACGCGCATGCTGGTGAGCGGTCATCAGGCGGGGCAGGGTGCGTCGATGCTGTTCGGGCCACTGGGCGTACTGGTGGGTAGCGCGATTAATGCCGAGCGAGGCAAGTCGATGCTGGGCGACGACAAAGCGCTGGGCAGTCACGATCTGGTGTCGGCCACCGAGCAGCTCGTGAAGGACGGTATCGCCGCGGACGCGCAAAGCAAGCTGAAGTTTGGCCCGGGTATCGCGGGCACGCCGCAACTGACGCTGCTGCCATTCGTGGTGCTCAGCTATGTGAACGACACCGACGTGCGTCCCTACGTGGTGGTGAAGACCACGCTCAAGGACGCGACCGGTGCGCAAGTCTGGAGCAGCCGCTATATCTCGGCCAGCGCGCAGGCGCGGCCATTCGCCGGCGACAACGGCTGGCTCAGCGATTCAGGCCAGCCGCTGAAGCAGGCCCTGGCGCAGTCGCTCAGGCGCAGCGTCGACGTGATGTTGCGCGACGTGGCTGGCAAGACCTTGCGCGATCCCGCCAAGTGGATGTACGTGGGCGGCCAGTACGCCTTCGTCAAGCAGCCGTTGAAGGTCAAAGGCAACCTCGTGCTCGACGAAGGTGAATACATCGCCTTCACGCCGCGTCTTGGCGATGTGGTCGTGTTCACGGGCGTCAACATCTTCGACCGCAAGATCGTCGCCATCTCCGATGCCACGGAGCAGGATCCGAACGTGGCGAAGTTCGAGGTGGCTGAGGGCAACGCCCAGCGCGCGGCAGGCAAGGACGGGGGCGACGGCAAGGACAGCGGCGCATCGGGTGCACCCGCCGCTCCCGCGGCCGGCCCGGCCACCACGCCCGCTGCGTCGGTGTCGATGCTGCCGCCTGCGCGGTAAGTCGTCGAAATCAGCAGGGCCGCAGGTCACGTGCCGGTCGACACGCCGGTGCGTGGCAGGTCCCATTTCTGGCGGTATGCATGCTTCATGGGCCTTCGCGCGCCGCGTCGCGCCAGCAACCGGATTCCGGGTCCACGCTGGCCGGCGCGCCGCCGCGCAGCAGGCCGGCGTCGTCATGCGCGGGCGGTTCGACGTCGAATGCGATCCGCAACGCCTGCGCGACGCGCGGGTCTTCGACGGGAAGCTCCCACGTCAGAAATAGCTGCGTGCCATCCTGATCGACCGGAAAGTCGCCGGCATGGAAACCCGTGCCGTCGCGCGGAATCACCGCGTGCGGCTGGCAGGTGTCGAAAATCAGTACCGTGCCGCGCGTCAGCGGAATGCGCAGATCCAGTGTCGGAAAATGCACCACTTGCCCTTTGTCTTCGCTGACGAAGAGATTGCAGAACGCCGATTCGCCGTACTGTTCGCCGTCGTGGTGATAGCGCGCGCCGCGACACGCCATCAACGCAACGTCGCTGCC
>Ga0209023_10007334_pt1 | contig 11344 bp, 8 predicted proteins | sample LakOneMetagenome_FD_187468 | JGI IMG/M metagenome (GOLD analysis project Ga0209023, IMG submission 187468) | Freshwater and sediment microbial communities from Lake Erie, Canada (SPAdes) (version 2) | ecosystem: Environmental > Aquatic > Freshwater > Lentic | place: Lake Erie, Canada | collected...
GTTGGCAATCACCTGCGCTTTACCCGTGATCTGGAATTGTCCCTGCGCCGCAAAGGCCCACCCTTTCCGATCGGCGAGGATATACGACTCTGGGCGCAAGACCGGAAGGCGACTGAGTCGGAGCGGAGCGAATGGGCCAACTGGATTGCACGATGGATAGATACCGCTCCGCAAGAGAAGACCGCCCCGCTTGCCGACTATCTCGATAAGTTGATCACCACCGTCGAGACGCTTGCGGCGGGGCCGGGCGGCCGGGCGGATCGCAGCGAACTTTGGCAGAAGGCCGCTGGGCGATTGGGCCTGTCGGTCATAGACGAACTCCGCGCTGAGGCTGGCCAGGGCGGAGTAATGTCTGCTGCGGCCTTCAGCGACTTGTTGACCTCGCTCTTGCAAAAGGAGCCGATCCGCGATGCCGAACCAAGCCATCCAAAGATCACCATTCAGGGCACCCGCGAGGCGCGCGAAGTGCAGGCCGATCTTGTCATTCTGGCGGGTCTGAACGAAGGCATCTGGCCTCAACCTGCGCGTCCTGATCCTTGGCTGTCCCGACAGATGCGGCTGAAAGTCGGCCTTCTGGTGCCCGAACGCCAAGTCGGTCTTTCGGCCCACGATTTCCAGATTGCTGCGGGCGCGCGCACTGTGGTGCTGTCCCGCGCGGTTCGCGACGACGAGGCCCAGACTGTGCCGTCCCGGTGGCTCGACCGGCTGACAAACCTGATGGAAGGGCTGGAGGGCGAAACCGGCGCACTGGCGACCATGCGCGAACGTGGCCGGGCCTGGCTGCGGCTCGCGGTTGAATACGAAGCTGTTTCCCCTACGGCAGGCGCCCCGCGCCCCGCGCCCCGGCCGCCGGTTTCGGCGCGCCCGCGCGAATTGCCTGTCACCGCGATCACCCGTCTGATCCGCGACCCTTACGCAATTTATGCGCGCTACGTGCTGCGTTTGCGGGCGCTGGACCCACTCCGCCCCGAACCAGATCCCCTGTCGCGCGGCAAGGTTTTGCACGCGATTGTCGAACGTTTCGTGCGTGACCGCCCGCAGTCAGAAAGTCTGACCGCCGCGCGCGAACGACTCTTGAGCGTTTCGGCGGAAGTGCTGTCAACCGAGACGCCGTGGCCGTCGGCCCAGCGCCTCTGGCTTGCCCGTATCGCCCGTTTTGCCGATCGTTTCGTCGCCGACGAGGCGCAGCGCTTTGCCCAAGGCGCTCCGGCCCTGATCGAGAAACAGGGCGCGGTTGATCTGGTCGGGCTCGGGTTTCGCCTTACCGCCCGCCCCGACCGGATAGACCAGCACGAAGACGGCACGCTGCATATCTACGACTACAAATCCGGCGAGCCGCCTTCGAAGGGTCAGCTCAAGCACTTTGAGAAGCAACTTCCGCTGGAGGCTGCGATGGCGGAGCGAGGGGCCTTTGCCGAAGTCGGACCGCAGCCGGTCGAGGGTTGTTCGTTCATCCAGCTTGGTGGTGAGGGCAAAACCAAAGTCTTTTCCCGCGACGAACTCGGCCCCGATCAGGAATGGGAGCGGCTCCAGACTTTGATCACAGCCTACTTCCGACCCGACAAGGGCTACTCGGCCCGGCGCGCGGTCTTCAAGGCCGAGCAGACGGGCGACTATGACCATCTGGCGCGCTTCGGCGAGTGGCAGATGTCTGACATCCCGGTGCCGGAGGATCTGGAATGAGCCGCGACGACGCGACAGAGGCACAGGTGCGTGCCGCCGATCCGACGCAGTCGACATGGCTGACGGCAAATGCTGGCTCCGGCAAGACGCGCGTTCTCACCGACCGCGTGGCGCGACTGCTCTTGGGTGGGACTGAACCGCAGAAGATCCTGTGCCTGACCTACACCAAGGCCGCTGCCAGCGAGATGCAGAACCGCCTGTTCAAAAGGCTCGGCAGCTGGGCAATGCTGGACGAGGTCGCACTGCGCAAACAGCTTGGCGACCTCGGAGTCGAAGGCTTCATCGACCGGGACACGCTTGCGCGCGCGCGCAGGCTGTTTGCCCGCGCCATCGAGACGCCCGGCGGGCTGAAAATTCAGACGATCCACTCCTTCTGCGCCTCGCTTCTGCGGCGTTTCCCGATAGAGGCGCGCGTGTCCCCTGACTTTGCCGAGATGGACGACCGGGCAGCGACACTGCTGCGGCAAGACATTCTGGAGGAGATGGCGGCCGGAGAAGATGTTGGGGCTGTCGATGCTCTGGCAAGCCTTAGTCCCGGCGAAGATCTTCAAGCCATTCTCTCGGAAATCTGCCGGAATAGTGTCGGTTTTACCGGGCCAATGCCAGACATCGCAAACGGCGTGACCCGCGAAGGGTTGCTGTCGCAGGTCTTTCTGGGCAGTGAAGCTGCGCTCTTTGCGGCGCTGATTCCGCTATTGGCAGCCAGTTCCACCAATGACAGCAAGGCCAGCACCGCCCTTTCTGTTCTCTCCTTTTCGCCACCGACGCTGGCAACGCTTGCCGGTCTGGAGGGTGTCCTGCTGACCGGCGCAAGCGCGAACGCCCCGTTTTCGGCAAAGATCGGCAGTTTCCCAACAAAGGGCCTCGCAAAAGCTGCCGCGGCCCCGTTTCTGACCGCTCTCGAAGCCCTGATGCTGCGCGTCGAAGCGGCGCGACCCGCGCGCCTTGCGCTTGCCGCCGCCGAAAAGACCGCCGCGCTCCACCATTTCGCCCGCGCCTTCCTGCCCCGCTATGACGAGCGCAAGGCGTCTCAGGGCCTTCTGGATTTCGACGATCTCATTGCGCGCAGCGCGGCCCTGCTTGCTGACCGTTCGGTGGCGGCTTGGGTGCTGTATCGGTTGGACGGCGGCATTGATCATATTCTGGTCGACGAAGCGCAAGACACCAGCCCCGGCCAATGGCAGGTGATCGAACGGTTGGCGGAAGAGTTCACCGCCGGAGAAGGGGCGCGGGGGGGAGATCGTCGCCTTTTCGTGGTTGGCGACAAGAAGCAGTCGATCTACTCGTTCCAGGGTGCCGACCTTGTGACATTCGACAAGATGCGCGATGTGTTCGCCGACCGTCATGCCGCCATGTTCTCACCCTTTCAACATGCAGCGTTGGTCCACTCCTTCCGCTCCTCAACTGCGGTCCTGCAAATCGTCGATATGACCTTTGATGCCCGCGTCAATCGCGGGCTGGGCGGCCTTCCATATCACCTTGCGTTCAACGCAAGCCTACCCGGTCGTGTCGATCTATGGGAGCCTTTCGCACCAACTTCAGACCCTGATCCAGCCGATTGGGATGATCCGGTCGATCAATTGCCGGCGCGCCACCACACCGTGATGCTGGCTGAAAAGATTGCGGCCGAGATAAGGGCGATGATCGACGCTGGCGTGCAAATTCCGCTCCATTCGAGCGAGAGGCCGGTGCATGAGGGTGATTTCCTGATCCTCGTCCGCCGTCGTTCGCCGTTGTTTCACGAGATCATTCGTGCCTGCAAGTCGGCTGGCCTTGCGATTGCCGGTGCGGACCGTCTGCGTCTCGGAGCAGAGCTTGCGGTCAAGGATCTGACTGCACTCCTGTCTTTCCTCGCCACCCCGGAGGATGACCTTTCGCTTGCTGCCGCGCTTCGTTCGCCGCTTTTTGGCTGGTCCGAAGCGGCGCTCTTTGACCTAGCTCATCGTCGAGAAGACAAGTCGTTCCTGTGGCAGGCCCTGCGCGACCGCGCGTCGGAGTTCGCACTGACGATGGCCATTCTGGAAGATCTGCGCGATCAGGCCGATTTCCTTCGACCCTATGAGCTGCTCGAACGGATGCTGACGCGCCACAATGGCCGCCGCAAACTTCTGGCGCGGCTTGGACCGGAGGCTGAGGATGGCCTCGACGCTTATCTGGCCGAGGCGCTCTCTTATGAAACTTCCGGTGTTCCCAGTCTGACAGGCTTCCTGACCTGGATGCAGGCTGGTGAGGTTGATGTAAAAAGAAGGCTCGATTCTGCCGGAAAGGCCATTCGAGTTATGACCGTTCACGGTGCCAAGGGCTTGGAAGCGCCCATCGTGATCTTGCCGGACACTACCGTAAGAAAAAAGAACGATCGCGCCCGGATCGTCCGTCCGAACTCCGGCCCCGCCCTGTGGAAAACCCGCACCGACGAGAGCCCGCCGGTTCTTTTGCAAGACGCCACAGATCGCGCGATTGCCGAACAGGAAGAATCGATGCGGCTCCTGTATGTGGCAATGACGAGAGCGGAGACCTGGCTGATCGTCGCCGCTGCGGGTGAGGTCGGGACGGAAACGGACAGCTGGTACAGTCTTGTCGCGGAGGCAATGAAGAACGCTAGCGCATCCGATCTTGCTCCGGACGGCCAACAATGGCCGTTCGGACCGGGAAGCCGCTACAGTTTCGGAACATGGCCTACAGCCGTGACACCTGGGTCAACCTCGGCAATCGTGGGCGAACCCACCCTGCCGGACTGGCTCGCGCAACCGGCCATGCCACCGGTCGCCGCCGCAAAGCCCATCTCGCCGTCCGGACTTGGCGGCGCAAAGGCGATTGCCGGGGATGTCGGTCAAGACGAAGAGACTGCCAAGCGGCGCGGCACGATCTTGCACGGCCTTCTCGAACATCTGCCGCAGTCACCAGTGGCACAGCATCGTAGTCTCGCAATTGCTCTATACGGCGATCAAGGCGACTTTTCTGCCGAAACAGAGACGCTTTTTGACGAAACCACGGCACTCCTGAACAATGAGAGCCTTGCGCATATCTTTGCTCCCACATCGCTGGCCGAAGTAGAGCTGTCGGCCTGCCTGCCCGAGCTTGGGGGCCGTCTTATGCAAGGTACAATCGATCGGTTGATCGTGACCAACAGCGACGTTCTGGCGATAGACTTCAAATCCAATACCACGGTGCCATCCCGCGCCGAGGACGTGCCGGACGGTATCTTGCGTCAGATGGGCGCCTATGCCGCAATGTTGGAGCAGGTCTATCCGGACCGTCAGGTCAGCACCGCTATTCTTTGGACAAAGACCGGCGCGTTGATGCCGTTGCCTCCCAATATCGTGAGGGAAGCACTGGCCTCGTCTACTCTCCCTTGACGTTCCTGGGGGGCACACCTACGTTTGTCGCAACAAGATTCCCCACACCCGGAGACTGATCATGGCCACCGTTGCCGTCACCGATGCAAATTTTGACGCGGAAGTCCGCAATTCTACCGTCCCTGTCGTCGTTGACTTCTGGGCGGAATGGTGCGGCCCGTGCAAGCAGATCGGTCCGTCGCTTGAAGAGCTTTCCTCGCACTACGCAGGCAAGGTGAAGATCGTCAAAGTCAACGTCGACGAAAATCCCGACCTGCCCGCCCAGTTCGGCGTGCGTGGCATTCCGGCGCTGTTCCTGTTCAAGGATGGTCAGATCGTTTCGAACAAGGTCGGCGCGGCACCGAAAGCCGCCCTGCAAAACTGGATCGACGCTTCGATCTAGGGGCGACGAACCAATTGACTTCAAAAGGGCGCCTTTGGGCGCCCTTTTCATGCTCTGGTCAGCTGCGGAAACATCCTACGCGCCGTCTGCACCAGTCCGGCCAACCGGAGCGTTTGCATCAAACTCCTCTGCTCCTCCCGCGAGGGGATCCGCAGCCAGTCCTGCACGATCTGCACCCCGAGCAAAAAACCGATGGCAGCATCATCCCGCTTGGCAAAATCATAGCCCCGGAAAAACGCGCCCATATAGGCGCGTTGCAACAGTTCGCCTTCTGCAATCTTCAGATGTTCGGCATATAGCGCCGTAAAATCGACCAGCAAGCGCGCCACGTCATACCCGACCGGGGCTGACTGGGAAGGCCGAAAGTCGATGGCACCGACCTTGCTGGTCAGTCCCACCCTGTCGATCAGAATATTGCGAAGGTTATAGTCACCATGCCGCTCGGCATGCTGGGCAGGCAAGCCGTCAAATCGCTCCGCAGATGCCAGAACCGCGTCCACCAAAGACATGAACAAAAGCGTATCGGCGACCTTGAGCTGGCCGATATTCACGTCACTCCGCAGTTTTTGCAGATGGTCGCAGGCAAATCGCGTCTGGAAGGGCCGATGCGGCCCTCGGGCAGAACGATGGAACTCCGCCAGCCAGCGCCCGCAGTCCTGCAAAATCTCGCGTCGGTCGCGGTTGCTGTCGGACTGCTCCAGAAGCGTGGCCGCATTCTCTCCGGGAATGTATTCCAGCAGCGCCACCGCCTCGGCCGGCAGAAACGCCAAAAGGCGCGGTACCCGAAGCCCCTGCATGTTACCCGCCAGCCGCCGCCGCGCTTGTTCCTGTGCGGCAAGGCTCAGGGCGAAGTGGCCGCCCGGGTGATTGTCTGGCCTAACCTCTTGCTTCAGCAGCATTGGCTTGCCTTCGCCCTGTCGCACCAGGAGGACCACCTTTGAGCCCAGGGCTTCCCGTCGGGCAAGAACGACCTCACAGGTCGGTGCGTCACCGGAAAGCCCGCACGATTTCGCCAAGGCTGGCCAATGTTCAAGTGCCGCACGAGCTAATTTATCTACAGGCACCTCAACCCCATTCACCAAATTTCCGCCGAAGATAGACCGATTGCGTCGTTTGGAAAAAGCCCCGCCTTGCCGCGCAGCCTGCCTACGGCCATATATCGGTCGAATGGTACTGTTGGGGTTCCGATGGCTGACGATAAATTTCCGGGCTGGCACGGCACGACGATTCTTGCCGTGCGGCGAGGTGGGCGCGTGGTTGTGGCTGGTGATGGACAGGTCAGTCTAGGACCGACCGTCATCAAGGGCACGGCGCGCAAGGTGCGCAGGCTCTCACCGGGCGGTCACGAAGTGGTCGCCGGATTTGCCGGGTCGACCGCCGATGCGTTCACCTTGCTCGAACGGCTGGAAAAGAAGCTCGAGGCGGCACCCGGCCAACTTGCCCGCGCTTCGGTCGAACTCGCCAAGGACTGGCGGATGGACAAGTACCTGCGCAATCTGGAGGCCATGCTGATCGTGACCGACGGCAAGGATCTGTTCGTGATCACCGGCGCAGGCGATGTGCTGGAGACGGAGCATGATGTGGCTGCCATCGGATCTGGTGGAAACTACGCCCTGGCGGCCGCGCGCGGCCTGATGACAACCGATCTCGATGCCGAGGAAATCGCGCGCCGGGCCATGGCCATCGCTGCCGACATCTGCGTCTACACCAACGGCAATCTGACGGTCGAGGTCATCGGTGACTGACGAAGACAAGCACATCGGCGAGACCGACCTCCGCGCCGCCGTCGCAGCAGGTATCGTGACCGAAGCGCAAGCGGCCTCCATTGCCGCCATCGCGCACGACCGGGCGGGCCGTCGACATGCATTGCCGGCCGAAGACGAGCCCTTCGAGTTCTTCCGCGGTTTCTCGGAAATCTTCGTCTCGGTCGGCCTTGTCATCCTGCTGTCCGGCATTTCGCTGATTCTTGGCTGGTTTGGCGGTGTCGCCGTGATGATCGCCTTGCCAGCCATTTCCGCCGCAATCGCTTGGTGGTGGGCGACCTATTTCACGCTTGAACGGCGCATGAACCTGCCGAGCATGGTTCTGGCGATTTCCTATGGCACCGGCATCTATCTTTCGGCGTTGACGATCCTGTCGCAGACCGACGTTCCGGTCCGCGCCGCAATGGTCCTTGCCTCGCTCGCCGCCGTTGCCGCAATGGGGTTTTGGTATCGACATTTCCGCCTGCCGTTCTCGATGTTCATTCTGGGCATGTTCGGCCTTGGCGCCGTCTATGCTCTCACCGCATCTTTCCAGTCGATCAGCGGCGCCAGCGCGGGTTTCGGCTCGATGCTCTTTGACCTCAGAAACAGCCCGCAATTTTCCCTCGGCACGCTGCTCTTCGGACTTGCAGCCTTTGCCGGCGGCATGTGGTTCGACACGCGCGACCCCTACCGCCTTGGTCGCCACGCGGCGACGGCCTTTTGGCTGCACATGCTGGCAGCCCCGGCGCTCGTTAACACCATTTCGCTCACGCTCTACAACATCGGTGGCACCGTCGGCATGGTCACAACTGCCACAGCACTCGTCGCCATAGCCGTCATGGCACTAGTGATTGATCGCCGGTCTTTCCTGACCGCCAGCATCGCCTACGTCGCGCTGATCATCTCGTGGATGATCCGTGGCAGCGGCGAGGGCAACCTTGGCCAGTGGGCACTTATCCTCATCGTGCTTGGTGGTTTTGTTACTGCCCTCGGTACTTGGTGGGTGCCGCTCAGAAACGCACTTATGCGCACCTTGCCGGACTTCCCAGGCAAGCGCCGCCTTCCTCCTTACGCCGGATAATCCATGACCAACCTTACCCCCCGCGAGATCGTCTCCGAACTCGACCGATTCATCATCGGACAAGCAGATGCAAAGCGCGCCGTAGCCGTCGCGATGCGCAACCGATGGCGCAGGCAGCAGTTGCCCGACACCCTGCGTGATGAAGTCTATCCCAAGAACATCCTGATGATCGGCCCGACCGGCGTCGGCAAGACCGAGATTTCCCGCCGCCTCGCCAAACTCGCCAAGGCTCCGTTTCTCAAGGTCGAGGCAACCAAGTTCACCGAGGTTGGCTATGTGGGCCGCGATGTCGAGCAGATCATCCGCGACCTGACCGACGCCGCCATGCTCGAAACGCGGGCGCGGATGCGCGAAGAGGTCAAGGCACGCGCCCACAAGGCCGCCGAGGAACGGGTGATCGAGGCAATCGCCGGCAAGGACGCCCGCGAAGGCACACGCGACATGTTCCGGGCGAAACTGAAGAAGGGCGAGCTTGACCAGACCGTGATCGAGCTGGAGGTCGCTGATACGACCAACCCGATGCCGATGATGGACCTGCCCGGTCAAGGCGGCATGGGCATGATGAATCTGGGCGACATCTTCGGCAAAGCCTTCGGCGGCCGCCGGGTCCGCAAGAAGCTCACCGTGGCCGAAAGCTATGAACTCCTGATATCGGAAGAGGCTGACAAACTGCTCGATGACGAGGTGGTAAAGGCCACCGCTCTGGAAGCGGTCCAGGAGAATGGCATCGTCTTCATCGACGAAATCGATAAGGTTTGTGCCCGCGCCGAAACGCGCGGTGCCGATGTCAGCCGCGAGGGCGTTCAGCGCGACCTCTTGCCACTGATCGAAGGCACCACGGTGTCCACCAAGCACGGCCCTGTCAGGACGGACCACATCCTGTTCATTGCTTCGGGCGCGTTCCACATTGCAAAACCGTCGGACCTGCTGCCAGAGCTTCAGGGTCGTCTGCCGATCCGGGTTGAGTTGAAACCGCTGACCGAAGGCGACTTTGTCCGCATCCTGACCGAAACAGACAACGCACTGACACTACAATATTCCGCCCTTCTGGCGACAGAATCCGTGACGGTGACCTTCACCGCAGACGGTATCGCCGCGCTGGCACGCATCGCGGCAGACGTGAATCGCAGTGTCGAAAATATCGGCGCACGGCGACTTTACACGGTCATGGAGCGGGTCTTTGAGGAGTTGTCGTTCACCGCACCTGACCGCTCGGGTCAGTCTGTCACAGTCGACGCAACCTTTGTCGAGAAGAATGTCGGCGCACTTGCGCAATCTGCTGATCTGAGCCGATACGTGCTATGAGTGTTCTGCGCGACCTAAGAACAGCCTGCCGACCTTAAGGTAATTTCCAGACCATGCTGTACCGGACACTGATCTTTGTCGTGGCATTCGGGCTCGCAAGCTGCGCCGAGCGTGGCGCGGTCCGTATCGTGCCGGAAGCTCGGGGCGTCGGTAATGTTGAAACCATATTCGTCGGCAGCAACCGCGCCAAGGACGAGACAACAGGTGAGCTTTTCGGGTTCGAACGGCAGGCGCAAACCCGGTTTGCGAAGCTTGATATATCCGTTCCGCCTGACCGCAAGCCCGGTGAAATCGACTGGCCCCGCAAGCGGCGCGCGGCAGACCCGCTGACTGAGTTCGTGACGCTTGACGAAGTGATCTACCCAAGTGACACGCAGTTCCGCAACGATCTGCGCGCCAAGTTGGCGAGCCAACCGAACGGCCTGCGCGAAGCGGTGGTATTTGTGCATGGGTTCAATAACAACTTTGCCGAAGGTGCCTACAGGCTGGCTCAGCTTGGTAACGATCTCGGCATCAAGGGCGCTCTTGTTCACTATTCGTGGCCCTCGCGCGCCAACCCATTGGGGTATGTCTACGACCGTGACAGCGCGCTTTTCGCTCGCGATGGTCTCGAAGACCTGCTGCGCGAAGTCCAGGCGGCTGGCGCGCGCGACATCGTCATTGTCGCACATTCGATGGGCTCGGCCATTGTCATGGAAACGCTTCGACAACTGGCGCTGGAAAAGGACCATCAGATTCGCGACCGTATAAAGGGCGTCATTCTCATGTCACCGGACATCGACATAGATGTCTTTCACGCTCAGGCGGTCCGCATCGGCAAGTTGCCACAACCGTTCATAATCTTCACCTCCAAGCGCGACAAGGCCCTTGCTCTCTCTGCCCGCCTGACTGGTCAACGCGACCGCGTTGGCAATCTGGCCAGCCCCGACGAAATCTCCGACCTCGATGTCACGCTGATAGACACGACAGCCTTTTCAGTTGGAACCGGCCATTTCAACGTTGGAAATTCGGCCCTGCTCCTGTCGATCCTAGGAAAGATCGGCGATGTCGATGCAGCCATCTCGGCAGACAGCACAAGCCGAACCGGTCTTCTGGGCGGCGTTGTCCTGACGGTCCAGAACGCCACACAGGTCATCCTTTCGCCGGTTACCGCACTTGCAAACGGCGGCTGATCGGCCTCAGCGCCCGCGCCTCAGATAGACATAGTAAGCACCTGCACCGCCATGTTTGAGGTTGGCAGTCGTCACTTGCAGGATCGCCGAGCCAAGTGGCGGCAGTGCCAGCCACTGTGGAACCTGATGACGCAACGCACCCATGCGCTGAGGAATTGGACCGAAATCCTCGCCTCGCTTGCCCTTGCCGGTAATCACCAGTACCAGCCGTTTGCCTTGGTCGTGGGCATTCAGGACAAAGCGGATCAGTTCCGGATGGGCCTCAGCCAAAGTCATGCCATGAAGGTCGATCCGCGCTTCGGGCTGGAGCTTACCCTTGACCATCTTGTCGAAGGCATTGCGGTCCATCCGGATCGGCTGGGCCGAAAGATGCTCGTGCGGACCCGGCATAAGATCATGCAAGGTGGGTGTGGCGCGCGCGGCTTCTCCGACACGGAAAGCCTGCATCAGCGAGGGCTGCTTCTTTCGGACCGTCTCCGGTTCGGGCCGCTCGGGCCGTTCCGGTCGGCCGGGATGCAAGGCCCGAGCAGTCGAGGCGATCTTTTGCCAAAGTTCACGCTCGTCCGGATGCAGCCCACGCGGTCGGCGCGCCATCAGTCGTGCTCCGCCTTGGGAAGCAG
>Ga0209023_10007335_pt1 | contig 11342 bp, 12 predicted proteins | sample LakOneMetagenome_FD_187468 | JGI IMG/M metagenome (GOLD analysis project Ga0209023, IMG submission 187468) | Freshwater and sediment microbial communities from Lake Erie, Canada (SPAdes) (version 2) | ecosystem: Environmental > Aquatic > Freshwater > Lentic | place: Lake Erie, Canada...
ATCGCCTCGATCGAGATGGGTGAGCACGTCGGCGACAAGGAGTACGTCGTCTTCACCGACTCGATCCACCGCTATCTCCGTCCCGGCGGGCGGGTCCTGATCCAGCAGATGTCGCGCAGCAATGACGCCGTCGGCGACCGCCCCGGCGGCGGGCCGTTCATCGAGACGTACATCGCGCCCGACATGCACATGAAGCCGCTCGCCAAGACGATCGGCCTGATCGCCGACGCCGGCCTGGAGATCCGCGATGTGCAGGCGATGCGTGAGCACTACCCGCAGACCGTTGCCGGCTGGGCCGCCAACCTCGAGGAGAACTGGTCGACCGCGGTCGCCCTGATCGGCGAGGAGAACGCCCGCGTCTGGCGGCTCTACCTCGTCGGCGGTGCGCTGGCCTTCGAGGAGAACCGGATGGGCGTCGACCAGATCCTCGCGGTCAAGCCCAGCGTCAACGGGGTCAGCGGTATGCCGTCGTCGCCGCTAGCGTGGCTGACATGACCCCCAATGACCTTGGCCGGGCCGGAACGACCCTGCTCGGTGGTCTCGGGGTCGTCATCGCCTTCATGGGCATCGGGCTCGCGATCGCCCAACGGCAGAAGAAGCTCACCGTCGTCGACACCATGTGGGGCATCGGCTTCGTCCTGATCGCGGCCGAGACCGTGCTCGTCTCCTCCGGCGGCGACGGCGAACCGAAGATCCACTGGATCCTGCTCGGGATGACAGCCGTATGGGGCCTTCGCCTCGCGTGGCACCTGCACCGCCGAAACTCCAAGCTGCCCGAAGATCCGCGTTATGCCGAGCTGGCCGAGGCGGACGGTCGCCCGTTCGCCCAGGTGGCCCTCAACCGGGTGTTCCTCCCCCAAGGCATCGCGATGTTCCTGGTGGCGACGCCGATCATGGTCGGCGCCAACAACGAGAGGCTGGTGACGTGGCTGCTCGTTCTCGGTCTCGTCGTGTGGGCCGTCGGAGTGTTCTTCGAGGCCGTCGGTGACGCCCAGCTCGCGGCCTTCAAGGCCGACCCGACCAACAAGGGCAAGCTGATGGATCAGGGCCTGTGGCGCTACACCCGCCACCCGAACTACTTCGGCGACGCCTGCGTGTGGACCGGCATCTGGATCGTGGTGGCCTCGTCATGGGCGGGTTTGGCGACCGTGGTCGGACCGATCGCCATGACGGTGTTCCTGACGAAGGTCACCGGTGCGGCCCTCAACGAGAAGGGCATGAAGAAGAGCAAGCCGGGCTATGACGAGTACGTACGGCGTACCAGCGGATTCATCCCGCTCCCACCGAAGAAGTAACTCAGCTCGAGACGAAGATGTGTGCGGCCGACTCCGAGTCGATCTCGGCGGTCTCGCCCTGCCGCGCGACGATCACGCCGTCGTGCCCCTGTGACACCAGCACGTCATTGCCGGGCAGCACGCCGACCCGGCGCAGCACGGACATGACCTCGGTGTCGGTCTGCAGCGGCTCGCTGATGCGGCGGACGACGAGACGCAACGGTTCGAGCGATCCGCTGACCGCCTTCGTCATCGGCACGACGCCCTCGAGGAAGTCGGTGTCCTTGAGACTCTCGCCGAGCTCTGACAGTCCGGGGATCGGATTGCCGTACGGCGACTCGCTCGGGTGGTCGAGCAGCTCGACAAGTCGGCGCTCCACCTGCTCGGACATGACGTGCTCCCAGCGGCAGGCCTCCTCGTGGACGTACTCGATCTCGAGGCCGATGATGTCGGTCAGCAGCCGCTCGGCCAGGCGGTGCTTGCGCATCACGCGGGTGGCGAGCTGGCGGCCCTTGGGCGAGAGCTCGAGGTGTCGATCGCCCTTGACCGTGAGCAGGCCGTCGCGCTCCATGCGGGCCACGGTCTGGCTGACGGTCGGTCCGCTCTGGTGCAGACGTTCGGCGATGCGGGCTCGCAGCGGGACGATGCCCTCCTCCTCCAGTTCATAGACGGTGCGGAGGTACATCTCGGTGGTGTCGATCAGGTCGCTCACGCGCCTATTCTTCCACGTTGTGCGGGGTTGCTGCTCTCCCGCGACAATGGACGCATGGCGACGTCGGTGATGTGGTTCCGGCGGGACCTCCGATTGCACGACCAACCGGCTCTGCAGGCGGCCATCGAGGCCGGTCCTGACGGGGTCGTGCCGCTGTTCGTGCTTGATGATCGGCTCCGGAGCCGTGGGGGCCGCGCACGGCTGGCCTACCTCAGCCGCTTGCTCCAGGACTTCTCCGACCGCATCGGTGGACTCCATGTCGTGCACGGCGACCCGTCGACCGAGGTCCTGCGGGTCGCTCGCCAGGTCGAGGCAACCAGCGTCCACATCTCTGCGGACTTCGCTCCGTACGGCGCCGAGCGCGACATCGCGGTCGAGGGTGCGCTCCATGCTCACGGCATCGCCCTTGAGCGGACCGGCTCCCCCTACGCCGTCGCGCCCGGCCGGGTCACCAAGGACGACGGATCGGGATATCGCGTTTTCACGCCGTTCTTCGGAGCCTGGCTCCGGCACGGGTGGCGAGCCCCCGCTTCGGCGGCGCAGGACGCGCCGTGGCTCCGACCCGACAGTCGGACACACCCGATCCCGGACGCCGCATCGCCCGACGGGCTGACCCTTCCCCCGCACGGCGAGGCGGCCGCCCGCGAGCGCTGGCGCGAGTTCCTCGCCGACGACGTTGCCGACTACGACGAGACCCGCGACCTGCCCGGCGTTGACCGCACCTCGCGGATGTCGGTGCATCTCAAGTGGGGCACGATCCATCCCCGCACGATGCTGGCCGATCTCACGCAGGTGCGATCGGCGGGCGCCGAGGCGTACGTCCGAGAGCTCGCGTTCCGCGAGTTCTACGCCGACGTCCTGCATCACCGTCCGGACTCCGCGTTCGGCTACTACAACGCGGCGTTCGCGGCGATGCACTACGACGAGCCCGGCGCAGACCTCGAGGCGTGGAAGCAGGGCCGTACCGGCATCCCGATCGTCGACGCCGGGATGCGCCAGCTCCTCGCCGAGGGCTGGATGCACAATCGTGTGCGCATGATCGTGGCGAGCTTCCTGGTCAAGGACCTGCACCTGGAGTGGCAGCACGGGGCACAACATTTCCTCGACCGTCTCGTCGACGCCGACCTCGCCTCCAACCAGCACGGCTGGCAGTGGGTCGCCGGCTCCGGCACTGACGCCTCGCCATACTTTCGCATCTTCAACCCCACGACCCAGGGCAAGAAGTTCGACCCCGACGGGGATTACGTACGTCGGTGGGTGCCGGAACTCGCCGACGTCGCGTCCCGGCACATCCACACACCGTGGGAGCTGGAGGAGCCTCCGGCCGCATATCCACCGCCACTGGTCGACCACGCCGACGAGCGGCTCGAGTCGCTCCGGAGGTACGACGAGATCCGCGCTCGGTAGGTTGGCGGGATGGTGACGATCGCTGCACAGTTCAACGGCCCCGACAGCAGCGGCAACGGCGGATACGTCGCCGGGATGCTGGCAGGAGAGCTGGGCTCCGCAGGGCCGACGACTTCGACGCTGCGCATCCCGCCGCCACTCGACGTGCCTTTGAGCTGGGAGCACGACGGCGAGGAGCTGCGACTCCTGACTGCAGGCGGCGCGGTCGTCGGCAGCGCGCAACCCGGTCCCTTCGTACGCGACCCGCCCCCGTGCCCGACCGCCGAGCAGGCTGCTGTGGGGCTGGCCGCCTATCCCGGATTCCACCACCACCCGTTCGACAACTGCTTCACCTGCGGCACACAGCGCGACGAGGGCGATGGGCTACGGCTGTTCACCGGACCGATCGGCGCTGACCTGACCGCCGGACCGTGGACCGCACACCACGCATTCGCGGGCGATGACGGGACGATCGACATACCCGTGATGTGGGCTGCGCTGGACTGCCCGGGCGGATGGGCCGCTGACTTCACCCACAACACCATCGTGCTGGGCCGGATGACCGCCGAGATCTTCCGTCGACCCGCGGCCGGTGAACCCTGCCTCTCGGTGGGCCATCTGCACGCCCAGGAAGGCCGCAAGTTTCTCACCGACACCGCGTTGTACGCCGCCGACGGTGAGCTACTGGGCCGGGCCGAGCAGACCTGGATCCTGATCGATCTCGCTCACTTCAGCTAGGCGAAGTCAGCGCTCGGCGAGCGCCAGCTTCGCCCCGAGCAGCACGAATGCACCCGCGAACGTGCGACGCATCCAGCCCAGGACCTGCGGTCGCGATGTCACGTGTTGCCGAATCGACGCCGCGAACACGCCGTAGCCCACGAACACGACGAAGGTGATGAGCATGAAGACAGAGCTCAGCTCGAGCATTCGCCACAGATAGTTCGGCTCGCCAGTACTGACGAACTGCGGGAGGAAGGCGAAGAAGAAGATCGACAGCTTCGGATTGAGGATGTTGACGAGCACGCCGGACCTGATGACCTGGCGCGCGGAGCGTGGCGACTGCTCATCCTCGACGCTGAGTGCACCCTTCTCCTTGAGCGTGTTCCACGCCATGAACAGCAGGTAGACGACGCCTGCGTATTTCAGGGTCTGGAACGCGACGGCACTGGCGTTCAGCAGCGCGGCAAGGCCGGTGACGGCGGCAGCGATGTGCGGGAGGGTTCCCAGCGTGCACCCGAACGCGGCGACGATGCTGGCTCGCATGCCTCGGCTCAGACCCGCCGCCATCGTGAACAGCACACCCGTCCCGGGCGAAGCGACAACGATGAGCGACGTCACCAGAAATGCGATGCTCAACGGTGTCTCCTCGCGGTCGCGGACCTGTCCCGAATCATGTCAGGGCTGCGGGTCGAGGGCGTCATAGGACAGGAATCTACGCTGCAGGATCGACGCGGTGGCCAACCCGGCGATGCAGAGACCACCACCGATGATCATCGCGACCTCTTCGTTCGTCGCCGAGGCGAGCGAGCCGGCGACGAAGTCACCGAGCCTCGGACCTCCCGCGACGACAACCGTGAACACGCCCTGCAGGCGCCCCCGGAGCTCATCGGGTGCGGCCGTCTGGAGCACGGTCGAGCGGTATGACGAGCTGACCATGTCGGCCGCGCCGGAGCACGCGAGGAATGTGACACCGAGCCACAGCGCACTGGGGAGGCCCAGCGCCGAGACTCCGACCGCCGAGACCGAGGCGCCGTAGATCGTGATCGCGACGACGATCGCGAGACCCTGCCGGCGCACGCTCCCGATCGAGCCGGACACCGAGAACGCGATCAGCGATCCGATCGCCGGAGCGGCCTGGAGGAGTCCGAGGGTTGAGGCCGATCCGGCATACACGCTCAAGGCGAGTGCCGGGAAGAGCGCGCGCGGCTGGGCGAACACCATCGCGCACAGATCAACGATGAACGTCATCCGCAGGTTGGGCGCGTCTCGCAGGAACCGCAGTCCCTCGATGACCGACCGGATGCCCGGTGCCTTCGCGGCGACGGTCAGCGGCGGGATCGACGGAAGCCTCAGCAGCGAGTAGAACGCGGCGCTGAACGTGATGGCGTCGAGGGTGTATGCCGCCGCGACACCGTGCCAGCCGATGACGACACCGCCGAGGAGCGGCCCGACGGTGAACCCGAGGTTGAACGACGCCATGCCCAGGGCGTTGGCGGCCGGCATCAGCTCGATCGGCAACAGCCGGGGCAGCATCGCCGAGCGCGCCGGGTTGTTGACCGCGAACAGTGCCGACTGTGCCGCCACCACGACGTACAGCAGACCGACCGAGTCGACGTGGGCGTAGGCCTGAAGGACGAGCACCCCCGAGCAGGTCCAGAGCCCGGCCGCCGACCACAGCGCGACCGACCGGCGGTCGAAGGCGTCGACGAGAGCGCCGCCATACAGGCCGGCGAGGACGAGCGGCAACAGCCCGCACAGTCCGACGAGTCCGACCGCGAACGAGGAATGGGTCAGCGTGTAGACCTGATAGGCGATCGCGATCGTGGTCATCTGCTGACCGAACTGCGAGATCGTCTGGCCGAACCACAGCCGGCGATAGGCGACCGACTCCCGCAGTGGCCGGACATCGGTGAGCACCGCGCCCACTCGACCGATGAAGCTCACCGGCAGATCATGTCACCGGCCGCGGAAGCTGAGTCCGCGGCGCCCATACTGACCCCATGACCCGACCCAAGAGGATTCGCAAGCAGCTCACGATCGAGCAGGTGCAGCAATGGGTCGTCACATTCCTGATCACCGCGGTGTCGCTGTTCCCGCTCGGAGCCCTGGTGGCGGTCGGCCGCACGATCGACGGCAACGGCCGGACCGCCGATGCCACGATCCTGTTGGTCGTGATGGCGGCGATCGGCATGCTCGCGCTGACCGTCATCCGTCTGGTCCACCGCGTGCCACCGCTGTCACCGTGGGTGCTGTGCGGGGCGCTGCCCGCCATCGGCGCGGCCTTCTTCGTCCTGTAGTCCGCCAGACCTAGAGCATGAAGCCGCTGGTCGGCGACGCGTACGCAGGGGCGCGGTGGCCGAGTCCGGCAGCAAGTTCGAGCGACGTCACGTCCGGAGCGGCGACCACCGGGCGTACGCCCACGACGGCGCGAATGAACAGCACCGGGATCACCGCCAGTGCCAGCAGCACCAGCAACAGCCAGGACGCGCGTCCGAACGCATCGGACGTCACCGCGGTCAGACCGGCGACGATCGATCCGCCACCGACGTACGCGGCAGCCCAGGTCGCCGAACCTGCGAGGGACGCGGGGGCGAAACGGCGGTACTCGAGCCCGGACGCGCCAGCCGCGGCCGGTGTGAGCGTGCGGATGATCGGTACGAGCCGGGTCAGGAAGACGGCAAGCCCTCCGCGTCGACGCAGGAGGGTGCTCGCCCGGTCGTAGTGGCTCACACCCAGACGCCGCACCACCGCAGTCTCGCGGAGCGACTCACCGTAACGCCGGCCCAAGAGGTAGCCGACATGGTCGCCGAGGGTGGCGCCCACCATGACCGCGATGCCGAGCATCACCATTTCAGGCCCGGAGCCCATCGTGGCGGCGAGCACGACGATCGCGGTTTCGCCGGGCACGACCATTCCGAGGCCGAGTCCCGACTCTGCGAACGCCAGACCGAGCCCGAGCGCGAGGGTCAGCGCAATACCAGTCATGCACCCAGCGTGACCTGCACAGATGGCGTATGACGCCCCACACGGTGGACGCCGGGTGAACAACCGGCGAATCAGGGGGCGAGGCGCTCGCGGGTCCACGCGTCGCCCCTGCGGACGAATCGCAGCCGGTCGTGCAGGCGGTCTTCCCGGCCCTGCCAGAACTCGATCGATTCGATCCCGATCCGGTATCCGCCCCACGTCGGGGGACGCTCCACCGCGATGCCGTCGAAGAACTGCGCGACCTCGGTGACGCGCTCCTCCAGCACCTCGCGGCCGCTGATTGCCCGAGATTGCGGGGACGCCACGGCGCCGATCTGCGAACCGCGGGGGCGGGACGCGAAATAGGCATCGGAATCGGCATCGTCGAGGACCGCCACCGGGCCCTCGATCCGTACCTGCCGCTGCAGCGGGTGCCAGAGCAGCACCGCGGCGGCGCGCGGATTGGCGGCGAGCTCGACACCCTTGCGGGAGTCAAAGTTGGTGAAGAATGTCAGCCCCGCCTCGTCCAGCCCCTTGAGCAGCACGATGCGTACGGATGGCCGACCATCGGAGGTCGCGGTGGCCAGTGCCATCGCATTGGGTTCGTGCAGCTGGGCGACCAACGCCTCATCCAGCCAGCGGGTGAACAACGCCAGCGGATCATCGCCCGCCGAAGCTTCGTCGAGGCCGGTACGCGCATACTCCGATCGCATGTGTGCCAGATCCGGGGACTCCATGCGCTCACGCTACTGGCGCAGGGCAGAATGCAGGGTATGACTGATGTGGAAGTGCACCACGGACTTGAGGGCGTCGTCGCATTCGAGAGCGAGATCGCTGAGCCCGACAAGGAAGGGTCCGCACTGCGCTATCGCGGTGTCGACATCGATGACCTCGTCGGCCGAGTGCCGTTCGAGAAGATCTGGGGCCTGTTGGTCGACGGTTCGTACGAACCCGGCCTCCCCCCGGCCGAGCCGTTCCCGATCCCCGTGCATTCCGGCGACATCCGCGCCGACGTACAGTCCGCGATCGCGCTGACGGCTCCCGCTTGGGGCCTTCGTCAGACGTATGACATCGACGACGTCCAAGTACGTGAGGACCTTGCCCGCACCGCGGTCATGGTCCTTTCCTATGTCGCCCAGGCCGCACGCGGTGTCGGCAAGCCGATGGTGCCGCAGGCCGAGATCGACAAGAACGACTCGATCATCGGCCGCATGCTCACACGCTGGCGCGGCGAGGTCAATCCCGATCACGCCAAGGCCATCGACGCCTATCTGGTGTCCGCTGCCGAGCACGGGATGAACGCCTCCACGTTCACGGCCCGCGTCATCACCTCCACCGGTGCCGACGTCGCCGCCGCGCTCTCCGGAGCCGTCGGCGCGATGTCCGGCCCGCTCCACGGCGGTGCCCCGGCCCGTGTGCTCACCATGATTGAAGAGGTCGAGAAGACCGGCGACGCGACGGCATACGTCAAGAAGGTTCTCGACAGCGGCGACCGCCTGATGGGCTTCGGGCACCGGGTCTACCGCGCCGAGGACCCCCGCGCCCGCACCCTTCGCCGTACGGCCAGGGAGCTCAACGCCCCGCGCGCCGAGGTAGCCGAGGCACTCGAGCAGGCAGCGCTCAAGGAGCTGCGCGAGCGCCGGCCCGACCGCGTCCTCGAGACCAATGTGGAGTTCTGGGCGGCGATCGTCCTCGACTACGCCGAGGTCCCTCCGCACATGTTCACCGCGATGTTCACCTCGGCCCGCACTGCCGGCTGGAGTGCTCACATCCTCGAGCAGAAGCGCACGGGTCGCCTGATCCGTCCGTCCGCGATCTACGTGGGTCCGGCCTCGCGCAAGGCGGATGAGGTCGAGGGCTGGAATCCGAAGTGGGCCACCAGCTGACGCGTCACCTCTGAGCGGCCGGCGGCGGGGTCATCGAGACGAACCACGCCTCCTGCACTCCGAGGAAGATCAGCACGCTGAGCAGCAGCCCTTCGACCTCGATCGGCGCCATGTCGATCCCGATGTCGGAGATGGTCCCTGGCCATAGTGCGACGACGAGCACGAGCACGTACAACGGGACGCCAAGGATGCCGAACACCTTCGGCACGTACGCCGACGCCGAGTGGTGGGTCATCTCGCGCGCCAGCATCCCGACGCCGACAGCGCCGGCGATGCCGGCAATCGCGAACGCAGACCGCCATACCTCCGACCGGTCGGGCGCAACCTGGGCCAGCAGGGAGACAGTGGCCGGGATCACGAATTGCAGTGACACGAAGTACGCCATGCGGTGGAAGCCCGTGCCGGTGCTGCCGACGCTGACCCGATCCTTGACGGCAACCCACCACAGGCCGAGCAGGGTGAAGTTGATGGCCGAGACCACTCCATAGAACGCTGACTGATCCATCCCGACACAGTAGGGGCGCCCGGCGCTCGCTGACCAGACTCATCGTGCGCAACTCCCCTATGCTGACGCCGTGATGTCAAAGGGGGTTGCCGCGCTAGCTGGCACGGTCGCGGTGGTCGTCGTGGTCAGCGTCATCCTCGGCCTGTCGAGTCCCGACGGCACGGTCGGCGACAAGTCCACACCCGTGGCGACTGCCACGCGCGAGACGACCCCGACACCCACGCCGACCGCCACGACGACCAAGCCTCCTGCGCCCAGCGCCAACCTCGCACCGACCGCCGTCAAAGGCGCCTGGCCCGGACGCCCCAAGGCGGCGACCCTCCAGGACGGCAAGGTCAACTGGTGCCCGGCCGTCCGGGTGACCGGAGCGGCTGCGGCCAATCGTGTGCTCGGCGGGTCCTCTGCCAATTCCGGCGCCTGCGCCGCCGTGCGATTCGTGTTCGAGCAGCGCTATTCGCGGCTCGCGATCCCACGCCGGCACTACAGATCGTCGGACTTCACTTTTGTACGCTCGGCGCTGACCTCATCCACCGCCGGTGTCTATCAGCGTCGGGTCAACGCATTCGTCGCCAACCCGGCCAACTCCGCAGCACGTGGAGCGCTCGGCATCGTGTTGTTCAGCGGCGCTGGCACCCCCGCCGGCGCCAAGCACGCCTCTGCTGGGCTGGGTCGGGTCTTCTACGGCAAGGCGTTCAGCTCCGACGGTTACGCGGACCGGGCCGCCTGGATCGACCCGGCATGGTCGACCGTCACCGTGGCCGCCAATCGCGCGACGGCGACGCCACGCCTGGTGGCCAGCCTCACCGCGACGGCGTCCATGCCGGTCTTCAACACCCGCACCCGTCAGGACGAGATGATCACCGTGCCGACAAACGCGACGCTCACCCTCGTGCGCCACGGATCGAGCTGGAAGGTCCTGACCTGGACCATCACCAGTCACGCGTCGAGCTTTGCCCCACTGCACATCAAGAAGGGCTAGAAGAGATCGCAGGTCCGGCCGTACCCCCGAACCGGCCGGCCCCGCTGCCGACGACGTTAACTGATCTCACGCCAAAGGTGCAGTCTTGACAATGTCCTCGGATCTAGTTACTAAGAACTAGTTGGATCTAGTCCTTCTGAGTTACTTCCTCATCGGAGGGATGATCCCGTCGCGGCGCGGGGACGCTCCCTAGTTCCCGCGCCGCATCCAACTCTCCTTGAGTGCGCCTTCAGCGCAGCTGCACGAGCTCGGACAGGTCATCGCCCGGAAGCTCATCGACCACTGCAGTGACGTTGATCGAGCGCAGATCGACCGCGGCGCCGTACTGCGACAAGAACGCCGTCTCCGAGGCGTCCTGGCCGGTCGCGATGCGCACCAGGCTGCCGCGTGGCGCGAGAGTCGTGGCATCAAGGACATACCACCGACCGTCGAGCCAGGCCTCGGCCACGGCGTGGAAGTCCATCGGGTAGAGGCCCGGCGCATAGACCGACACGAGCCGTGCCGGGACGTCGAGGCCGCGCAGCAAGGCGATCACGAGATGCGCGTAGTCACGGCAGACGCCCTCGCGCGCCAACATGGTTGCGACAGCGCCATCGGTGTGCTGGCTCGCGCCCGGCACGTACGACAGGTGTTCGCCGACCCACGAGCTGACGCCGTCGAGCAGCGCCTTGCCGGAGAGTCCGGCGAACTCGTGATTGGCGGTCGAGAACAACGTGTCGGACTCGGCGTAGCGACTCGGGCGTCGGTAGGTGATCACATCGAGCTCGTGATCGGGCATCGGGTCGGCCAAGCCGTCGATGACCGCTTCGTAGTGCATCGTCATGGGGCCGGCGGGGCCGCTGAGACGGTGCAGCCGGGTGCCGTGCTCGCTGATCAGCTCGGTCGCCTCGACGTTGGTGCCGTTGCTGATGATCGA
>Ga0209023_10007336_pt1 | contig 11340 bp, 6 predicted proteins | sample LakOneMetagenome_FD_187468 | JGI IMG/M metagenome (GOLD analysis project Ga0209023, IMG submission 187468) | Freshwater and sediment microbial communities from Lake Erie, Canada (SPAdes) (version 2) | ecosystem: Environmental > Aquatic > Freshwater > Lentic | place: Lake Erie, Canada | collected...
CCACCGTCATCCTGACCCCCGCGAAAGCGGGGGGAAGGACCTGCTGTTGCTTTCGCCGGATTCGATGAAAAGCAGGTCCTTCGGCTTCGCCTCAGGATGACAATGGGCTACCGCACCAACCCCAATTCCCGCGCCCGCCGCACCGCATCCGTGCGCCGCGTCGCGCCGAGCTTTTCGTACAGCCGCGCGACGTGGGTCTTCACCGTGTTGGGCGAAACGTCCAGGCGCCGGGCGATTTCCTTGTTCGAATAACCCGCCGCGAGTTCGGCCAGCACCGCCGCCTCGCGCGGGCTGATGCCGAGTTCGGCCAGCGCCTTGGGGTTGCCGTCGAACGGCGGCGTGTCGCCGCGCCGGCCCAGCACCCGCGCGCCGATCCACAAGCCCAGCGCGAGGAAGCCGGCGGCAAGCAGCGCGTCGTAGACGGATTGCGGGTACAGCCGCGCCATGCGCTGCAGGTCCAACCACTGCAGCGCGAACGCGCCGAGGGCGAGGAAGGCGGCGTAGAGGAGGATGTGTTTCCACATGGGGGAAGGGTACGACGACTCGCGCCGAACGCGGCATCGCCCCTGTAGGAGCGGCTTTAGCCGCGACCGCAACCAGCGAACGGTGCGCCGACCGAGGCAGGGCCCACCGCCACAGCTATGCTTAGGAGTTGAGAAACAACAAGACCTTCGGAGTATCGCTGTGCCGCTTACCCTGCCCCAACTTGAGCGTCACCTCTTCAAGGCCGCCGACATCCTGCGCGGAAAGATGGACGCCAGCGAGTTCAAGGAATACATCTTCGGCATGCTGTTCCTGAAGCGCTGTTCGGACGTATTCGATCAGCGCCGGGAAGAGGTGGTAGCCGAACGCATCGCTGCGGGCGAGTCGCCGCAGCAGGCACAGGAATCGGCCGAGAATCCGCGCTGGTACCGGCGCTCAGGCTCGTTCTGGGTGCCGCCGCAGTCGCGCTATCCCTTCCTGCTCAACGAGGCTCACCAGAACGTTGGCGACTTCCTCAACAAGGCGTTGACCGGCATCGAGTCCGGTAACACCAGCCTGGCTGACGTGCTGGAGCACATCGATTTCACCCGCAAGGTCGGGCAGAGCAAGGTCACCGACCAGAAACTGCGCCAATTGATCACCCACTTCGGCCAGTACCGCCTGCGCAACGAAGACTTCGAGTTCCCGGATCTGCTCGGCGCGGCCTACGAATACCTCATCGGCGAGTTCGCCGATTCCGCCGGCAAGAAGGGTGGCGAGTTCTACACGCCGCGCTCGGTGGTGCGGATGATGGTGCGCCTGCTCAAGCCGCAGGCGGAGCACCATATCTATGACCCCTGTGTTGGCTCCGGCGGCATGCTGATCCTGTCGAAGGAGTACATCGACGAGCACGGCCAGGATGGGCGCAAGGCCAACCTGTACGGCCAGGAGTTCAACGGCACCGTCTGGTCCATCGCCAAGATGAACATGCTACTGCACGGCATCGACACGGCCTGGCTGGAGAACGACGACACCCTGGAGAATCCGCGCCACCTCAAAGACGGCGAGCTCATGCGCTTCGACCGCGTACTGACCAATCCGCCGTTCTCGATCAACTGGGGTACGGCCGACAAGAATGCAGACGGTCAGCCGATCTGGGCACCGAAGTTCCCGGAGCGCTTCCGCCACGGCTCGGTCAAGCTGGGCAGCAAGAAGGCCGACCTGATGTTCCTGCAGCACATGTTGGCCGTCACCCGCGACGGCGGCATGGTCGCCACAGTGATGCCGCACGGCGTGCTGTTCCGCGGTGGGGAGGAAGCGGCCATCCGCAGGGGCATCATCGAGAACGACCTGCTGGAAGCGGTGATCGGCGTGGCGCCCAACCTGTTCTACGGCACCGGCATCCCCGCCTGCATCCTCGTGCTGCGCCAACAGGTGGCAGAGGGCGCAAACCGGGTCAGCGGCAAGCCGTCGGCGCGCCGTGGCAAGGTGCTCTTCATCAACGCCGACCGTGAGTATTTCGAAGGTCGCGCACAGAACTACCTGCTGCCGGAGCATATCGAGAAGATCGTCAGTACCTACGATGCCTTCGAGGCGGTGCCCGGCTTCAGCGCCATCGTCGACAACGCCACGCTGCTGGAGAACGGCTGCAACCTCAATATCCGCCGCTATGCGGACAACGCGCCGGCGCCGGAACCACACGACGTGCGCGCGCATCTGGTCGGTGGCGTGCCGAAGGCGGAGGTTGAGGCCAAAGCCAAGGCGGCGCTGTTCCAGGCGCACGGCCTTGATCCCGCCGACCTGTTCGTCGAACGCGACGCGAAGTATTTCGACTTCAAGCCGGAACTCGGCAAGCGCGCCGACCTCAAGCCCGCGATCGAAAGCAACGCCGGCCTACTGGAGAAAGAAAAGGCGATCCGTGATGCGTTCGAGGCCTGGTGGGCTGAGCATGGTCCGCGCATCGTCGAGCTGGCCAACAAGACCGACGATGCGGCCAGCCTGGTGGCGCTGCGCAACGATCTGCTGGCCAGCTTCAGCCAGACGCTGGATGCGGTGGGCATGCTCGATCCGTTCCAGGTACGCGGCATCGTGGCCGGGTTCTGGAACCAGAGCCGCTACGACTTTCTCACCTTGATGGCGCGCGGCAGCCGGGGCGTGGCCGACGCGTGGCGCACCAGCATCGTCACGGCGCTGGAGGACAAGGCCAGCAAGGACAACCCGCTTGAGCACAAGCTGGTCCGCTTCCTGATGGGGGAGTTCGTCACGGAGATCGCCGAGCTGGAGGCCAAGAAAGCGCAACTAGAGGCGCAGATCAAGACAGCCGGCCCTCAAGACGCGGACGAGGAAGGGGAAGGCGCTGAGGCGGCAGACGACGACGGGGAAGAAGCTGTCAGCGAGGAACAGTTGAAGTCGTGGAAGAAAGAGCTGGCCGCGACGAAGAAGGCGTTGAAGGCGAAGCTTGAAACCTTTACCGAGCAGCTTGACGCACAGGTGGACGGCCTGTCGGCGGATGACGCCGGGGCGCTGTTGCTGAAGATCCTCCACGACGACATGCGCGGCATCGTGGAGCGCTATATCGCGGCGCAACGCAAGCAGGTGGTGTCGGCGTTCGAGAATTGGTGGAACAAGTACCGGGTGACGTTGACGGAGATCGAGAAGGTGAGGGATGACGCGGCGACGGAGTTACAGGGCTTCCTGAAGGGGCTGGCGTATGTCTGATCAATGGGAAATGCGCGCTGTCGGCCCTCGGATCCACGAGTTGGCGAAGTCGACCCTGCCGGCGGGACTGGCAGACCCGCAAGGCGCCTATCCGTTCTATTGTTCTTCGCCCGATGTGAAGCGTATCGATCGCGTCTTAACCGACATGCCAGCCGTAATGATGGGTACGGGAGGTCTTGCCTCGGTGCATTACGCGAGCGAGCCGTTTGCATATTCGACCGATACCTGGGCATTCACGTCGCGTGACGCTCAAACCGATCTCCGATTCTTGTATCGGCAGTTCGAACGCCTGCTTCCGAAAATCGATTTTCTGGGATTTGGCGGATCGGGCCTGCGGCATCTGAGCAAGGACTTCATTCGGCAGATGGTTCTGCCCAGCCCTTCGCCAGAAGTGCAATCCAAGATCGCGCGGGTACTCGATACCCTTGACGCCGCCATCGTGCAAACCGAGGCCATCATCGCCAAGCTAAAGGCGGTCAAGCAGGGCCTGCTGCACGACCTGCTGACCCGCGGCATCGACGCCAACGGCGAACTGCGGCCGCTGCAAAGCGAGGCGCCGCAACTTTATAAGCAGTCGGCAATGGGGTGGATTCCAGGGGAATGGAAAATTGGAGCTCTTCGGTGCTGGCTCGCTGACAAGCCAAGGAATGGCTATTCACCACAAGAGGCCGGCGAGTGGACCGGAGTCCAAATGCTTGGGCTCGGATGTTTAACGAATGAAGGATTTGAACCTGTTCAATTGAAGCCAGCGCCACGCGGTGACAAGAGATTGGCGACGGTGATGCTCGCAGATGGTGATCTGCTGATGAGCCGATCAAACACTCGCGATCTGGTCGGTCTCGCTGGCGTTTATCGCGATGTCGGAACCTCCTGCACTTATCCCGACTTGATGATGCGATTGCGAACTTCCCCTGAGACTAGCGGCGAGTTCATGCAGTTCGTATTGCGGTCCCCAAGGCTTCGTCGGCAGATCCAAGCCAACGCGGTCGGAACCTCTGGAAGCATGGTCAAGATCAGCGGGAGGATCGTCTGCGATCTCTTGACGGCGATGCCGCTAAAAGCGGAGCAGGAACGCATCCTGAGTTGTCTTGCGGCCGGAAATTCCACCATAAGTGCCGAAGCTGAGAGGTCTTTGGTGCTGCGCGATCTCAAGTCTGGCCTTATGGACGACCTCCTCACAGGCCGCGTTCGCGTAGCGCCCTTGTTAGCAGAAGCGGAAACTGAAAGGGAGTGTGCCTGATGGGCTGGGAACTCGACGATGTCGAAAAGCCCTTTGTTGAGCAGCTCAAGCTGCTCGGCTGGACATATGTAGAAGGTGACATCGACACCCCCGCCGCCACCGGCCGCAGCGACTTCCGGCAAGTCGTGCAGGAAAGCGTCCTGCGCGAAACGCTCCGCGCCATCAACCTCGACGCGAACGGCAAACCCTGGCTCGACGACGAACGCCTGAGCGAGGTCGTTGCCGCCATCACCCGCCTCGGTGCGCGCACGCTCATCGAAGCCAACGAGAAGGCCACCGAGCTGCTGACGCGCGGCATCACCGTCGAAGGCCTGCCCGGCTGGGACGGCGGCCGCGGCCAGACCATCCAGTACATCGACTGGAAAACCCCGGCCAACAACCGTTTCACCGTCATCAACCAGTACCGCGTCGACTGCCCGCCCGGCTACGACACTGGGAAAGGCTTCATCGTCCCCGACCTTGTGCTGCTGGTGAATGGCATTCCCCTCGTTGTCGTCGAATGCAAAAGCCCTGGTATCCCCGAGCCGCTGGCCGAAGCCGTGGACCAGCTGCGCCGCTACAGCAACCAGCGCAAGGCCAGCTTCGAAGTACAGGACAACGAAGGTAACGAAGCCCTGTTCGCCACCAACCAGCTGCTGATCGCCACCAGCTTCGACGAAGCCCGCGTTGGTTGCATCGGCGCCACGTTCGATTACTACGCGCAATGGAAGACTGTCGTCGGCCCCGATGGCGGCGGCAGCGAGCAGGCCGTGGCCGAACTGCTCGGCAAAGAGACTCTGTCCGAACAGGAACGCCTGATCGCCGGCCTGCTGGCACCCGCACACCTGCTGGACGTGATCTACAACTTCACCCTGTTCATGCAGGCGGGCGGACAGACGTTCAAGACCGTGTGCCGCTACCAGCAGATTCGCGCGGTCAACAAGGCCATCGCCCGGCTCAAGACTGGCAAGACTCGCGCGCAGCATGGCGAACACGACGAGCGGGGCGGCATCGTCTGGCATACCCAGGGCAGCGGCAAGTCGCTGACCATGGTGTTCTTGGTGCGCAAGATGCGCGCGGATACGCAGCTGCGGAAGTTCAAGGTGATCGTGGTCACCGACCGCAAGGACTTGCAGAAGCAATTGTCACTGACCGCCAGCCTCACCGGCGAAACCGTCGAGGTTGCGGCGAGTACCGAAGGCGTGAAGGCATTGGCCCGACGCAAGGGGCCGGGATTGGTGTTCGCCACCATCCAGAAATATCGCGACCCGGACACCGAGAACGACGCGCCGCTGAAGGCCGAAGACCTGCCGAACGTCGCCGTGGCCGAAGCGCGCGATGACAAGCCGGACAAGCCGACGACGAAGTCTGGCGATGCCGCGTTCGAGGTGCTGAACGATGACGAGAGCATCCTGGTGCTGTTCGACGAGGCGCACCGCACCCAGGCCGGCGACCTGCACGCCAACCTGCGTGCCGGCCTGCCCAACTGCGCACGCATCGGCTTCACCGGCACGCCGATCATCATGGGCGAGAAGAAACGCACCCACGAGATCTTTGGCGAATTCATCGACCGCTACACCATCAAGCAGGCCGAGGAAGACGGCGCCATCGTGCCGATTCTGTACGAGGGTCGCACAGCGAAGGGTGCGGTCAAGGAAGGCGCGAACCTGGACGAGTTGTTCGAAGACCTGTTCCGCGAGCGCAGCAAGGAAGAGCTGGAAGCAATCAAGCAGAAGTACGCGACCAAGGGCCACATCTTCGATGCGCCCAGGCTGATCGAGGAAAAGGCCCGGGACATCATCCGCCACTACGTCATCAACATCCTGCCCAATGGTTTGAAGGCGCAGGTGGTGGCATCCAGCCGGCTGGCGGCGATTCGTTACTTCAGCGTATTGAAGGCCGCGCGCGACGACCTGCTGGCCGAGGCGCACACGCTGTCGGCCGAGGACAAGGCAATGGACGACGAAGCGCTGTGCCAGCGTCCGCCCAAGGTGCAGGCTGCCGTGCAGGCGTGGCGCTATCGCGAGTTGCTGGCGGGCATCGAGTTCGCACCGGTCATTTCCGGCAGCAACAACGACGATCCGGCATGGAAGGCCTGGACCGACGGCAGGAAGCAGGACACCTTGATTGACCGCTTCAAGAAGCCGCTGATCCATGCCGATCCAGCCAAGGCAGATCCGCTGGCGTTTTTGATTGTCAAGTCGATGCTGCTGACCGGCTTCGACGCACCGGTCGAGGGCGTGATGTACCTGGACCGGCCCATTCGCGAAGCGGAACTGCTGCAGGCCATCGCCCGCGTGAACCGTACCGGTCACGGCAAGACTTGCGGCATCGTGGTCGATTACTACGGCGTGGCCCGACACCTGAGCGAGGCACTGAAGGTCTATGCGGACGAAGACATCGACGGCGCACTGTCCAGCTTGAAGGACCAGGTGCGGGTGTTGCAGGACCGGCACCTGCGCGTGATCGATGTGTTCCGCCGGCAGGGCATCGATTCGATCGAGGACACCGAGGCTTGCGTGCAGGCGCTGTCCGACGAGAAACGGCGCGCCGAATTCACTGTCAAGTTGAAAGCGTTCATGACGCTGCTGGATACAGTGCTCCCGCGACCGGAGGGTTTGCCGTTCACCAAGGACGCCAAGAAGCTGGCCTATATCCATGCTCGCGCCCGCAACCGCTACAAGGACACGCCAGTTCTGGGCAAGGACGTGGGCGCCAAGGTGCGCAAGTTGATCGACGAGCATGTGATCTCGCTGGGTATCGATCCGAAGGTACCGCCGATCCAGCTGTCGGACGCGCAGTTCGACCAATACGTGGCACGGGCCGCCAATGCACGTGCCAAGGCCTCGGAGATGGAACACGCGGTCCGCTCGCATGTCCGAAAGAATCAGGACAAGGATCCGGTGCTCTACCGGAAGCTTTCGCAGCATCTGGATCACCTGCTCAAGACCCTGGACGGCAATTGGGACGAACAGGTCAAGCAGTTGCAGAAGCTGATCGATCGGATCCGTGCCGGGAAAGTGGACGAAGCGCAGGCGGCCACCGAGCTGCCCGCGCACTACCAGCCGTTCCTGCGGACGCTGCTGGCGGAAGTTTGTGGCGACCAGACACCGACGCCTGAACAGTTGTTGCGCCTGAAAGATGTCAGCGTAGAGCTGGTGGATTTGCTGGTGCAGGAATTACAGGCCAACCCCAGCCTATGGCAGTCGCATCGCCGCGCCGATCAGGAGGCGCTCAACAGCGCGCTGTTCGAACACCTCATGCGCTTGCAGCCGCCGCTGGTGGATACGGCCAAGGCCGAGGTACTGGCAGATAAGCTGTTGCAACAGGCCAAGGCCAATCACGACGAGTTGTTGGCGGCATGACCACGACGCTGACCATCGACGACCTGCGCTTCGATGTGCGTCGCAGCGCGCGCCGTCGTACCTTACAGATCACTGTCGAGCGCGGTGGCAGTCTGTTACTGAGCGCACCGCCGAGTGCGGACGAATCCAGCTTGCGAGACTTCGTCAACGAGAAGCGCTTTTGGATCTATACCAAACTGGCGGAGAAGGAACTGCTGCGCCGAACGGTACCGCGCAAGGAATTCATCGACGGCGAGGGCTTCCTCTACCTGGGCCGCAGTTACAGACTGAAGCTGGTCGAATTGCAGGACGAGCCACTGAAACTATTCGGCGGCCGATTCCTGCTTCGGCGAGATGCGATTGACACCGGGCGTGAGCATTTCGTTCGCTGGTATTCCAAGCGTGCCCGGGAGAAGCTCTCTGACTTCGTCGAAGAACTGCAAGCACGCATGGAAGTGGAGCCGACGGGAGTGAAAGTGCAGGATCTCGGCTATCGCTGGGGATCATGCGGTAAGGGCAACTGGCTGTACTTCCATTGGAAGACCATCTTGTTACCGTCACGCATCGTCGAATATGTTGCTGCGCACGAAATCGCCCATCTGCATGAGCGACATCACACACCAGACTTCTGGCTGCGACTGGAACGGGCGATGCCAGACTATTCGCAACGCAAGATGTGGCTAGCCGAACGGGGAATTGGGGTTGAGGGACTCTAATCCCCTTGTGCCCCCTCCAATCTCCACGCCATCCCAATCGCCAAGATACGGATTCGCAACGACGCACTGCGCGGCTGACCTCCGCTATCCTCCCCCAAACCGCGTCGGGGAACCGCATGTCGTCCAGCCAGTTCCAGTTGCTCAAGCAACGCCGCTTCGCGCCGTTCTTCGCGGTGCAGTGCCTCAACGCCTTCAACGACAACGTGTTCCGGCAGGCCATCATCGGCCTGCTGTTCTGGCTGCAGGCCACGCCCTCCGAGCGCACGCTCTACGCCAGCCTCGCCCCGGCGATCTTCATCCTGCCCTACTTCCTGTTCTCCGCCACCGCCGGGCAGATCGCCGAGAAACTGGAGAAGGCCAAGCTCATCCGCATCACCACGCTGATGGGCGTCGCGATCATGTGCGTGGCCGGGCTGGGCTTCGCCCTGCACCACCTGCCACTGCTGCTGGCCGCGCTGTTCGCCACCGGCGTGCATTCCACCCTGTTCGGCCCGGTGAAGTACTCGATCCTGCCGGCGGTGCTGCAGCCGCGCGAACTCACCGGCGGCAACGGCCTGGTGGAGATGGGCACCTCGGTCTCGATCCTGGTCGGGATGATCGTCGGCGGGCTGATCTTCAGCATCGGCGGCGCGGCCTCGCCGTGGCTCGCCGGTGCGGCGGTGCTGGTGTTCGCGTGCGCCGCGTGGCTGGTGAGCCGCGCGATTCCCGACGCGGGCGCGAACGCGCCGGACCTGCGCATCAACTGGAACCCGTTCACCGAATCCGCGGCGGTGCTGCGCCTCGCGCGCAAGCAGCTGGCGGTGCGCAACGCGGTGCTGGGCGTGTCGTGGTTCTGGTTCGTCGGCACGGTGTTCGCGACGCAGCTGCCCGACTACGCGCCGCTCAACCTCGGCGGCGGCAACACCCTGTACGTGTTCGTGCTGGCGCTGTTCTCCATCGGTACCGGCGTCGGCTCGATGCTGTGCGAAAAGCTCTCCGCGCGCACGGTGGAAATCGGCCTGGTGCCGCTGGGCGCGTTCGGCATGAGTGCGTTCCTGTTCGACCTGTACTTCGCCCGCAGCGGCGCGGCGGTCGCGACCGACCTCGGCATCGCCGCGTTCCTGCACCAGCCCGGCACGTGGCGGATCGTGATGGACCTGGTCGGGATCGGCTTGTTCACCGGCTTCTTCGTGGTGCCGCTGTTCGCGCTGATCCAGAGCCGCACACCCAGGACCGAGCTTTCGCGCGTGATCGGCGCGCTCAACATCCAGAACTCGGGCTTCGTGGTCGCGGCCTCGATGCTCTGCCTCGCCCTGCGCGAATGGGCGCATTGGAGCATCCCGCAGATCTTCCTCGCGCTGGCGGTGGCGAACACGCTGGTGGCGATCTGGATCTTCACGATCGTGCCGGAATTCCTGATGCGATTCCTGAGCTGGCTGCTGGTGCGCGGGCTGTACCGGCTGCGCGTGCAGGGCATGGACCACATCCCGGACGAAGGCGCGGCGCTGATCGTGTGCAACCACGTCAGCTTCATGGATGCGCTGGTGTTGAGTGCGTCGATCCCGCGGCCGGTGCGCTTCGTGATGTATTACAAAATCTTCGAGATCCCGGTGATGAAGTGGATCTTCAGGACCGCGAAGGCGATCCCGATCGCCGGCGCGAAGGAAAACCCGGAACTGATGCGGCGCGCGTTCGACGAGGTGGATGCGGCGCTGGCCGAGGGCGAGCTGGTGTGCATCTTCCCGGAAGGCGCGCTGACGAAGGACGGCAGCATCGCGCCGTTCAAATCGGGCGTCGAAAAAATTCTCGAGCGCCGCCCGGTGCCGGTGATCCCGATGGCGCTGCGCAACATGTGGGGCAGCATGTGGAGCCGGCGCGATTCGCGTTTGGGCCGCATGCGCGTGCCGCGGCGCCTGCGCGCGCATGTCGAAGTCGTGGCCGGTGAACCTGTGGACGGCGCGAGCGCGACGGCAGAAGCGCTGGAGGCGAAGGTACGCGAGCTGCGCGGGGATGCGGCGTGAATCACTCCTCTCCGCCTCCCCTGTAGGAGCGGGTTGAACAGCCATTCGGCTGTTAAAGGCGACAGCCGCGACCGGAGTACCTCACCCTGTAGGAGCGGCTTTAGCCGCGACGCTTTTCAGCAAAATCCGATAGGCGGTCGCGTTCATGCGATCCAGTCTTGACGGATGGACACGGGGCATCAGGCGCTTCGCAGGGGTCGACGATCAATCCCCGGGCAGGTCTATCTCGTCACATTCACCACTGCGGCACGACGCAGGCATTTTTCGGAATGGCCGGTGGCTTCGGATGCGGCGCGCTGGCTTTCGGCATCGTCGGGATGGTCGGATGCGAACCTGCTGGCCTGGGTTTTGATGCCGGATCACTGGCATGGGCTGGTCGAACTCGCCGAAGGCGGATGCCTGTCAACCAGCATCGGGCAATGCAAGGGACGAAGTGCGCGTGCCCTGCATCTCTGCCATCCATGGCTGGGTCCGATCTGGTCACGCGGATTCCACGAGCGTGCATTACGCAAATCCGACGATGTGGCTTCCGCCGCGCGCTACGTGGTCATGAATCCGGTGCGCGCCGGGTTGACGAGAAACGTGCGGGAATATCCCTTCTGGGATGCGGTATGGCTGTAGTCGACCGTTGTCGCGGCTAAAGCCGCTCCTACAGGGGCGATAACCCGCGGGTACCTCAGCTCACCCACCCCGCGATCACGAACAGCGCGATCACCGCGAGCCAGGCGACCAGCGTGCGCCAGACCAGGCTCATCGCGTCGCGCAGTTCCGGCATCGCGCCCAGGTCGCGGGCGATGGCGTCGGCGGATTCGCCGGCGTCGGCGTAGTCCTGCGCGTCGTCGGCGAGTTCGCTGCGCACGCTGGCGCGGCCGGCGGCGCCG
>Ga0209023_10007337_pt1 | contig 11340 bp, 11 predicted proteins | sample LakOneMetagenome_FD_187468 | JGI IMG/M metagenome (GOLD analysis project Ga0209023, IMG submission 187468) | Freshwater and sediment microbial communities from Lake Erie, Canada (SPAdes) (version 2) | ecosystem: Environmental > Aquatic > Freshwater > Lentic | place: Lake Erie, Canada...
GAACCACAGCGTCTCCGCCTGCGACGGCCCCGACCCGCGCCCCGCTCCCTGTTCGGCTCGTTCGGCGATGCCGGTGAGCATGCGGCGCGACATGACGTAGTCGAGCGGCCCGATGGTCTGTCGCGAGAGCGTGTCGGACACGGACCCACCGCTGCGGTACCGCTCACGCGAGAGCAGGCGGGTGCGGCCGTCGCCGGTGGGCTGGAGGACGAACGCCCAGGTCCACGGGGAGTCGGTCCGGGCGAAGGGCTGCTTGACCGTGGACAGGCGCAGCACGAGCGCCTCGTCGGGCACGACCTGGTCGACGACCATGCCGAGGTCGGCCGGGTAGCCGTCCGGGGTGACGAAGACCCGATCGCCGACGCGGGGGTCCTGCAGCGCAGCATCGATGTGGTCGAGCGTGTGGATGTCGCAGCCGGCGAGGTTCTCCAGCCAGTCGTAGCTGTAGAGCCCGCCGCGACCCTGTCCGAACTGCGCGATCCAGGGCCACACCTGTTCCGGGGTCGCGTCGATCGTGATGGCGCGCGTCATCGGTGTCGAGGCATCCGAGATGATGTCGTCACCCGGGAGCGCCATGGCGGCTTCGCGCTCGGTCGTGTTCCACTGCTCGGCGGTGCCGCGGGCGCCGAGCGTGTAGGTGAGCCCTGCGCTCGCGAGCAGCACGGCCGCCAGGGCCACGACGTGTCCGAGCCGATGGCGGAGCCGGTGCGGTGGCGCGGTGGGGGGCGGCTCGGCGGCCGGTTCGGGGGGACCGCCGCCTGTGGCGGAGGTCGCGGCAGCGGTGTCGGCGAGGTCGGTTGGCATGGTAACCCCAGGCTGATCGGTGGTCGCGACTGCGATTGTCCGGCGCCGCCCGGGGACCCACCAGGGTCTTTCGTCCATGTCGAGCGCCGGGAGAGTAACGCTCCCGTTGCGCTGGGGCTCGGTCCGTGTGATGGTGCACGAGCCAGAGGGGGCGAGATGTCGATCAGGAAGATCGCAGTCGAGGAAGCGTTCACGTTCGACCGCCTGGCCGACTCGCAGCACGCGATGGAAGCTGCGATGAACCCGGCCTGGGCCGCGTACGTCGGCGAGCGGATCGCCGATCTCGTCGACCTGCGACTGCGCGAGATGGACGACGAGGGGATCGACGTCCAGGTCCTCTCGCTCACCTCACCCGGCATCCAGGGCATGACCGACGCCGCCGACGCGGTGGCCACCGCCCGCGAGGCGAACGACCTCGTTGCCGCTGTGGTGCGCGACCACCCGACGCGCTTCGCGGCGTTTGCGGCGTTGGCCTGCCAGGACCCGGCGGCGGCCGTCGCCGAGCTCGAGCGGGCCGTGTGCGACCTCGGGCTGCGGGGAGCGCTCATCAACGGCCACACGATGGGCTCGTACCTCGACGAGCCGGCCTACTGGGACCTGTGGGAGGCCGCCGAGGCACTGGGCGTCCCGATCTACATCCACCCCACCGATCCCCCTGCACCCATCGCCTCCTGCGTGGGTTACCCGCTCGATCGTGCCGCCTGGGGTTGGGCCTTCGAGACGGGGTCGCATGCGTTGCGCCTGGTCCTCGCCGGGGTGTTCGACCGCTTCCCCGACGCCACCGTGATGCTCGGCCACATGGGCGAGCTCCTCCCGTACAGCCTCGCCCGGCTGGACGACCGCTACGACTTCTACGAGGCGAACCCGAAGCTCGAGCACCCGCCGTCGCACTACGTGAAGCACAACGTCGTGGTGACGACGTCGGGCGTCAACGACGCGGCGCCCCTGCAGTGCGCGCTGGACGTCATGGGCGCCGATCGCGTGCTGTTCGCCGTCGACTACCCCTACCAGCGCAACGCCGACGCCGTCGCGTTCATGGACGAGGTCGACATCAGCGACGCGGATCGTGCCCTCGTCTGCCACGAGAACGCGGAGCGCATCCTCGGGCTGCCGACCGAGACCTGAGGGCTGCTCCCGGGCCCACCGCGGAGCCGCAGCGGCAGGGCCCCGGTCAGCCTCGGAACCGTGGCGGCCAGCGTGGTGGCGAGGACCGGATCCACCAGGTTCCCGGCGACATCCCAGCACTTGACCTGACCACTGCTCATCCGGCGGTCGATCTGCGTGGCCCTCTCCCGGTCCGGCGAAGACGAAGCCACGATCAACTACGGTCGCCGTCATGACGGATGGACCAGCGCCCGATGACCACGACGACGCCGGCGGCGGGACGCGGCGAACGTACTTCGGTCGTAACGGCAGCCCCGAGATCACGGTGGCGTTCCCGTTCTCGAAGGTCGAGGTGAGCCGCCGCGACGACGAAGCCCGCGCGGCGGTGCTCGCCGCGCTCGAGGCGATCTCGTCCGTGGCCGAGATGGTGGAGGCGCTCGCCGGCGCCGCGAACGCCGCCGACCGGCAGCGGGTCGGACGGGACGCGCAGCAGCTCCGCGCTGACCTGGGCGAGATCATCGCGTCGCTGTCGGTGCGCGGCGACGACTGAGCATCGGTCGAGTCCGCGGGAATGGCACCGCGACCAGCACGACAGACGCCACGGGTCCGTGCCTTCACCGTCGCCCCTCCGAGGGGTGCCGCCCCATCGGGACGTTCGGCCCTTTCGCTGAGCGGTGCAACCAGTGACGCTTCGTTCATCCCTCCCCTGGCGGGCTGAGGGCCCGCGGCGCCGACCCGCCACGGAGGACGGAGGCACAACCATGAGCACGACGACAACCGACGCGCCGAAGGTCCAACCGGCATGGTTCATGCACCTCTTCTGGCGAGCTCATCGAGCGCTGCACAAGCTCAGCGGGGGCCGCTTCCTGTGGACCACGGCCAGCAAGCGCGGCTGGGGTGCGATGGGCCTCACCACCACTGGGCGCACGAGCGGGCAACCTCGTCGCGTCATCGTCGGCTACATCGAGGACGGCCCGAACCTGGTGGTGCTGGCGATGAACGGCTGGGAAGAGGGCCATCCCGCCTGGTGGCTCAACCTCGAGGCGCACCCAGAGGCCGACGTTCAGCTCGCCCACCAACCGGCGCGTCCGGTCCGGGCGCGGGCAGCCGAAGGGGAGGAGCACGATCGTCTGTGGCAACGCTGGGCCGAGATCGATCTGGGCCTCGACGGGTACGCCGGCCTGCGAACGATCGAGACGCCGGTGGTCATCTTCGAACCCTGTGAGGAGAACACCTGATCCGGCGAGGACGGCCCTCAGCGCAGCTCGTGAGCCCAGTCGCCTGACGCAAGGCGCGTCGACGCCACGAGCGTCACCCCGGCCTCCCGCGCGATCGCCGCCAGCTCCTCCGCGGTGCGCTCTCGCCCGCCGTTGGTGAGCGCGCCCATCAGGATGTCCGCGCCGGTGGCGACCCGGTCGTACGGCGCGGCGGGATGGTCGTTCTCGACGACCACGATCCGGGCGCCCGCGGCGGCTCGGGCCACCTGCTCGAGGATCCGCGTGGCGTCGGCATCGCTCCAGTCGTGCACGACGTTCACGAGCAGGTAGCTGTCGTGGCCCGGCGGCACCGAGGTGAAGGCGTCGCCGGCCACCGACCGCAGCCGGGGGTGCTCGATGGCGCGGGCCACGACGCCGGGCAGGTCGAGGACGGTGCCCTCGGCCTCCGGGAGGAGGTCGAGCAACGTGACGAGCAGGTCGCCCGTGCCGCCGCCCACATCGCAGATCCGGCGCGTCGTGGTCCAGTCGAGCGCGGCTGCCAGGGCCAGCGCGTGCATGCGCGCGCCCGCGGCCATCGCCTGGTCGAACACGGCCCAGCGATCCGGATGGTCGGCCATCCAGGCGAAGAAGGGGGCACCGTTGCGGTGCGCGAAGACGTCGTCCTGATCCGACGTGGGGGAGAGGGCGGCGATGGCGGCCGTGATCTCGGGGGCGCCGGCGAAGTCGACCCACGCGCGCCACCCGCCGGGATGGTCGTTCCGCAGGAAGCGCGTCACCCCCGTCGCCCGCACGCGGCCGCGGCGGTCGAGCCGCAGCCAGCCGCGCGCCGCGGCGAATCGCACCAGGCGCTCGAGGCGCACGGGGTCGGCGCCGACCGCGCCTGCCAGCTCGCCGAGCGGAACGGGCCGGCGGATGTGGTCGGGCACCTCCAGCTCGCACAGCGCGACGAGCACGCGGTGCTCGAGCGCGCCGAAGAGCGTCTCGAGGATCTGGACCGGTGGTGGCGCCATGCCGTCGACGGCCCGCCGCAGACGCGCGCGCACCTTCGTGATCGAGGCGGACACGTTCCCCGGAGGGAGCACGGGCACGCCGAGGATGTCGCGGGCCGAGGCAGTGGGCTGGTTCATGCGGTGCGCTCCCGTTCGGGCCGATCGGGCCGAAGCCCTCCGAGGGGTGAGAGCCTCGTCGATGCACACGAAGCGCGTCGTCCGGGTCCATCATTCGCGCAGGCGCCCCGTTCGACGAGCCCGGTCATCATCGCCGGCGCCGATGCCGACGGCCGCGCCAGGATGCTCACCCCTGACTCCGGGGCCGGCGCTCAGGCGAGGAACGGTGGGACCAGCGCCCGGAGCGCGTCGCTGCGCTGCATGACCTCGGTGTGGCGCGTGTCGGGCAGGACGGCGAGCCGGCAGTCGGGGAACAGGTCGAGCATCTCGGCGGCGTGGTCGAGACGCACGAAGTCGCGGTCGCCGATGATCAGGAACGTGGGGGCCGCGATGCTGCGGATCTCCTCCGCCGTCCAGCCGGCGAAGTCGTGCACCACTGGCTGCAACCGCTCGAGGAACGGGAAGAAGCCATCCGGGTTCGGCGCCACCGCCTCGTAGGCGGCCTGCCAGCCGGCGAACTCCTCCTGGGTCGGGAGCCGCGGGTCGTTCTGCTCGGGCGCGGTGATCTCGGGGTGGTACCCGTCGGGCCGGATGTGTGATGCGGCGAGCACGACCCGCCGGACCTTGGCCGGATGGCGCAGGGCCAGGCTCGTCGCGGTGAGGCCGCCGAGGCTGAAGCCCCACACATCGACGGGTCCGCCCCCGGCCACCCGGTCGATCAGCTCGGCCACGTCGTCGGCGAAGCGCTCGAACGACATCGTCCGGCCGGTGTCGGGCGTGTGCCCGTGGCCCTGCAGCTCGACGCCGATGACCCGGCGTCCCTGCGTCAGCCACGGGAGGACGGCGCCGAAGCTGGCCTCGAACGTGACGACGCCGCCGTGCAGAGCGATGAGCGGGGGTCCGTTCGGGTCACCATGCTCCTCGTACCAGAGGGGCAGGTCGTCGATCATCTCGTGAGGCATGCCCCTCCGACGCTAGCCGTGAGCGTGATTCATCGGTCCGTGCTCCAGGTGCGATGACCGGGACGTCGACGAGCCTCAGCCGGTGAACGCAGGAGCGACCGCCACCGCGCGGTCGGCGCGCGACGACGGGACGTCACCGGACGGTCCGGTTCAAACCACCGGGCAAGGCCGAATGGTCATAACCTTCTCCCCCAGGGGGGCAGGCATGGATGAGTTGCGGCAGACGTACCCGCGGGTGGCGTTGACGGGTCGACGGGCGTCGGTGGACATCGAACTGGCCGGTCAGATCGTCGAGAAGCTCATGGCGGCCGAAAACGCGCAAGACCTGCTCGAGACGGTTGTCGCACATGGGTACGACGGGTTGCGTCCCGCCCAAGCGGCTGTCGCGACGGTGCACACCGATGGGCGCCTGCATCTCGCGGCAGGGATCGACGTGCCGGACGCGATCCGCGCATCGTTTCCCATGGTCGCCGACGCGTCCCGTCCCTTGGCTCAGGCACTCGTGGAGCGCATGGCCATCTGGGTCGAGTCGGCCACCGACCGCGACCGTTGGTACCCGGGCCTCACGAACTACGCAGACCTGCCGCGCGCGGCTGGCTTCCTACCACTCGAGCGCGCGGGCGGGACCGTCGGCGTGCTCGCCGTGCTGTTCGACCACGACCGTTCGATCAGCGAGGGCGAACGCTCCTACTACCGACTGCTGGCCAACTTGTACGCCCTCGCCCTGGACCGCCTAGCCATGCGAACCGCAGCCGCCCGAACGTGAGTGCTCGACCACCGTCAGACCCGTTGCCGCTGAGCCGTTCGACAGGCCGATCGACAAGCTGATTTTGTCGTCGTCTTGCCTTGCTCCCACGTGGTTCCCAGGTGGGAGCGGGATGCTCGGGACATGCCACCAGGACCGCATCGGGATCGAGACAGGGCTCTGCGCAAGGTGTCGTCGGTGACGCGCTCGCTGGCGGTGGCCTCGGCCGTTGCCACAGGGATGATCGTGGGTCTGTTCGGGTGGGCCGCGGTCGCCGAGCCGGCGGCGACGGTCGACTCGCCCGACCCTTCTGCGTCGAGCCCGACGGTCGACCCGGTCACCACTGGTGCACCAGGCCACGCCCGATCGGCTGGACCCACCGACGCCGCCCCGACGAGTGGCGTCCGATCGGGACCTTCGGGGCGACGCGCGACCTCGACGACCGCGCTGGCCCCGCCGGTCACGGCGCCAACCTCGAGCGGTCGTCGCGCCCACGTCCGGTCGGGAGCGTCGTGACCGCGACCCTTCGGGTCACCCGACGACGGTTCAGAGCGTTGGGCACGAGCATCGATGTCGTGGTCCGGGACGAGTCGGTGCTCGAGGTCGCGGTTGACGCCGTCGCTCGCGAGGTCTCGGCCTGCGACGCCGCGTGCAGCCGCTTCCGTGCCGATTCCGAGCTCCAGGCCGTCAACGGGGCCAACGGGGTCGCGCAGCCGGTCTCGCCCTGGTTGTTCGAGGCGCTGCGGGTGGCGCTGCGGGCGGCGGAGCTCACCGGAGGTCTGGTCGATCCGACGCTGGGCGGCGCACTCCGAGCGCTGGGGTACGACCGCGACTTCGCAGCCGTGATCCCTGACGGCCCGGCGTTGACCATCCGGCTTCGGACCCCGAGTCGGTGGGAGCACATCGAGCTGGACACCCAGTTTCAGACCGTGTGCGTCCCCGCGGGCGTCGAACTGGATCTCGGGGCCACCGCCAAGGCCCTCTGCGCGGATCGCGCCGCCGCCGCTGCCCATGGGGCCACGGACGACGGCGTGCTGGTCAGCATGGGGGGTGACATCGCAGTCGCCGGGGATCCACCACCAGAGGGCTGGGTGGTGCGGGTCGGAGACGACCACCGTGACCCCCAGTTCGACGACGGCGCAGGCGCGGTTCGGGATGCCGCGGCGCCGGCCCCGATCGACGATCAGATCGAGGACGACAACGTCGCGATCCGTTCTGGCGGCATGGCCACCTCCGGGACCACCGTTCGACGGTGGCGTCGCGGCGGCGTCGTCCAGCATCATGTCCTCGACCCTCGTACCGGCCGCCCCGCAGCGGATGCCTGGCGCACCGTGACCGTGGCGGCGGGGTCGTGCGTCGATGCCAACACCGCCAGCACCGCGTCGATCATCCTCGCGGGCGCGGCCCCGGCCTGGCTGGCCGAGCAGGGACTGCCTGCCCGGCTCGTCGCGCCCGATGGCACCGTGAGGACGACTGCGGGCTGGCCGGGGGTGCGCACGTCGGGTGCGCGCCGGTTGATGACCCCGTGCTGAACGACGTGTCGAGCCACGCCCTCTGGTGGTCCACGCGGGCGACCGGCCTCGTCTCGCTCGCTCTCCTCACCGTGGTCTTCGTGCTCGGGATCACCGGCGTCAAGCGCTGGGCCCCGAGGGGCTGGCCTCTCTTCGCCGTCGGGGCGATCCACCGGAACGCATCGTTGCTCGCGGTGGTGCTCGTCGCGATACACGTCTCGACCACCGTGATCGACGGATACGTCGACGTCTCCTGGTGGTCAGCGGTCATCCCGTTCACGGCGACGTACCGTCCGCTCTGGCTGGGCCTGGGCGCGACCGCGGTCGATCTCGTGCTGGCGGTGATCGCGACGAGCCTGCTTCGCTCACACCTGCGCCATCGCACCTGGCAGACCGTGCACTGGGCGGCGTACGCGTGCTGGCCGATCGCGTTCGTCCATGGCCTCGGCGCCGGAACTGACACGACGACGGTGTGGGTCCTCTCCTTCGACGCGGTCTGCTTGGTGGCGGTCGTGGCCGCGGTGGGTTGGCGCCTGTCGAGCAGCACGTCGGTCTCGCGCCGGCACGCTCGGCGCGTCCGCTCGATGGCGGGGGCCGGTCTCGCGGCCGCTCCGGACAGACCGGCGCTCGACGCCCGGACGCGCAGGTCACCGTGAGGGCGGCCCCAGCCGAGGACCCTCGGGTGCAGCGTGGTCCAACCGGACCCCATCGGTTGCTGCGACCTGGCGCCGCGGCCGACGGTCCCGCGCGTCGTCCCGGAGACCGCCCGCACCACGGTGCGGATCTGATCGACCTCGCCGACGCCGCCGGTGTGCGGGGCCGCGGGGGCGCAGGCTTCCCGACCGCGGTGAAGATGGGCGCCGTGCGCCGCAGGCGCGGGCGGGCATTCGTCGTGGCCAACGGGACGGAGGGCGAGCCGGCCAGCGCCAAGGACAAGGTGCTGTTGCACCACGCGCCGCACCTGGTGATCGATGGGCTCGTGGCCGCGGCCGAAGCCGTCGGCGCGCGCCAGGGGTTCCTCTGCCTCGAGCGTGGTCAGCCGGGTCTTCGCGGCGTGCTGACTCGGGCAGTTGCTGGCCGTGAGGATCTGGGATCGGTGCGCGTGGAGATCGTCGAGACGCCCCATTGCTATGTGAGCGGGGAGGAGACCGCGCTGGTCCGCTTCTTGAACGGCGGTGACGCGAAGCCCTCGAGCACACCGCCGCGACCGTTCGAGAAGGGCGTCGACGGCGCGCCGACCCTGGTCGACAACGTGGAGACCCTGGCCGACCTCGCGCTCGTCGCGCGCCACGGACCCGACTGGTTCCGCTCGGCAGGGGTTGCGGATGAGCCAGGGACGCGGCTCTTCACGATCGGCGGCGGCCGCGTGGCGCCGCGAGTCCACGAAGCCTCCGTCGGCGCATCGCTCGTGGATCTGTTGCGCGCCGTTGGTGAGCCGCCTGAGACTGTCGAGGCCGTCCTGGTGGGCGGGTACTTCGGCACCTGGCTCCGGCGTGAGCAGCTGCCCGGGCTCGACTCGAGCTCCCGGTCCCTCGCCACGGTCGGCGCCTCACCCGGCTGCGGCGTGCTGCGTGTCCTGTCACCCGGCCAGTGCGGCTTGGCCGAGTCCTCGCGCGTGACCACGTGGCTCGCCGCGCAGTCCGCGGGCCAATGCGGGCCGTGCGCGAACGGGTTGCCTGCCCTCGCCGAGCAACTGCGGGCCGTGCACGACGGCGGCCCTGGCGCTGACCGAGCCCTGGTCGCGGTCCGGCAGCTGGTCGGTCTGGTCGACGGGCGCGGCGCGTGTCGGTTGCCCGACGGGACGGCCCGGTTCGTCACCAGCACGCTCCGAGCGTTCGAGGCCCACATCGAGGAGCACCTGTGGTCCGGACCGTGCCACTCGACCGCGGCGGTCCTGCCGGCCCCGGCGAGGGGAGCGTGGCGGTGAGCACCCGACTCACCATCGACTGGATCCTCTGTGACGGCTACGGGATCTGTGCGGAACTGCTGCCCGAGCGCATCACGCTGGACCCGTGGGGCTACCCGATCATCGACCCGGACATCCCCGATGAGCTCCTCGGCCACGCGCGACGAGCGATCGCGGCGTGTCCCAAGCTCGCCCTGTCTGCGACTTCGACGCGGCGCGTGCGCCGGTAGTGTCCGCGACGTGATCCCCCGGATCCTGCTGATCGAAGACGATGCGGTCATCGGCGAGCACCTCCACGATGCCCTGACCGGTGAGTTCGAGCCGCACTGGGAGCGCACCGGCGCAAAGGGTCTGCAGCACGTCGTCGACGCCGACCTGGTCATCCTCGATCTCGGCTTGCCCGATGTCGACGGCATCGATGTGTGCCGCCAGATCAGGATCCGCCACCCGAACGTGCCGGTGATCATGGTCACGGCACGACAGCGCGAGATCGATGTGATCATGGGACTCGAAGCCGGTGCCGTGGACTACGTCTCCAAGCCGTTCCGTCTGGCGGAGCTGCTCGCCCGGATCCGAGTCCACCTCCGGGAAGATCCTGAGCGATCCGACCGCATCGCGACCGGTTCGCTCGTGGTTGATCCCGCGTCGCGGCGGTCCTGGTTGAACGGGGTCGAGCTGGACCTGCGGGCCAAGGAGTTCGACCTCCTGCATGAGCTGGCGCGGCGCGCGGGCGCCGTCGTCACCCGAGGTCAGCTCATGCGTGACGTGTGGGATGACCCGGGAACCGGGTCGACGAAGACGCTCGACGTCCACATGGCGGCGCTGCGCCGCAAGCTCGCCGACGCCGATCGCTCGGTGAACGGGGCCATGGCGGACGCAGCTCCGGCCGTGGTGATCACGACGTTGCGCGGTGTCGGCTTCCGGCTCGAACGCGCATGACCCGGCGCATCCTCCTCGCCATCGTCCTCGTGATCCTGATCGCCACCACGGTCTTCGTCGTCCCGCTCGCGGTCGCGATCGCCAAGGTGTACCGCGAAGACGAGGTGGTCGGTCTGCAGCGCCTGGGAGCCGCCGCGGCGGCGCGCATACCCGACGACCGCCGTGAAGCAGGTCCCGTCGTGCTGCCCGATCCGCCGGCCGACGGCGAGCTCGGCTTCTACGACAGCGCCGGAGACCTCGTCGCCGGGACGGGGGCTCCCACCGCCACCGGCATCGCGAGAGATGCCCAGCAGGGTCGACCCGCCGATGCACAGGAAGGCGATGACCTCGTCGTCGCGGTCCCCGTCTCCGACGATCTCCAAGTCATCGGGGTCGTGCGCGTCAGCGAACGTACGAGCTCGTCGCGAGGGCGGACGGCCACGGCCTGGGGGGTGCTCGCCGTGCTCGACCTCATCGCCATCGGTGCGGCCACAGCCGTCGGGGTGTTCCTCGCGCGGCGGCTCAGCCGCCCGGTCCGTCGTCTCGAGACCCAGGCCGAGCGGCTCGGTGACGGCGACTTCGCCGTGCGATCGGACCCGTCCGGCATCGCCGAGATCGATCGCGCCGGGGCGGCGCTCGACAACACGGCTCGGCGGCTCGGGACGTTGCTGGACAGGGAACGGGCGTTCAGCGCCGACGCGTCGCACCAGATGCGAACCCCGCTCACCGGGCTGCGTCTCATCGTGGAGGCCGAGCTCGCCCGACCGCGCCCCGATCCCACGGTTGCGCTCGAAGCCACCCTCAGCGAGATCGACCGACTCGAGGAGACGATCGACACCCTCCTCGGCGCCGCCCGCGACGATCCGACCGCACGCGCCCCGCTGCACGTTGAGACCGTCATCGACGACGCGGTCGATCGATGGCAGCCCGCGGCAAGCGCGCAGGGCCGAACGATCGTGATCCGACCGGGCGAGCCAGACACCGGGGCACCGAACGAGCCCGGCGGGCGCGAACCCTTTGTGTCGTTGCCGGCGATCGGTCATGTGATGGACATCGCCATCGAGAAC
>Ga0209023_10007338_pt1 | contig 11338 bp, 6 predicted proteins | sample LakOneMetagenome_FD_187468 | JGI IMG/M metagenome (GOLD analysis project Ga0209023, IMG submission 187468) | Freshwater and sediment microbial communities from Lake Erie, Canada (SPAdes) (version 2) | ecosystem: Environmental > Aquatic > Freshwater > Lentic | place: Lake Erie, Canada | collected...
GACGTCGTCCCCGTGCAGGCGCAGGAGTGGCGCCACGACCCGTTCGGCGGTGAGCTGATCGACGGTTGGGTCTGGGGCCGCGGCGCGATCGACATGCTGTGCGTGACTGCGTCGATGGCCGTCGCGTTCGCCGAGCTGGCCAGCCGGCAGGTCGCGCTGCCGGGCACCGTGATCTTCGCCGGCGTGGCCGACGAGGAGGCCGGTGGCGAGTGGGGTGCCGACTGGCTGCTGCAGCACCACCGAGACGCCGTGATGGCCGACTACGTGCTGACCGAGTGCGGTGGCACGCCGATGCACACACCGTCTGGCCTGAAGCTGCCGGTGCTGGTGGCGGAGAAAGGCTCCGCATGGTGTCGCCTGGTGGTGCACGGCACGGCCGGCCACGGCTCCACGCCGCTCATCGCCGACAACGCGCTCGTCAAGGCGGCAGAGGTCGTGCGCCGGCTGGCGGCGTACCGGCCGCTCGGCGTCATCCACGACACGTGGCGCGGCTATGTGCGGGCAATGGGCTTCGATCCGGAGCTGGAAGCCGTGCTGCTCGATCCCGCAGCCATCACCGACTGGGCGGAGCACCACCCCGACCGCGGGCTGGCCGCCGACTGCCACGCCTGCACCCACATGACCGTCTCGCCGAACGTGCTGCGCGCCGACGGCAAGACGAACACCATCCCGGCCAGTGTGGAGTTGGAGGTCGACATCCGCACGCTTCCCGGCCAGAGCACCGAGTACGCGCTGGGTGTCGTGCGCGACCTGCTCGGAGACCTCGCCGACCACGTCGACATCCACCCGTTGCACGGCAACTGGAGCGCGAGCGCGTCGCCGGTCGCCTCGCCGTTGTGGGACAGCATCGAGCGCGCCTCGCTGCCCGTGTACCCCGACGCGCGGGTGGTGCCGGCGATCACGCCGGGCGCCACCGACGCACGGTTCTTCCGTGCCGCCGGCGCGACGTCGTACGGCTACGGCCTGTTCTCGCGAGAGCTCAGCTTCGACGACTACGTGTCGATGTTCCACGCGGCGAACGAGCGCGTCGATGTGCACTCGATGGCGTTGATGGAGCAGCTGTGGGGCGACATCGCGGTCGACCTGCTCGGCTGACCGTCCTCCTCCGACCGACGAGCGCCGACGAGCGTCGGCGGCCCTACGCCAGCTCGGTGAGCACGAACGTGAGCACTCGCGCCTCGTCGCGCCAGGACTCGTAACGGCCGCTGGGGCCACCGTGGCCGGCGCCCATCTCGCAGCGCATGAGCAGCGTTGCGTCGTTGGTGCGCACGGCTCGCAGCTTCGCGATCCACTTCGCCGGCTCGTGGTAGCTGACCCGTGGGTCGTTGAGGCCCGCCGTGATGTAGATGGCCGGGTAGTCGGCCGCGACCGTGTGGTCGTAGGGCGAGTACTCCAGCATGTAGCTGGCAGCGGGCTCGGTGCGCGGATCGCCCCATTCCTCCCACTCGGTGATCGTCAGCGGCAGTGACGGGTCCGACATCGTGGTGACCACGTCGACGAAGGGGACCTCCGCAACGGCGGCACGGAACAGGTCCGGGCGCATCGTGACGCACGCACCCACCAGCAACCCGCCGGCGCTGCCGCCGCGCAGGGCCACCCGCGTACCGTCACCCCAACCAGCGGCGACGAGGTGCTCGACGCTCGCAATGGTGTCGGTGAAGGTGTTCCGCTTGTGCTCCAGCTTGCCCTGCAGGTACCAGTTGCGGCCCAGCTCGCCGCCACCGCGCGGGTGCACCAGCGCCCACACGACCCCGCGGTCGAGCAACGACAGCCGGGCGACGCTGAACCACGGCGGCATCGACGACTCGTAGCTGCCGTAGCCGTACACCATCAACGGCGCCGTCCCGTCGGGCGTGGCGCCCACCCGATGGACGATGTCGACCGGCACACGCGTGCCGTCGGCCGCGGTCGCCCACAGGCGCTCGCTGGTGTACCGGGCGAGATCGACCGACGGCACTGGCGTTTCCTTGAGGACGGTGCGTTCGCCGGTGCGCACATCTTCCTCGTAGACCGTGACAGGACGGGTGAGCGACTGGACCACATACCGAATCGCTGTCGCGCGGAACTCCGGGTTGCTCTCCAGTTCGAGGTCGTGCGGCTCGTCGGCACCGTGCACGGTGCGCTCGGTGCCGTCGCGGAACAGGACGCGCAAGCGCGGCTGCGCGTTGGCCCATTCGTGCAGGACCACATGGTCGGCGAACGCCTCGACCGAGGTGATCCGGCGGCCGCCCACGTGCGGCACGAGCTCCGTCCACTGATCGGGATGGTCGATCGGCGCGGTCATCACGCGGAAGTCGGTCGCCTCGTCGTTGGTGAGGACGAGCCAACGGTCGCCCCAGTGCTCCATGCCGTACTCCAGGTCCTCGGCACGCGGCCGGACCAGTGCTGCCGGGGTGGTCGGCGCCGCGGCAGGAACCAGGTGCACTTCGCCGCTGGTCTTGCTGGCCACCTCGATCACGACCCACTCGCCACTGCGGCTGAGGTCGATGAACACGTAGAAGCGTTCGTCGAGTTCCTCCAGCACCATCACGTCGTCGGCCTGGGTGGTGCCGACGACGTGGCGCCACACCTGGAACGGGCGCATCTGCTCGTCGGCGGTCACGTAGAACAACGTCGTGCCGTCCGCCGACCAGGCGGTGCCGCCCCAGGTGGTGCCGGCGAGGTGCTCGTCGCGATCCACGCCGGTGGCCAGGTCGCGCAGGTGCATCGTGTACTGCTCGCTGCCGTCGGTGTCGCTGCTCCAGGCCAGCATCGTGTGCTGCGGGTTGACGTCGAACGCGTTGACGGAGAAGTACTCGTGGCCGGCGGCCTCGACGTTCTCGTCGAGCAGCACGTGTTCGGTGGCCGTTGCCGCACTGCGGCCACGGCAGTGAATGCCGTAGCTGGCGCCTTCTTGGGTCCGTGTGACGTACCACCAGTCGTCCTTGCGGACCGGGGCGGACAGGTCGGTCTCCTGCACGCGCGCCTTGATCTCCGAGAAGATCGCGTCGGTCAGTTCTGCGCGGGGAGCGAACCAGTTGTCGGCAAACGCGTTCTCGGCCTGCAGGTACGCGATCGTCTCGGGGTCGTCGCGGTCGCGGAGCCACGCCCACGGGTCGGTGACCGCACCGGTCGGTCGTTGCCACACATGGTCCACTTGCTTCGCGATCGGGGGCTGCACCGCGCCCAGGGTAACTGGCCGGACGAAGGCGTACGACGCAGCAGGTGAGCGCGGGCGGCGGTAGCTTCGTGGTCATGCGGGTGTGGATCGACCAGGATCTCTGCACCGGTGACGGCCTCTGCGTCGACCACTGCCCGGACGTGTTCGTGCAGCTGGAGGACGGCATCGCGTACGTCGCCGACGACGGTGAACCGCTCAACGATCCGGGCGGGTCGGGCAGTCTCGCGGTCGTCGACCCGCGCAACGAGCAGAGCGTGATCGACTCCGCGATCGCATGCCCGGGCGAGTGCATCTTCATCGAGCTCGAGCGCGTCAGCGCCGCCTGAACCTCACAGTTCGATCACACCTTTCGGGCACGATGGCGGCATGGAGGAACGAGACGCTGTCGCCTGGTTGTACCGCCGTGCCGCGTTCGGTGCGTCGCCGGCCGAGCTGAACGCCGCCGCAGGCCGTGGTGCCGCTGCCGAGCTGGAGCGGCTGCTGGACCCGAGTGGCCTCGGTGGCGCGCCGACGACGGACCGCTGGGACGACAGCTTGCTGCCGGTGGACCCGAAGGACCGTCCGTCGAAGTTCTACGGCATCACCCAGTGGCTGGAGACGTTGGCCGGTAGCGATCGACCGCTCGTCGATCGCATCGCCTGGATGTGGCACGGCCATTTCGTGAGCGCGCTGGACAAGGTGCGCATCGCACGGCTGATGGTCGGTCAGGCTCGCCTGTTCCGCACCGCCGGCCTGGGGTCGTTCCGCGACCTGCTCCACGCGGTCACGATCGACCCGGCGATGCTCGTCTACCTGGACCTGCGCGACTCCACCGGCTTGCAGCCGAACGAGAACTACGCCCGCGAGGTCATGGAGCTGTTCACGCTCGGCGTGGGCAACTACACCGAGGCCGACGTGAAGGCGGCGGCGGTCGCGCTGACGGGCTGGCGGCTGCAGCAGAAGGTCGGCGTGCACTTCGTCGAGCGCAACCACGACGATGGGCCGCAACGCTTCCTGGGTGTCGACGACGTGCACGATCTCGGCACGGTGGTCGACGCGCTGATGGCACAACCGGCGCTGCCACTGTTCATCGCCCGCACCGTCGCCGCGGAACTTCTGGGCGTGACCGACGACGCGCTCGTGGCTCGGCTCGCCGAGCAGTTCGTGGCGAGCGGCTTCGACATCCGCTCGCTCGTCCGTGCGACGTTGCTGGAGGGGCTGGCCGGTCAGTCCGCGCCGATCGTGCTCGGCCCGGTCGCGTGGTACGCGATCGCCCGCCGGGTGACGGGAGCCCGGCCGGCGAAGCGTGACACGCTCAACCTGCTGCGCTCGGCCGGGCAGCTCCCGATGCTGCCGCCGAACGTGGCCGGTTGGCCAGGCGGTGCTGCCTGGTTCGGCGCCAGCAGCCTGGTCGCGCGAGCGAACCTGGCCGTGGTGATCGCGACCACCGCCACCGACACCGATGTGCTCGCCGCCGCGCGGGGCGACGACACCGGCGTCCTCGCCGCGGTACTCGGGCTGCCTTCGGCCGGGTTCGGCGCCGAGTCCGAGGCGGCGCTCGCGGCCGCGCCGGCCGGTGCCGACCGCCTGGCAGTCGCCCTGCTCACCCCCGAGTTCATGATCGCCTGAGGTGCCCCACATGTCCCCCCTGATCGGTCGTCGTCAGTTCCTCCGCCTCGGTGCGGGTGCCGTGGTCGTGGTCGGCCTCGGTGCCTGCGACAGCAACTCCACCGCCCGCTCGCCCGGCTCGTCCGGCTTGCCCGGTTCGACCGGTGGGACGGAACCGCCGACCCCGTCGACGACCGGTGCCGCCCCTCCTGGCGGCCCCGCCCCCGGTGGGGGTGCGGGCACGACGTTCGGCGGGCGACGGCTGGTGATCGTGCAGATGAACGGGGGCAACGACGTGTTGAACACGCTGCCGCCGGCAGATGGCCGCTATCACGATCTGCGGCCCACGCTCGCCCTGGCCGACCACGACGTCGTCGCCCTGTCCGGTGTGACCGACATGGGGCTGCACCCGGCGCTCGGCCCGCTCCTGCCGTACTGGGGTGCCGGCCAGCTGGCGATCGCCCGCGGCATCGGTTTCGAAGTGCCCAACCGCTCGCACTTCGTCTCGATGGACCGCTGGTGGCGAGCAGACCAGCTCACCCAGCCCGGCTGGCTGGGCCGCGTGCTCGACGGATTGCCGGCCGAGCCGTCACCCCTGTTCGCCACGGCGCTCGGGAGCGGTGCACCGGTGCTGGCCGGCGCGCACGTGCAGCCGACGGTGATCACCACCGCCGACTCCTTCAAGTGGGTCGACTTCGATCCGACCTGGCTGGCAGCGATGGGGGAGGGTGGCAGCGATCTCGCCGGCCTCGCCCGCCACGCGTTCCAGCGCACGATCACGGCGGTGAACGCCTTCGCCGAGATCACCGACAGCAAGGCGACCACCGACGATCTGCCCAGCCGCGAGGGCGATGCCACGATCACCGCCGGGCTGGCCGTCGCGGCGCAGCTGCTGCTGGCGGATGCCGGCACGCAGATCGTCGTGGTCAGCGCCAGCGGCTTCGACACCCACTCGAACCAGTTGACGGAGCATGCCGACCTGTTGGCGGATCTCGCCGGTGGCGTGGCCGCGTTCATGCAGGCGATGGAGGCCGGCGGGCTGGCCGACGACGTGCTGTTGGTGACGACCAGCGAGTTCGGTCGCCGCGCCGCGGAGAACGGCAGTGGCGGTTCCGATCACGGTGCGGGTGGCGGGTCGTTCGTGATCGGCCACGGCGTGCAGGGCGGCGCGTACGGGCAGATCGACCTCGCTGATCTGCTGGACGGCGACGTGCGCCCCGTGATCGCGCCACAGGCGCTGTTCACCACCTGCCTGGACTGGCTGGGCGTCGACGCCGCATCGGTGCTGGGTGAGCGCGACGACGGGCTGGCCTGCCTGCGTCGGTGAGCGTTGTGCGGCGCTGACGGATCGGAGCTGACGGATCGGCGCCGACGTCTATTCGCCGGCCGGCGGGTCGATCACGTCGTCGGCGGTCGGCAGGTCCGAGGCGTCGATCTCGCCGGTCACGTCGACCTCGCTCTCGCGCTCGCCCGCCCGGTCGACGTCGACCTCGCTCTCGCGCTCGCCGGCCCGGTCGACATCGACATCGGCCACGACATCGACCTCGGCCGTGTCGAGTGGCTCGAGGTCGCCGGCCGGTTCGGCATCGGTGGTCGGATCGGTGTCCGTCGTGTCGTCGCGATCGGTCGCCGGCCCGGAGTCGGTCGCGATCTCGCCGTCGAGTGTGAACTGGGGTGTGACCACACCGTCGGTCACGAGGGTGCCCTCCTCGGCGGCGGCCTCGGCCGTGGCGGCAGCGCCGGCCGCGAGTTCGGCCGCGGCCGCTTCGGCGGCGGTCGTGGCAGCCTGGCGCTTGCGGCGGCCGCGGCGGCGCAGCAACACGATCAGCAGGATCAGCAGCAGCAGGAACAACGCCAGCCCGCCGGCGGCGAGCAGGGTGCGGTGCTTGCCGATGCCCGGGGCCTTCTGCACGGTGTCGATCACCTGTTGTGCCTTGAGCTCGGCGGTGGCGAGGTCGCCCTTGGCGAACGCGGCCTTCGCATCGGTCAACAGCAGCGGCAGGTTCGTGCCCCACAGGCCGACCTTGTCGAAGAAGTTGTCGTTCTGCGCATCGGCGGCAACGGCTGCCAGCACCTGGTCGGCCGAGTCGAGTTGCGCCTGCACGGCCTTGTCGGCGTCGTCGAGCTTCCTGTCGGCGGCCTCGTAGGTGGCCTCCAACGTGTCGGGGTAACCGACGCCGAGCGTCGCGGCCTTCTTGTCCAGCTCGTCACGCTTGTCGAGCACCTTCTCGGACGCGTCCATCGCGTCGGTGGCGGCGGTGAACGACCACTTCGTCATCTTGTCGCGCACCAGTGCCGGCGGCGCCCACTTCCCGCCGTCGTCGACCAGTTGCTGGTAGGCGGAGCGGGCCGCGGCGCGGGTCTCCAGCGTGTCCTTCTGCTTGGTCGACACGACGTACTTCACGAACAGTTCGTCGGCCTTTTTCGAGCCGCCGATCTGATCGACGAGGTCGAGGAAGCGGCGCCAGTCGGTGAGCAGCCCGAGCTGCTCGGGGGCGCCTTCACCGGGGTAGCTGGTGGTCTTGTCGGCGACCGCCGCCAGCACCTCGCGCATCTTGTCCTCGCCGATCTCGTCGGTGATCTGCTCGAGCACCCAGAACGACGCGTTGTAGCCGTACGTCTCGACGCTGTCGGCGCCATCGGTGAAGTTGGGGTCCCCCCACTCGTTGAGGCTGACCTTGCCGATGCTGCCGGGGGCGTCGGACGTCTCGGGTGTGCCGCCCATCGCCTCGGTCGCCTTGTTCGAGTACACCTGGGCGAAGCCCTCGCTCAGCCAACGGTCGACGAACCAGCCGTCGTTGAACCAGGCGTGGGACAGTTCGTGCAGCACGACGGCCTGGTTGAGGTCCTCGCCGATCTCGATCTCGTTGTCGCTCGCGCTGAACCAGCCGGCGTAGCCGTAGAGATACGGGGTGTACGCCTCGCGGACCTCGACCTGCTCACTGATCGGCCAGTCCTGCCCGATCAGCTCCTGAAGCTTCGGCACGCCTTCCTGGATCTGCTGGGTGACGAAGGTCTGCCATTCGGTGTCGCCGGGCCACGAGCGCAGGTCGAACTTGTCCTTGGTCGGCGTTTCGACCGGGGTGTCGAGCAGGCCACCGTCGTTGCGGGCGGACACGAAAATGTCGAACTCTTCCGGGTTCGGGATGTTGGTGGCCGTGTAGACCGTGTTGCCGTTCTCCTGTGTGATCACCGCGTCGTCGCCGAAGACATCGGTGGTGAAGCCCGGGGGCACGACGACGCGCACGGTCACCTTGCCGTCGTCGCCGATGCCGAACGCATCGAACGCCGCGTAGGCGGCGTTCACGCGCGAAGGGTTCTCGCTGCGCGGCGGCAGGCCGGTCATGTCGTACGTGACGCGCACCTGCGCGGTCTGCTGGTAGAAGAGGTTGCTGGCCAGGTCGATGTCGAGCAGGTAGTAGCTGGAGTTGCCGGGGATGTAGCGGGCGGAGAGCCCCAGACCGCGGCCGTTGCCGGTGGTGGCGATGGTGCTGACCGCGCCGACGGGAGCGGGCAGCGAGAAACCGGTGAAGTAACGCCGGTTGATGTAGTTGCCGTCCCGCTTGTCCGGGATGGTGTTGGTGAGCGTGATCTCGGCCAACACGTGGACGACGCCCGATTGGGCGTCGATCGTGTACGTGGTGGTGCTGCGGTACGACAGGCCGTCGCCGGCGCCGGCCACCCGTGACTGGCCGAGCACCACGACGGGCACCGCGAGCGCGAGCGTGAACAGGGAAACCAGGAGCCGCCGAACCATTTCGAGAGCCTATTCAGGTTCGCGGTCGGCTTCCCACTCTCCGGGTGCGGACGTGTCGAGACCCTCAGGTGAGGGCCGAAGGTCCCTCCCGGTGGGTTGCGTGGCGCGACTAGCCTGAACTCGTGAAACGCAGCAGCGTGAGCCATATGAACTGTTCCGTGGCGCGGACTCTCGATGTGGTCGGCGAGTGGTGGACGCTGCTGATCGTCCGCAACATCATGTTGGGGCAACGCCGCTTCGAAGCGATCCAGGCCGACCTCGGCATCGCCCGCAACATCCTCAGCGATCGTCTCACCACGTTGGTCGCCCACGGGGTCGTGGAGCGGGTGAAGTACCACGATCACCCCGAGCGGTTCGAGTACCACCTGACGGAGAAGGGGCGCGACCTGTACCCCGTCATCGCGGCGCTGATGGCGTGGGGCGACAAGTGGGAGGCCCCCGATGGTCCTCCGCTGCTGCTCCGGCACACGTGCGAGGGCCACGGCCACGCGCAGACGGTGTGCTCGGCATGCGGCGAGCCGCTCGACATCGGCTCGGTGCGTCCGAAGGCCGGGCCGGGGTTCCGCGCGCCTGCCGCAGTCTGAGCCGGCGGTTGTCTGCGCCCCTGCTCGTCGGGTGCATTTCGTGATGCAACTCGCTGGTAAGGTGCGGCGATGAGTGACGCTGACTGGCAGCCATCGGCCTGCATCCTGTGCGAGTGCAACTGTGGGATCGAGATCCGCGTGGGGGCCGATGGTCGCACGTTCGATCGCATTCGCGGCGACAAGGCGCACCCCGCATCCCAGGGCTACACCTGTGAGAAGGCGCTGCGGCTGAACCACTACCAGAACGGCACCGAGCGTTTGCTGTCGCCGTTGCGCAGACGGCCGGATGGCACGTTCGAGGAGATCGACTGGGCGACCGCAATGGCCGAGATCGCAGCGAAGTTCTCCGGGGTGCGCGATGCCCACGGCGGCGAGTCGATCTTCTATTACGGCGGTGGCGGTCAGGGGAACCATCTCGGCGGCGGCTACAGCGGCGCGACGCTGCGAGCACTCGGGGCGCGCTACAAGGCCAACGCGCTCTCGCAGGAGAAGACCGGCGAGTTCTGGGTCAACGGCAAGGTCCTCGGTGGCGGCGGCGTGCGATCGGACTTCGAGCAGTGCGAGGTGGCGCTGTTCGTGGGCAAGAACCCCTGGCAGAGCCATGGGTTCCCGCGGGCACGCACGACGCTGAAGGAGATCGCCAACGACCCGACGCGTGCGCTCATCGTGATCGACCCGCGCCTGAGCGAGACTGCCGAGCTGGCCGTGTCGTCCGAGGCGGGGTTCCATCTGCGGGTGAGGCCGGGCACCGACGCGTTCTGCCTGTCCGCGATGGTGGCCGTGCTGGTCCAAGAAGGGCTCGTGCACCGCGACTGGGTGCGCGACCACGTCAGCGGTTGGGACGCGATCGTCGGTGACTTCGCCGCGGTGCCGGTGGCCGAGTACGCAGTGCGCTGCGGTGTCGACGAATCGATGCTGCGCGCCGCGACTCGCCGGCTGGCAGCGGCCGACAGCGTGGCCGTGTTCGAGGACCTCGGCGTCCAGATGAACCGTCACTCCACGATGAACAGTTGGCTGGAGAAGCTGCTGTGGATCGCCACCGGCAACTTCGGCAAGCCGGGCTCGCAGTACATGCCCTCCTCGCTCGTGTCGCTCGTGCGGTCCGACGCCGGTACGCGCGAGCGCACCTCGCCGGTCGTCGGCGCCAAGATCATCAGCGGCCTCGTGCCGTGCAACGTGATCCCCGACGAGATCCTGACCGACCACCCGGCGCGCTATCGGGCGATGCTGGTCGAGAGCGGCAACCCGTTGCACTCGGTGGCCGACACGCCGCGCATGCGCGAGGCGCTGCAGGCCCTGGAGCTGCTGGTCGTCATCGACGTGGCGTTGACCGAGACCGCTCGGGAAGCGGATTACGTGCTGCCGGCGCAGACCCAGTTCGAGAAGTGGGAGGCCACGTTCTTCAACTTCGACTTCCCGCACAACGTCTTCCACCTGCGCAAGCCGGTCGTCGCCGCGCCGGAGGGGCCGTTGCCGGAACCCGAGATCCATTCCCGCCTGGTCGAGGCGCTCGGCGTGTACGACGACGCCGCGCTGGCGCCGTTGCACGCCGCGGCCGCGCTCGGCCGTGAGACATATGCGGCGGCGTTCTTCGAGGCGACGGCATCGAACGCCGCGCTCGGCGGTGTCGCGCCGGTCGTGCTGTATCGCACCCTCGGCCCGACGCTGCCCGACGGCGCCGCGTCCGCAGCGCTGCTGTGGGGTGCCGCGCACCGATGCGCGATGAGCAACGAGGCGTCGGTCCGCCGCGCCGGCTTCACGGGTGACGGGCCGGCGTTGGGTGAGTCGTTGTTCGACGCGATCCTCGCCGGTCATCACGGTGTGGAGTTCACGCTCGACGGTTGGGACGACGTGTGGTCGCGTGTCGGCACCGAGGACGGTCGTCTGCAGGTCCACCTCCCGGAGCTGCTCGACGAGTTGCGCGGTCTCGCCGCCGAGGCACCGCTCACCTCGGCCGCCTGGCCGCTCGTGCTCAGTGCCGGTGAGCGTCGGTCGTTCACCGCCAACACGATCATCCGCGACTCGTCGTGGCGAAAGCGCGATGCGGACGGTGCGCTGCGGGTCAGCGCGGAAGATGCCGCGGCCGCCGGTGTCGTCGACGGCGGCCCCGCCGTCATCACGACGCCACGTGGGAGTGCTTGCGTGCTGGTGGAGATCAGCGCACGGATGCAGCCGGGTCACGTGTCGTTGCCGAACGGCATGGGCCTGGACCAGCCGACCGCCGACGGTTCGCCGCGGGCAGGCGTGGCG
>Ga0209023_10007339_pt1 | contig 11338 bp, 10 predicted proteins | sample LakOneMetagenome_FD_187468 | JGI IMG/M metagenome (GOLD analysis project Ga0209023, IMG submission 187468) | Freshwater and sediment microbial communities from Lake Erie, Canada (SPAdes) (version 2) | ecosystem: Environmental > Aquatic > Freshwater > Lentic | place: Lake Erie, Canada...
GCGCGATTTCAGTTTACGAAGCGACTCACGGTACTGCACCGAAGTATGCGGGTCAGGATAAAGTGAACCCAGGTTCAATCATTCTGTCTGCTGAAATGATGCTGCGTGATATGGGCTGGACTGAAGCTGCTGATCTGGTCATCAAAGGCATTTCAAATGCGATTGCTGCTAAAACTGTGACCTACGACTTTGAACGTTTAATGCCTGGTGCAACGTTGCTGCGTAGTTCTGAGTTTGGCGATGCAATTATCAAGCATATGGAAGACTGATACTTAGTGAATCAGTGATTTAGACAAAAAACCAGCGGAAGCTGGTTTTTTGTTGAGTAAAATTGCAAATTATGTGGATATATTTTAGCTCTGAAGTAGGATGGGTTTTAACCCATCGGCTGCATCGGACAATCAATACAGACATCTTTAAATATTAATATAAATCTCAATAAATCAAATATCTGTGTTCATCACATGTTTAAGTGATGGGTTAAAACCCATCCTACACTGGCTAATAGAAATTGAAAATAACCACAGCACCAAACACAATAAAATAGCCAGAAAAAAATGCAACTGACTTATAGCCGAATTTAACCCATTTCGGAACATCATTTACATCATCAGTAGGATATAAAGAATAACCGTTCAACTTACAAAACAAGTAAAATATGCATAAGAGCACGGATGAACAAGACATAACAATCATATGTATATTCAACGTTTTTTTACTAAAGAAAAAAGTTATAAAGGCCGCTAAAATCAATCCAAGATGAATAAAACGTCTATCACTTATTACAGGTATTCTTTTTTTGGAAATGCTCATATGTATCCTAATAATCGTAGGATGGGTTTTAACCCATCACTCTGCATTCAAATCTATACCACCACCACCACACCAATTCGGCATATATAACCCCAACTTCACACAACGCTGAAAAGTTGAATACTCCCAATTTTGCACACTCAACACATGCCCATGCTTCACTGGATTATAATGAATATAATCCATATGCCGCTGAAAATCCTCGTCATCTCGTATGCGATGCTCCCAAAACCTACGCTGCCATACCGCACGTTCTGCTTTTTTAATACGACTTTCCGAAAGCAGGTTCTTGTCTTCCGTAGGAATGCTTCTTGAAAAACAACTTTTGAAAAATTTCCAACGAATCGAATAATCATCATCGTCATCAGCAAGCGTCCAAATTGCATGAATATGGTCAGGTAAAACGACCATTGCATCAACTTGAACAGGATATTTCGCAATCATTTGTCGATGTGCAGCGCGTAGCTCATTAATGTGTCGCGTGAGCAAGTTTGATTGGCGATCTAAAATGTTTACTGTGAAGAAATAGCTTCCTCCCAGCATTCGATCGCGTCGATAAGCTGTCATTGTTATTATTCATTTTTTTTGTTGCAGGAGTTTATCAGATGTAGTTGATGGGTTAAAACCCATCCTACGACTGTATTACAACTATTTAGAAACCCATTCAGCTAACCCAGCCCCAATCGCTTTCACCTGCGTCTCAAGCCTTTCATCGGTAATCTTACCGTCATGAATCTTCTGTCCAGTCACCGCAACTTGTTCAGGCAGCACCAAACATCCCAAATTCCCCAAATACATCCGCACCATCATCAAACTACGCAAACCACCCATCAGCCCCGGACTTGATGAAACCAGCGCAACAGGATAACGTTTAAACACACGCAAACCGACTTTGCCATCTGGCTCAGTTCGTGTCATCCAATCAAACGTATTCTTAATCAATGGCGTAAAAAAACCATTGTATTCAGGCGAAGCAAGTAACAACCCATCATGCTGCTCAAACAAACGTAATAGCTTCTGCGCTGATTCAGGCATACCAGTCGCTTGCTCATCATCACCGTTATACAGCGGCATCGGATAATCATTCAGATTGATCAGCGTAACAGTACAACCCTCAACTGATTCCGCACCAGCAATTGCCACCTGCAGCACTTGGCTATTTAAAGAATCTTTGCGGGTACTGCCTGAAAAGGCGAGAAGGCGTGTGCTCATGGCTGACTCCAAATTATTAGAATGATGATCCTTTCAATCGTAGTCTAACCCTAGATCGAAAAGAAACAAGCTGAAAAACAGAATAAACAACAGCGGCAGTTTCATTTCTACTTTAAAATCACTGCTATTCAAATTAATCATATTCTGCATCAAGCATCGCATTTTGGAGCGCACTCATGCCCCCGTTTATTTTGGTCGATGGCTCTTATTATCTATTCCGCGCATTCCACGCGCTACCGCCGCTGACTACCTCGCAAGGTCAAACCACCAACGCGATCAAAGGTGCATTATCCGCGCTGCAAAAGCTTATGCGTCGTATGCAACCAACACACATGGCTGTGATTTTTGATACGCCAGAACCGACGTTTCGCCACATGCTGTCACCAGAATACAAAGCTCATCGTCCTGCAATGCCTTCTGAATTGTCTACGCAAATTCCGTATTTACATGCGATAATTAAAGGTCTAGGCATTCCATTACTGTTACTTCCGGGTGCGGAAGCCGATGATTTAATTGGAACGTTGGCAAAACGCGCAGTCACTGAAGGTCATCATGTCTTGATCTCAACTGGCGACAAAGACATGGCGCAGTTGGTCAATGATCACATCAAATTAGAAGACAGCTTCCGCGATCAAGTGCTTGACCATGATGGTGTGATTGCTAAATTCGGTGTGCGTCCTGATCAAATCATTGATTATTTGACGCTAATGGGTGATGCATCGGACGGTATTGCAGGCGTTCCGGGTGTTGGAAAAGTGACTGCGGCAAAGCTGCTCAACCAGTATCAGACCATTGGTGGCATCCTTGAAAATGCTCATTTAATTAAAGGAAAAGTCGGCGAAAGCATCCGTGAAAATGCCGATAAGATTCCACTGAATCATCAACTGGCGAGTATCGTTTGTGATTTGCCGCTTGAGTTAGATTGGCATGAGTTAAAGCTCGTTAAACCTGATGTGCCTGCACTTAAAAAATTGTATGCTGAACTTGAATTCAGAGCGTTATTGCAATCATTAGAACATCCAAATAACCCCGACAATCAACCACTAGAACCACAGAAATCTTATTCTTTTGATGATACAAAGAAAGATGATATTCCTGAACTTTTAGAAACTCCAGCTATTGCAGAACAATCGATTTCTTTGCCAATTTCAGAAACTAAATATCATACTGTTTTAGATAAAGCAGAGTTTTTAGCACTGGTCGAGCGTTTGAAAGCAGCGCCACGATTTGCCGTGGATACCGAGACGACCAGTCTTGATTATCGTCTAGCTCGCATTGTTGGCGTTTCATTTGCGCTTCAAGCAAATGAGGCGTTTTATATACCGATCGGTCATGACTACATGGGCGCGCCTGAGCAATTAGACGCGAAATTTGTGCTCGATACCCTTAAACCGATTCTGGAAAATCCAGCGATTGGCAAGATTGGTCAACACATGAAATATGATGCACATGTGTTTAATAATCATGGTATTAGCCTAGGAGGATGGGCATTTGATACGATGCTGGCGTCTTATGTGCTCAATCCGACTGCCACCCGTCACGGCATGGATGATCTGGCTCAGTATTATCTCAATTACACGACCACGACGTTTGAGCAAATTGCTGGAAAGGGTGCAAAGCAGCTCACTTTCAATCAAATTGAGTTAGAAAAGGCCGCGCCTTATGCTGCGGAAGATGCAGATATTACATGGCGTCTCTATGAATATTTTTCTAAAGAATTAGCAAAGATTCCACGTTTAGAAAGACTCTTACTTGATGTTGAAATGCCTGCTGCTCAAGTCTTATATGAGATGGAAAATAACGGCATTCGTTTGGATATTCCGTTCCTTGCTGAATTAGGTCAACGTTTTGGCGCACAAATTTTGACGCTAGAAAGTCATGCGATTGAGTTGGCAGGACAACCATTTAATGTGTCGTCACCAAAGCAGTTAGGTGAGATTCTATTCGACAAACTCGGCATTGCTGGCGGCAAGAAAACCGCAAGCGGTCAGTACGCCACAGGCGAAGCGATTTTAGAGAAAATCGATCATCCAATCATTGCCACGATTTTGGAATATCGCTCGTTATCCAAATTGAAAAGCACTTATACCGACAGCTTGATCGCACAAAGTGATCCAGCAACACAGCGCGTACACACCAGCTATCATCAAGCGATTGCAGCGACTGGGCGTTTGTCATCAACAGATCCAAACCTTCAGAATATTCCAATTCGCGGTGAAGTCGGTCGTCAGATTCGCCAAGCGTTTATTGCGCCGAAAGGTCGGATTATTTTGGCAGCGGATTATTCACAAATTGAATTACGCTTAATGGCACATTTCTCGCAAGATGAAGCGTTGCTGAAGGCTTTCCGTGATGGTCGAGATATTCATCAAGCGACAGCCGCAGAGGTCATGGGAATTGCTTTGGAAGATGTGACTTCTGATCAACGTCGCCAAGCAAAAGCGATTAACTTCGGATTACTCTATGGTATGTCTGCATTTGGTTTGGCGAAACAATTGAATCTATCGCGTGCTGAGGCGCAGGAATACATTACTTTGTATTTCTCACGCTATCCGAGTGTGCATGACTACATGGAAAACACCCGTGCGCTGGCGGCGGAACAAGGTTATGTGGAAACCGTGTTGGGTCGTCGTTTGTATATGGAAAATATTCGCGCAGGCAATGCCATGGTACGTCAAGCAGCAGAACGTGCCGCGATTAATGCGCCACTACAGGGCTCAGCGGCGGATATCATTAAGCTGGCAATGATTTCCGTTGATCAAGCATTGCCAAAAGAACATGCCAAAATGCTGCTTCAAGTTCACGATGAATTAGTATTCGAAGTCGACGAAGACAAAGCGGATGAAGTCACGGCTTTGCTGAAAAAACTGATGCCAGCCGTCCTTCAAGGTCGTGCTGATATTGCGGTTCCACTTGAGATTGAAGTGGGCAGAGGCGTGAATTGGGGTGTGGCGCATTAGATTTTAGTCATTATTTTGCTGAATTAAACTGCGAAATCGGCTAGGCTATTCAGCAAGATTTATGACGCTTCATTTGGCTTTTAAAGCTGCTGTTTTGCATCAATGTTTAAACTGATTTTGAATTGATTTTCTGTATTAACTTTTAGGTATTTTACTGTTATGTCGTCTACATATGGCTATACGCTGCAACCCATTCCTTACGAACTTTCAGCGGCTGAGCAACAAGAAGCACAGTTCGATTTGTGGAAAAAAGGAAACAAAATCAGCACTAAATTGTGGGCGATTTTAGCAGCAATTTGTTTGGCAGCGATTGCAGGTATCTTTTTCTTAAGTGGTTACTCGACTGTATTGTTCTATGTGATGTTGGTTTTTGTTGGCATATATCTGCTTGTACGTTTCTTTGGTTTGGCGTGGTACGTCAAACGTGAAATTGCAAAACATCCAACCCAGAATGTTAAAGGCGTCAAAATCGGTGTGCAGCCTCAAGGTCTGATTATGATTCAGAAAGTGGGCATGCAAGAAGGTCGCGCAGTGATAGATTGGAAACAAGTCACTGAATGGCAAGAAACTGATAAATATTTATTTATTACAGCAAGTGTCAAAGGTCAAACCAGCGCACAGATTCTACCTAAACGTCTGGTCGCACAAAAATTCCCGTTTGATACCGTGCGTAAGCATTTAACAGACGTGGTTGGAAAAGCGAAATAAGTTAAAAGCCTCATTCTATTGGCAATAAAAAATCCGAAGAGAAAGCTTCGGATTTTTTTTATCTTAACACCCTAGATCACTGAGCCTGTCGAAGTGAGGCGGCACTCAAACACCGCACATTTCGACAGGCTCAATAAGCTATTCAGCTTTTAGGCGAGGAATAAATCAAAACTTAGACGGTGGAAGCGCACGTAAAAACTCATTACGCGCCTGATTATCGGTACAGAACTGACCCAGCATCGCCACACTGCGTGTGCTGGAATCTTGCTTTTGTACACCGCGCATCATCATACACATGTGCTGCGCATCCATCACAACCGCTGCACCACGTGCACCAGTCGCATCCATCACGGCTTGCGCGATTTCTTGGGTCAGGTTTTCTTGAATTTGTAGACGGCGGGCAAACATATCGACGATACGTGCCATTTTAGATAATCCTAGAACTTTACCTTCTGGCAAATAGGCAACGTGGGTATGACCCATAAATGGCAGTAAGTGATGTTCACAAAGTGAAAAAAACTCAATACCTTTCACCATGATCATTTCATGATTGTTTGATGGAAAAATCGCATCATTGGTCACATCTTCAAGCGTTTGCGCATAACCTTTGGTTAAAAAAGAAAATGCTTTCGCAGCACGAATAGGTGTATCCAGCAAACCTGGACGTGACAAATCTTCGCCAATACCACTGATTAAACTGGCATAGGATTCTTGCAACTGAGACACTTGCGACTCAAAAGCTTTTTGCTTTTCTGCCGCTTGCGCCGAATCAACAGCATGACTATCGGTGAATTGTGCAGGCTGTTGCTTTAAAGGTAATGTCATAACACTAAAACTTCCAACGTCGCGCTGATGTGCGCATAAGAAAAGCAGAATCTTACATAATATCGTTAAATCATAATGACGCTATGATAAAGCGAACTGACTAGAATGATAAGTTATTTGTCACTGAACGCGTCATTACCGCGTTTGAGTAGTACGAGAACCGCTCCCGTTCCGCCTTGATTGGTCGGCGCACTGACAAATCCCATGACTTCTGGATGTTGTCTCAGCCAACTGTTTACATAGGTTTTCAGCGTGGCTTCTGCGCCTTTACCATGAACAATTTTAATCACAAGGGGCGATAACGCCTCTGGATCAGTCTGAGCAACTTTAATAATTTCTAATACAGCTGCGCGCGCTTGTTCAGTCGTGCAACCATGTAAATCCACCGCATGAACCCAACGTAAATGACCTGCTTTCAGCTGTTCAAATACGCCGTGTTGCAAAGTCTTTTGCCGAAATGAAAGTGTCGCTTCACTCGCAACAGGATTGAGCAAAGCTTTGGTATCCGAAATACCATCAATACTGGCGCCTTCCGTACCGATTGCCGCAGCACGACGTGCAAGCACAGTTGCGCTCGCTGCCTTCGCTTTCAATAACTTGGCAGAAGGAGTCTTTGGAATCACAGCTTCTTGAGCAATTTGTTTCGTACCTTGAATCGCATTTTTAAACAAAGCGGCTGCATCCGCATCTTGAGCCGCAATTTTAGCGGCTTGTTCATCGACAAGTCGCTGTTCAGCTTTGGCTTTCTCAATTTGTGCTTGTTTCTTGAGATCTGCTTTCAACACATTTAGACTGGAAAACGCCGTATTTTGTGGTGCATTAGACTTCGACATAATTTATGTTTTCAATTGGAGCAATCAAAAGATGTTTTAGATTGCTTTAGGTTTGCCAAATAACTTGGTAAACGCTTCGCCTGGATTTGTCTCACGCATCATACTTTCACCGACGAGGAAGGTGTGAATGCCTTGAGACTGCATCAACGCCACATCATTTGGCGTATGAATACCGCTTTCTGTGATGAGCAGACGATCAGCAGGAATGTATTTACTCAAGCTAAGCGTTGTATTCAGACTGACGTGAAAGTCTTTTAAATTGCGATTATTCACGCCGATCATGTTGGTTGGAAGCTCTAATGCGCGATCTAATTCCGCACGATCATGTACTTCAACCAACACATCTAATTTATATTTCGTTGCAACATCATAGAGTTCTTTCATTTGCGCATCCGACAAACACGCTGCAATCAATAAAATACAATCCGCACCCAACGCGCGACTCTCAATGATTTGATAAGGATCAATCATAAAATCTTTGCGCAGCACTGGTAGCGACGATACAGCTTGCGCTTCTTTGATATATAAATCATTACCTTGGAAGAAGTCCACATCAGTCAATACTGACAGACATGCTGCGCCTGCTTTTTCATATTGCGCAGCGATTTGTGCAGGATGAAAATCAGCACGAATAATGCCTTTAGACGGAGATGCTTTTTTGATTTCCGCAATTACCGCAGGACGACGACCAGACAAATTTTTAGCAAATCCACGTACAGGTGCGGCGCTGAGTGCCAATTGCTCTAAATCACTTAAAGAGCGCTTTTTGCGACGCTCAACAAGTTCTTCACGTTTACGCGCAACAATTTTATCTAGAATAGTCGGGGTCTTGCTCATGCTGAAACTCGTGCTTTATATTTAAAAGTCATATAGATGTCATACAGAAGTGGATTGCTGTAATGTGTGGGTAAACTCAGATAATATCTCAAGTTTTTCTAATGCTTGACCGCTATAAATTACATCCATAGCCAATTCAACGCCTTGCTTAACGTTACTTGTAACGCCTGCAATGTGCAGCGCTGCACCAGCATTAAACGCGATCATTTGTGCAGCAACGACACTTGCAGCGGTCGTTTGCTTACCAAAGGTATCTTTGATTAATCGTAAAGAATCTTTGGCATCGGTAATAGATAACAAATCGATCGATTGCGTTTTCAAACCGACATCTTCAGCACAAAGCTGATATTCAGTGATCACACCATCTTTGAGTGAAACCACTTGGTTTGGCGCAGCAATCGAGAGCTCATCTAAACCATCATGACTATGCACAACGAGCGCATGCACACTACCAAGTCGCTCAAGAACTTCCGCCATCGGACGACACCATTCCAGTGCATACGCACCAATCAAATGATGGGTCAGACCAGTAGGGTTGGTCATCGGGCCGAGTAAATTGAAAATCGTGCGAATACCAAGTGCACGACGTACACCAATCGCATGGCGCATCGCAGGATGATGCTGCGGTGCAAACATAAAACCAATACCGAGCGTTTCGATACAACGTGCTATTTGTTTGCTATCGAGTTCTAAACTCACGCCAGCGGCCTCAAGCACATCGGCGCTACCTGAAACGGACGATGCTGAACGATTACCGTGTTTTGCAACGCGTGCACCAGCCGCAGCAGCGACAATGGCAGAGGCGGTTGAAACATTGACTAAATCTGCGCCATGGCTTGTGCCACCTGTACCCACAATATCAACCGTACGATCAAGATTTGCGAGTGGAACGCGTTTCATCAAATCACGCATCGCCCGCACAGAACCTTCTAGTTCCGCGACTGATTCGACTTTGATACGCAGGGCAACTAGAAATGCTGCAATTTGCGCATCATTGGCATGACCTTGCATGATGTCGAGCATCACTGCTTGCATTTCAGGCATAGGCAGTGAGTGGCCTTGTAATAACGGCTCTAGCGCGGCACGAATGAGCGTTGAATCAGGCTGCATAATCTTTCCATTCATCCAAGAAGCGTTTCAGTAACGCATGTCCATGTTCACTTAAGATTGACTCAGGATGAAACTGCACGCCTTCAATGGGTAGTATTTTATGGCGTAACCCCATAATTTCATCAACTTGACCGTCTAGTTCAGTCCAAGCAGTCATTTCAAGTGTTTCAGGTAACGTTTTTTTATCGACGATCAAAGAGTGATAACGCGTGGCATTAAATGGATTCGGTAAATCTGTAAACACGCCAATATCAGCATGGTAAATCGGCGAAATACGTCCGTGCATCACTTCACGCGCACGAATCACATCACCACCAAACGCTTGACCAATTGCTTGATGACCCAAACAAACACCGAGCAATGGAATTTTTCCAGCAAAATGCTTAATCGCTTCTAATGAAATACCCGCCTCAGTCGGCGAGCACGGGCCAGGTGAAATGACCAAATACTCAGGCTTCATCGCCTCAATATCTGCAATCGTCACTTCATCATTGCGCACGACTTTGACATCTTGACCGAGTTCGCCAAAATACTGAACGATGTTGTAGGTAAAACTATCGTAGTTGTCGATCATTAAAAGCATTTGGCTTGTAACCTGCTGTTATTTGAATAGTTAATTGAGAGATCATTCAGATCATACTCAAATCTATACTCACAATTTGAAATCTGGGTGCTTTTGTATAAGCTCAAAAAGCTGCTCTATTAAGCGGCGATAATTGTAACACACGACAAGTGATGATTCATCGTCTCGGCGGACATCATTCGCTGATTGGATTTCATCATCAGATGAATTAGTTACATCAAATATTTCACGTATAACTTCAGCGAAATGCTCATTAAAAAGCTGTATGAGAACACGAAGCGAAAATTTCTGAATCCTGAATAGAAAACGACCATCATTTGATGGCCGCCTTCTTATTTTGAGTTGACGCTAGAAGCAATCTTACGCAAATGGATGACGCAATACGATCGTTTGTTCGCGGTCTGGACCTGTTGAAATAATATCAACTGGGCAGCCAACGAGCTCTTCGATACGCTTGATGTAAGCGCGTGCATTCGCAGGCAGCTGTTCCAGTGTCGTTGCGCCAATCGTTGACTCTGACCAACCGGGCATTGTTTCATAGACAGGTTTTACATTTTCAAATGCAGTCGCATCTGATGAACCGACACAGCCACCGCAATCAGTTGCTTCGTAGCGTACGCAAATTTCGATTGAATCCAAACCATCAAGTACATCAAGTTTGGTCAAGCAAATACCACTGATTGAGTTCAATTCAACCGAGCGACGCAGCGCAACGGTATCAAACCAACCACAACGACGTTGACGACCAGTAGTCGCACCAAACTCATGACCGATCGTGCCGAGGTGCTTACCAATCGCACTACCAGTGTCATTTGCAGCATCGTATGGCAATTCAGTTGGGAATGGACCAGCGCCAACACGTGTGGTGTAGGCTTTGGTGATGCCCAAAACATAATCTAAATACAGTGGACCAACACCAGAACCCGTGCTCACGCCGCCTGCAGTCGTGTTACTGCTGGTGACATAAGGGTAGGTACCATGGTCGATATCGAGCAATGAACCTTGCGCGCCTTCAAACATCAACGACTTACCAGCACGGCGATAGTCGTGCAACGTCTCGGTCACATCACATACGAGTGGGCGAATAATCTGTGCCCATTCACGTGCTTGTTCTAAGGTTTTCTCATAATCAACCGCTTCAACACCGTAGTATTGAGTCAGGCGGAAGTTATGGTATTCCATGATTTCGCGTAGACGTTCAGCAAAATCAGTATCACGAATCAGATCCGCTAAACGTAAACCACGACGTGCAATTTTGTCTTCGTACGCAGGGCCAATGCCGCGACCTGTTGTACCAATTTTTGATGCGCCGCGACGAATTTCACGTGCCTGATCAAGTGCCACATGGTAAGGCAGGATCAATGGGCAGTTTGGCGAAACGCGCAGACGTTCACGAACTGGAACACCTTTTTCTTCCAGCACTTTCATTTCTTTAATTAGCGCGTCAGGTGCAAGTA
>Ga0209023_10007340_pt1 | contig 11336 bp, 8 predicted proteins | sample LakOneMetagenome_FD_187468 | JGI IMG/M metagenome (GOLD analysis project Ga0209023, IMG submission 187468) | Freshwater and sediment microbial communities from Lake Erie, Canada (SPAdes) (version 2) | ecosystem: Environmental > Aquatic > Freshwater > Lentic | place: Lake Erie, Canada | collected...
CAGCAACTGCACCACTACGCCTACAAGGCGCGCGACGCCGAGGAAACGCGCCACTTCTACGAGGACATCCTGGGCCTGCCGCTGTACCACATCATCCAGAGCGACCACGTGCCCAGCACCGGCGAGTACTGCCCGTACACGCACTTCTTCTTTCGCCTGAAGGACGGCTCGTTCATCGCCTTCTTCGACCTGGGCGACGACGTGAAGGCCGAGCCTTCGCCCAACACGCCGCTGTGGGTCAACCACATCGCCTTCCGCGTGAACACCATCGAAGAGCTGGAGAACACCAAGCAGCGCCTGCAGGCCCACGGCATCGAGGTGCTGGGCGTGACGGACCACCACATTTTCAAGAGCATCTATTTCTTCGACCCCAACGGCATCCGCCTGGAGCTGTCGGCCCAGTTGGCCAATGAGGAAGCCATGGAAAAGGACAGCACGGTGGCGCATGCGCGTCTGAAGGAATGGACGGCGCGCAAGGAGCAATGGCGCAAGGAGCGCGCCGAAGGCACTGCGGCCCAGCCCCTGAAACCGCAGCAGAACGATCGGCCGGAGTACGCACAGGGCTGATGCCACGGCCAAGGGCGCCCGGCTGGCACGCACTTGCGATCAAAAAGTGCTCTACCGCTTGATAGGCAAGCGCAACCAGCTATAAAAAGCGTAGCAAACAAAAACCAACGTCCGGCGCGGGCAGGCTGCTGGCGGCTACAGCTGATAAGGCACGAGCTGCACCCACAGCCCGTGCTCGCCGGCACATATCCAGTTGTCCAAACGCGCCCCTCCAAAGGGCGATGGAGCGCTCCCGCAGGCGCTCCCTGGTGCCTCAGCCGCCCTGCTGGTGGGCCCGCATGATCTGGTGCCGCTGCCAGTAGTGGCTCACGGCGGCGTTGAACTCGTCCTTTTGCTTGGCCAGACCACCGAGCTTGATCTTCGTGGTCTTGGCCGTGCCCAGCGCGCCCTTGTCGGGGTGGGTCACGATGAGCGCGTTGCCGAAGCTGCTTTCCTTGTATTCGAGCGCCTTCACGGCGTCCCAGAACACGGTGGTCTCGTCGGCGCTGGTGCGGATGCCGTCGATGCTGATCTCCACGGTGTCATCGCCCTTGAGCGCGAACACCACGGGCGGAAAGTACTGCAGCACCACGGCGCGCTCTGCGTCGTTGGCCGGCTCGTAACGGTAGGCCAGGCTGCGCTCGTGGTCCTGCGCGAACTGCTGCTCGTAGTCGCTCCACAGGCGCTGCTCGATGGCGTCGGCCGTGAGGATCTGCTGCACCCACGTGGCAGTCGGCACGCGCACTGCGATGCCGCCGTAGTCCTTCTCTTTCAGCGCCATGCCCACATTGCGCAGCCGCTCGGGCATGGCGGGGTGTGAGTCGTAGGGGTGGGGCACGTTGGCGGTCTTCATCGCGGCCAGGAAGTCGTCCGATGCCGCGTACGGCGCGAGGCCCTGGGCCACAAAGCTGGCGATGCCCAGCGTGGCCTGGTCGTGCCGCTCGTTGCGGCCGAAAAGCTCGTCTTCGATGCGGTGGCGGTACTGCGCGTAGGCGGCGATCTTGACGAGCGACTGGGCAATGGCTGCGGGGGTGATGAGCTTGGCGGCGATGCGGTCGGCCTTGAACTCGCGCTCGCGGCTGTCGCGGGCCAACGCGATCTCGAAGATCATGCGGTACAGGTCGAGCACGGGCGAGACGACGGCGGTGAGCCCGCCGGTGCGCATGGCGTGCCGGTAGTGGTCGTACTGCACGAGCTTGGGGCCCAGCCGGGCGCTGCTTTTGGTGTCGCCACCGCGCAGGTGGGCCAGCTCGTGGCCGAAGACCGCGTCGGCTTCGGACTGATCGAGGATGCGCAGCAGCGGCAGGCTGACGAACAGCGTGCGGCCTGTCAGGAGCTTGTCGCCCACGGCCAGCGGGGCCTCGGTCACGAAAAAGTTGGCATCGATGCCGGCCACGATGTGCTGCGGCGGCTCGGTCTTCAGGCGTTCGGCCATGTGGCGGATGCGCTTCCACAGCAACGGTGCATCCTCTTCGGCCACCAGCTCGCCCACGGCACGGCTTTCAGAATGTATGCGTTTGAAGATGCCCGCCACCGCCACGAACACCCCGGCCGCCACGGCCAGACCCACGACGATGATGAGCTTGGGCGAGTACTTGTGAAAGAAGAAGGCCGTGACCCAGAACGACAACCACACCGCCATGGCCCCCTGCACGACCAGCGCCGCTGCGCTGGCCCAGGTGGTCAGGCGCCAGCCGGTGACAAAGCTGCTGTACTGCAGCGTGCGGTCCGCAAAGGCCAGCGCGCCCAGGCCCAGCACCGACAGCAGCAGCAGGGCGCTGGCCACGAGGGTCCAGAACGACACCTTGCGCGCCATGTTGAACTGCCACACGTCCGAGTACCGCTCGCACAGCGCCTCGCGGTAGTCCTGCTCGTCGGGGTCAGTGCTGCCGCAGATGGTGGACGGCGGGTTCAGGCGGTAGTAGTCCTTGCGCGCCTGTTTCTCGGCCGCGGGCATGCCTTTTTCGGCATCGATGCGCTGGCTGATGCCGGCCACGAAACTCGCGTCCTGGTCGCGCTGCGCGTAGCCGCTGAAGAAGTACGTCCCCGCCGGCAGCAGGAACAGCGCGAGCAGCGCATACACGAAGACCTTGGCCAGGGCCGCGCGGAAAGAAGATGGAACTGCTGTCATGGGTTCGGACGTGTGTTGTGGCGGCCCAATGACCGAAACCGGCGCTTTTGCGCGCCGCCTTTCGGGCAGGTAGCCACCGTGTTGTATGTAGTGATCCGAAGAGCACGCGCGTGCTCTCTTGCATGGAGCCCGGCCTGCTTCACTGCGGCCTTCCCTCGCTCCATCGGCGGCGATTATCGACACCGCCGCGGCTGCAGCGGCAGGCACAAGGTAACAATTGGATAGAAACGCTGGATGAACGGTCGGGCAGCCCACAGCCCCACGGCGCCAAGGCAGTGGCTGCGCTCCCGTAAAATGCCCGGTCCATCTTGTCCGACCCGGCGCCGCACACTGTGGCCGCCGGGTCCCACCGCCCCATACCCCATGAGCTCGCCCCTGCAACAAACCGGCCTCGACAGCCTGTCCAAGTCTTTTGAACCCGCCGCCCTGGAAGCCCACTGGGGCCCGGAATGGGAACGCCGTGGCTACGGCGTCGCGGGCTTCCGGGGCACCGGCGCCGCCCAGGCGGGCGAGCCGGCGTTCTCCATCCAGCTGCCGCCGCCCAACGTGACAGGCACGCTGCACATGGGCCATGCGTTCAACCAGACGATCATGGACAGCCTGACGCGCTACCACCGCATGCGCGGCTTCAACACGGTGTGGGTGCCGGGCACCGACCACGCGGGCATCGCCACGCAGATCGTTGTGGAGCGCCAGTTGCAAGAGCAAGGCATCAGCCGCTACGACATGGGCCCCACCCCGCCCGAGGCGCGCAAGAACTTTGTGAGCAAGGTGTGGGAGTGGAAAGAAAAGTCGGGCAACACCATCACCACGCAGATGCGCCGCATGGGCGACAGCGTGGACTGGAGCCGTGAATACTTCACCATGGACGACAAGCTCTCCAAGGTGGTGACCGACACCTTCGTGAAGCTGTACGAGCAGGGCCTGATCTACCGCGGCAAGCGCCTGGTGAACTGGGACCCGAAGCTGCAGTCCGCCGTGTCCGACCTGGAAGTCGAGAGCGAAGAAAAAGACGGCTCGCTGTGGCACATTGCCTACCCCCTGGCCGATGGCTCGGGCAGCCTCACGGTGGCCACCACCCGCCCCGAGACCATGCTGGGCGACGTGGCCCTGATGGTGCACCCGGAGGACGCACGCTACACCCACCTCATCGGCAAGATGGTGAACCTGCCGCTGTGCGACCGCCAGATCCCGGTGATTGCCGACGACTACGTGGACAAGGAATTCGGCACGGGCGTGGTCAAGGTCACCCCCGCGCACGACCAGAACGACTACGCCGTGGGCCAGCGCCACAAGCTGCCGATGATCGTGGTGCTGACGCTGCAGGCCACCATCAACGAAAACGCCCCGGCCAAGTACCAGGGCATGGACCGCTTCGTGGCCCGCAAGGCCGTGGTAGCCGACCTCGAAGCCATCGGCGCGCTGGTCGAGGTGAAGAAGCACAAGCTCATGGTGCCGATCTGCACCCGCACTGGCCAGGTCATAGAGCCCATGCTGACCGACCAGTGGTTCGTGGCCATGAGCAAGGTGAGCGACCAGGACCCCACGGGCAAGAGCATCGCGCAAAAAGCCATCGACGCGGTGGCCACGGGCGAGGTGACGTTCGTGCCCGAGAACTGGGTGAACACCTACAACCAGTGGATGAACAACATCCAGGACTGGTGCATCAGCCGCCAGCTGTGGTGGGGCCACCAGATCCCGGCGTGGTACGACGAAGACGGCAACGTGATCGTGGCCCGCACGGAAGCCGAGGCGCAGGCCAAGGCCCCCGGCAAGACGCTGCGCCGCGACGAGGACGTGCTCGACACCTGGTACTCGTCCGCGCTCGTCCCGTTCAGCACCATGGGCTGGCCTGAACAAGGCGATGCGCCCACCGACGACTTCAACCTGTACCTGCCCAGCACCGTGCTGGTGACGGGCTACGACATCATCTTCTTCTGGGTCGCCCGGATGATCATGATGACCACGCACTTCACGGGCCGCGTGCCGTTCAAGCACGTGTACATCCACGGCCTGGTGCGCGACGCGCAGGGCAAGAAGATGTCCAAGTCCGAAGGCAACGTGCTCGACCCGGTGGACCTGATCGACGGCATCTCTCTGGAGCCGCTGCTGGACAAGCGCACCACCGGCCTGCGCAAGCCCGAGACCGCACCGACGGTGCGCAAGAACACGCAAAAAGAATTCCCCGAGGGCATCCCGGCCTACGGCGCCGATGCGCTGCGATTCACCTTTGCGGCGCTGGCCAGCCTGGGCCGCAGCATCAACTTCGACAGCAAGCGCTGCGAGGGCTACCGCAACTTCTGCAACAAGCTCTGGAACGCCAGCCGCTTCGTGCTGATGAACTGCGAGGGCCAGGACTGCGGCCTGAAAGAGCACACCAAGGAAGAGTGCCAGCCCGGAGGCCCCGCCCACGGCTACATGCACTTCAGCCAGGCCGACCGCTGGATCACGTCGCTGCTGCAAAAGACCGAGGCCGAGGTGGCCAAGGGCTTTGCCGAATACCGCCTGGACAACGTGGCCAACACGATCTACGACTTTGTCTGGAACGAGTACTGCGACTGGTACCTGGAGATCGCCAAGGTGCAGATCCAGAACGGGACGGAGGCCGAGCAGCGCGCCACGCGCCGCACGCTGATCCGAACGCTGGAAGCCATCCTGCGCCTGGCCCACCCCATCATCCCGTTCATCACCGAGGCCCTGTGGCAGACGGTGGCGCCGGTGGCTGGCATCGCGGGGGAATCGGTCAGCATTGCCCGCTACCCTGAGGCCCAACCCGCCAAGATCGACGAAGCCGCCATCGCTCATATGGGCCGTGTGAAGGGCCTGGTGGACGCCTGCCGCGCCCTGCGTGGCGAGATGAACGTCTCGCCATCGACCCGCCTGCCCATGTACGTGGTGGGCGACACCGAGTTCATGCGCGGTGTGGCGCCGGTGCTGCAGGCGCTGGCCAAGCTCAGCGAGGTCAAGGTGTTCGACGACGAAGCCGCCTGGGCCGCCGCCGCGCAGGCCGCGCCCGTGGCTGTGGTGGGCGACGCCCGCATGTGCCTGTACATGGAGATCGACGTGGTGGCCGAGAAGGCCCGCCTGTCCAAGGAGATCGCACGCATCGACGGCGAGATCACCAAGGCCCACAACAAGCTCTCCAACGAAGCGTTCGTGGCCAAGGCACCGCCTGCCGTGATCGACCAGGAAAAGAAGCGCATCGCCGACTTCGGCGTCACGCTGGGCCGGTTGCGCGATCAACTGACACGACTGGGCTAACAACCGACGCCATACTCTTCGGGCTGGCGGGCCCGCCCTGGCGGCGACCCCCACCACCCGATTTCACAGCTTCACATCCCCGAAGGAACCTCCTCCATGACCGTTGCCACCACCGTCCGCAAAGCCGTGTTCCCCGTCGCCGGCCTGGGCACCCGCTTTCTGCCCGCAACCAAGGCATCTCCGAAAGAAATGCTGCCCGTGGTCGACAAGCCACTGATCCAGTACGCGGTGGAAGAGGCCTACGCCGCCGGCATCCGCCACATGATCTTCGTCACCGGCCGCAGCAAGCGCGCCATCGAAGACCACTTCGACACCGCGTACGAGCTGGAAGCCGAACTGGAAGCCGCCGGCAAGAAGGAGCTGCTGGACCTGGTGCGCTCCATCCAGCCCGACGACATGGACTGCGCCTTCGTGCGCCAGCCCCGCTCGCTGGGCCTGGGCCATGCCGTGCTGTGCGCCGAGCCGCTGGTGGGCAAGGAGCCCTTCGCCGTGCTGCTGGCCGATGACCTGATGGTCGGCCCCCAGGGCGGCCAGCCCGTGCTGGCCCAGATGGCCGCGGCCTTCCGCCAGCAGGGCCGCTCGGTCATCGCCGTGCAGGAAGTGCCGGAAGACCAGGTGCACAAGTACGGCATCGTGGCCGGTGAATCCGCCGGGGGCCCGCTGATCCGCATCGAGCGCATCGTCGAAAAGCCCAAGGCCGACGTGGCCCCATCCCGCATGGGCGTGGCCGGCCGCTACATCCTCACGCCCGGCGTGTTCGACGAGATCCGCAACCAGCCACGCGGCGTGGGCGGCGAGATCCAGCTCACCGACGGCATCGCCCGCCTGATGCAGAACGAGGCCGTGTACGCGTTCCAGTACCAGGGCAAGCGCTATGACTGCGGCAGCAAGGAAGGCTTTCTGGAAGCCACGGTGGAACTGGCGTTGCGCCATCCGCAGGTGGGTGCGCACTTCCGCGAATACCTGAAGGCGCTGGAGCTGTAAGCGTAAGCGCGACCCCGGGGATCAGGCCCCGGGGATCGGTCTCCAGGGATCGAGCTCCGGGGATCAGGACTCGGGTACCAGAGATCGCCCACCGGCGCACCATCCCCCGCCCGTTCGGGCTGAGCCTGTCGAAGCCGGGTGCCGTGCCTGCCCCGCACAGAGAAAGCTGACTGGCGCCCAGTCACAACACCGTGCCTGCACAACAAAAAACCCTCTCCCAGCAAACGCTGCGAGAGGGTTTCTTTTGTGGATGGCCGGGCATGCGCCAGCGGGCACCAGCCCTGCACAGGACGCCCAGCGGCGTGAACCGCCTGCGGTGCCTCCGTGCGTGCTCCCGTCAGGCCATCAACGCCGACGCAGCACGTGGATGTATTCCTCGCCCACCGTCTGCTGCTCCACCAGCTCATTGCCCGTCTGCTTGGCAAACGCCTGAAAGTCCCGCAGCGACCCGCTGTCCGTCGCCACCACCTTGAGCAACTGGCCGCTGGCCATGTCGGCCAGCGCCTTCTTGGCCTTGAGGATGGGCAGGGGGCAGTTCAGGCCCCGCGTGTCGACTTCTTTGTGGATGTCCATGGTGTTGTGTCCGTATCTTGTCTTATCTTGTGCTTCAGTCTTTGGGCGGCAGGTTCAGGCCCCGGCGGCGTTCTTCATTTTCTTCGGCCGTGAAGAACACCGGCTCGTGCCCGCGCGTGCGCAGCCAGTCGGCCAGCGCATAGCCGGTGCCGGCAGGCCAGCACTTGAGCTTGTCGAGGTCATAGAACCGGTAATCCACCAGCTCGGGCGACAGCCGCACCTCGCCCTGCGCCACCACATGGTAGGCAATGATGACCTGGTTCATGCGCAGAAACTCGTACGCCCCCACTATGGTGGTGGACAGTACGTCGAGGTTGGTTTCCTCCTTCACCTCGCGCGCAATGCCCTCCTGCGGCGACTCGCCCGCCTCCATGAAGCCGGTGATCAGCGCAAACATCTTCTCCGGCCACGCCGCGTTACGCGCCAGCAGTACCCGGCCGTCCACCTCCACGATGGCGGCCAGCACAGGGGTGGGGTTGTTCCAGTGCGTCCAGCCGCAGGCGGGGCAGCGCAGACGCTCCTTGTCGCCGCCGTCTTCGGCCAGGGTGATCGGCTGCAGCGCGGTGCCGCAGTGGGTGCAGAAGCGGGTTTCGTAGTGCATATGCTCTTATTTTGATAGCTGCTTGCGCACGTTCATCCAGCGGTAGCGGCCGTTTTTATTAAAAAGTGGGCAAGCAGCCGGCCTTCGTCCAGATCAGGCGGGGAATACACCGGTGGACAGGTAACGGTCGCCCCGGTCGCAAACCACGAATACGATCGTGGCGTTGCTGTCGCGCGCGGCAATCTGTTGGGCCACCCAGCAAGCCCCGGCGGCAGAGATGCCCGCAAAGATGCCCTCTTCGCGCGCCAGGCGGCGGCACATGTCTTCGGCGTTGTCCTGGTTCACGTACACCAGCTCGTCCACCGTGCTCGCGTCGTAGATCTTGGGCAGGTACTCCTGCGGCCACTTGCGGATGCCGGGGATGCGCGAGCCCTCTTCCGGCTGCGCGCCGATGATCTGGATGGCCGGGTTCTTCTCCTTCAGGAACCGCGACACACCGGTGATGGTGCCCGTGGTGCCCATCGCGCTCACGAAGTGTGTGATGCGCCCGCCGGTCTGCTCCCAGATCTCGGGGCCGGTAGTCTCGTAGTGGATGCGCGGGTTGTCCGGGTTGCCGAACTGGTCGAGCACCTTGCCCTCGCCCCGCTTTTGCATCGCCTCGGCCAGGTCGCGGGCATGCTCCATGCCGCCGCTCTTGGGGGTGAGTACCAGCTCTGCGCCGAAGGCCTTCATGGTCTGCGCGCGCTCGATGGACAGGTCCTCGGGCATCACCAGCACCATGCGGTAGCCCTTGATCGCCGCCGCCATGGCCAGCGCGATGCCGGTATTGCCCGACGTGGCCTCGATCAGCGTGTCACCGGGCCGAATGTCGCCCCGCTCTTCGGCCCGGCGGATCATCGACAGGGCAGGCCGGTCCTTGACCGAGCCCGCCGGGTTGTTGCCCTCCAGCTTGCCCAGCACCACGTTGCCGCGCGCGGCGTTGTCCTGGGCCCCAATGCGCTGCAGCGCGACCAGCGGCGTGTTGCCAACCGCATCTTCAATCGTCGGATATTTCATGCGCCCTACTGTGCCATAATTTGTGGCTTCACGAATTCCAGCCCGGGTGGTGAAATTGGTAGACGCAGGGGACTCAAAATCCCCCGCCGCAAGGCGTGCCGGTTCGATTCCGGCCCCGGGCACCACGAACGAGTCCAGAAGAGTCCATACTCTTCTGGACTTTTTTATTTCTCCTATGGAAACAGCATCTTAGCTGTCCACAGCAGTCCAAGCCAGTCCACACCCATCTACGCAATTTGGGGGCACATTTGGGGGCACGATTCACCGAATTGGGGGCACATTTATAGGTGCTGGTGCCCCCGGAAGATGCCCCCGCCCTCGGGGGCTACGGCGGCCCATAAAGCAAGGCTCCGGCATGCGAGGGAACCCACTCGCCAGCGCTGGAAGAAAAATCACTTGCTCGCGCTTGGACGGTCGGCAAACCCCTCAAAGCCTACAAACCCCACCATTCGGCCCTGGGGTACGGGCCGCAAAACCCGGCCGCTGCCTTTTCACTTGCTCGGGCTTCGACGGTCGGTAAACCCTCCAAAGCCTGCAAACTCCACCAATACGGCCGGCCTGCAGGTCGCAAAAACGGCCTCCGGTTTTTCACTGGCTCGCGTTTCGTCGGAAAAAAACCCTTCAAAACCCACCAAACCCTACCAAGCCACCTCCCCCGGATGGCACACTGATACTGTGTTTAATTACAGATCCCTGGATTGACCAAAGGGCTGCACGGTATCCATGCCCAAACGAATCCTCGAAAAAACCTCTCTGGAAGTCTCCCGCCTGCGCAGTGAAGGCTCTTACGCCGTGGGTGGTGCGTCGGGCCTGTATCTCAAGATCGAAGGCGGCTCGCGCGCCTGGGTGCTGCGCTATGTGCACGATGGCCACCGGCGCCGCATGGGCCTGGGCAGCTATCCGCTGGTCGGCCTGGCTGAAGCACGCGAAGCTGCCCGCAACGCCCTCAAACTGCGCCTGGGCGGGGTTGACCCGCTGCAGGCCCGGCAGGCCCAGCGCGAAGCGGCCCGACGAGCCATGGCGCGGCAGGTGCGCTTTGATGACGCGGCCGAAGCGTTCATTGCTGAACACGAAGGCACATGGCGTAGCCTCAAGCATGCGAAGCAATGGCGCAGCACCCTGGCCACCTATGCATTTCCCCATATCGGGCACCTGCAGGTGGCAGACATTGGGCAGGCCCACGTGCTGCAGGTGCTGGCACCTATATGGAAGACCAAGACAGAAACCGCCTCGCGGCTACGCGGCCGCATTGAGCAGGTATTGGACTGGGCCACGGCCCATGGCCACCGCACCGGCCCCAACCCTGCCCGCTGGCGTAGCCAGCTCGAACACATCCTGGCAGACCCGAACAAGCTGGCGCCGGTCAAACACCACGCGGCCATGCCCGTGGCCATGCTGCCCGACACCTACCAGCGGCTGCTGGCCATGGAAGGGCAAAGCGCCCGCGCGCTGTGCTTTCTCATCCTCACGGCCGCACGCTCGGGCGAGGTGCGCGGCATGGTCTGGAGCGAAGTCGATCTGGAGGCCGGTCTGTGGACAGTGCCCGCCGAACGGATGAAGTCCAACAGGGAACACCGCGTGCCCCTGTCGCGCCAGGCGCTGGAACTGCTCATGGCACAGCCGCGCATCCCCTCGGTCGAGCATGTGTTCCCGTCCAACCGCAAAGGCCCGCTGTCCGATATGGCCCTCACGGCCTTAATGCGCCGGCATGAGCTGGGCGCGGTGCCCCATGGCTTTCGGTCAACGTTCAGGGACTGGGCCGGGGAGATGACGCACCACGCGCGCGACGCCGTGGAGCTGTGCCTTGCCCACGCGATCGACACCCGGACCGAAGCCGCTTACCGACGCGGGGACATGCTGGAAAAGCGCGTGACCATCATGCAAGACTGGGCGGAGTATGTTGCCTCGGCATGCCGTCTGCAAGCGGAGGTGGCACCATGAAAATGCCCTGCCTCCATTGCAAATCGAAAACAAAGGTTCATTCCGGCGTGCAGATTGATCGCTATGCGTGGGAGCACATCTTTTGCTGCTCCAACCCTTATTGCGGCTGCACATTCGTTGTGCGCGGCGAGATTCAACGCATCCTGCGTCAGTCAAAAATTCCGGACCCGACTGTGACTATCCCGGTGTCCACACGCGCAGCCAAACGCCAGGAGAACAAAGCAAAACGCGAAGCAGCCGCTGCAGCTTCAGAAATGAATAGGATGGAGAGGCTCGCGCCATGAAAATGAACTGCCCACACTG
>Ga0209023_10007341_pt1 | contig 11336 bp, 11 predicted proteins | sample LakOneMetagenome_FD_187468 | JGI IMG/M metagenome (GOLD analysis project Ga0209023, IMG submission 187468) | Freshwater and sediment microbial communities from Lake Erie, Canada (SPAdes) (version 2) | ecosystem: Environmental > Aquatic > Freshwater > Lentic | place: Lake Erie, Canada...
GGCCACGTCGTCGCTGATGTGCGCGGGCACGACGAACACGTTCTGCGCAGGAATGACGATGTACTCCGCGAACGCACCCGGCCGCGTCACGCCCACACCGGTGTGGTTGTGGCAGAACTCGCGGCGACCGCCCTTGCAGTTGCGGCAGTGGCCGCAGGTGACATGGCCCTCGCCGGCCACGCGCTGGCCGACCTGCAGGCCTTGCACGCCCGCGCCGAGCCCGACGATCTCGCCCATGAACTCGTGCCCGACGACCATCGGCACCGGGATCGTCGCCTGCGCCCACGCGTCCCAGTGGAGGATGTGCAGGTCGGTCCCGCAGATCGACGTCTTGTGCACGCGGATCAGCACCTCGCCGTCGCCCGGCGTCGGCTCGGGCACGTCCTGCAACCACAGCCCGGGCTCCGCGTGCGCCTTCACCAATGCCTTCACGACACGACCCCCATGTGTTGACCAACCTTCACGAATGCTGCCACGGCGGCGTCGATGTCGGCGTCGCTGTGCGCGGCCGACATCTGGGTGCGGATGCGGGCCTTGCCCTGCGGCACCACCGGAAAGCTGAACGCGGTGACGTAGATGCCCTCGGCGAGCAAGCGCTGCGCCATCTCGCCGGCGACCTTCGCATCGCCGAGCATGACCGGGATGATCGGGTGACCGGCACCGGCCAACGTGAAGCCGGCGGCGGTCATCGCCGCGCGGAACCGCAGTGCGTTGCGTTCCAACTGCTGCTGCAATGCGTGGCTCTCCTGCAGCAGCGTCAGGGCGCGCAGTGTGGTGGCCGTGATCGCGGGGGCGAGCGAGTTGCTGAACAGGTACGGGCGTGAACGCTGCCGCAACCAGTCGACGACTTCCTTGCGGCCACTGGTGTAGCCGCCGCTGGCGCCACCCAACGCCTTGCCCAACGTGCCGGTGATGATGTCGACCCGGCCCATCACGTCGCAGTACTCGTGCGAGCCGCGACCGGTCGCGCCCACGAACCCGACAGCATGCGAGTCGTCGACCATCACCATCGCGTCGTACCGCTCGGCCAGGTCGCAGATCGCCGACAGGTTGGCGATCACCCCGTCCATCGAGAACACGCCGTCGGTGGCGATCAGCCGGTAGCGGGTGCCCGATGCGTCGCGCAGGCACTGCTCCAGCTGGGCCATGTCGTTGTTGTCGTAGCGCAGGCGCTGCGCCTTGCACAGTCGGATGCCGTCGATGATCGAGGCGTGGTTCAGGCTGTCGCTGATCACGCAGTCCTGTTCGTCGAGGATCGTCTCGAACAGGCCACCGTTCGCGTCGAAGCACGACGAGTAGAGGATCGTGTCCTCGGTGCCGAGGAAGCTGCTGAGCGCTGCTTCCAGTTCCTTGTGCACGGTCTGCGTACCGCAGATGAACCGCACGCTGGCCATGCCGTAGCCGTAGGTGTCCAGCGCGGCGTGCGCGGCCTCCACGAGGGCCGGGTGGTCGGCCAGGCCGAGGTAGTTGTTGGCGCACAGGTTCAACACCTGCGTGCCGTCGGCGAGCGTGATGTGCGCCGTCTGCGGCGACGCGATCACCCGCTCCGACTTGAACAGGCCGTCGTCCACGAGGCCGGACGTGCGGTGGGCAAGGTCGGCGAGCAATCCGGTACGCATGTACCGACAATACGTCAGCTGTCCACCCGAGGGTTTCCTGCCGAGTGCGCCAGGTGTTCTGCTCACCCGAGGGGTTCCTGCGCCTGGGAACGGCACGCACCCTCTGGCCTGTACGAAACCCTCGGACCACGGAGGAGACCCTCGGACCCGGAGCTGCACCAGGCGCGTCGCTATCGTCCGGGCATGACAGCACTGCAGCAGGAAGCGGCACCCGAATCGGTCGGCATGAGCAGCGAGCGGTTGGCCCGCATCGACCGTCACTTCCAGGCGTACATCGACGACGGCCGCCTCACCGGCTGGCAGCTCGCCGTCGCCCGCAAGGGGCAGGTCGTGCACCACAGCGTGGCCGGCCTGCGCGACGTGGCCAACAACCTGCCGGTCGAGGCCGACACGATCTGGCGCATCTTCTCGATGACCAAGCCGATCACCGCCGTGCTCGCGCTGCAACTGTGGGAGGAAGGGCTGTTCGAACTGAACGACCCGGTCGACCGCTACATCCCGTCGTTCAAGGACACCAAGGTGTGGCACGGCGGCAACATCAACCGACCGGTGCTGGACCCGATCACGAAACCACTCACGCTGTGGCAGCTGTTCGCCCACACCTCCGGCCTCACCTATGGCTTCATGTACAACCACCCCGTCGACGAGCTGTACCGCCGTGCCGGCTTCGAGTGGGGCTGGCCGAAGGACGCGGACCTGGCCGGCGCGTGCGACATCCTCGCCGCGCTGCCGCTGCTGTTCCAGCCGGGCACGGAGTGGAACTACTCGGTCGGCCTGGACGTGCTCGGTCGCGTGTTGGAAGTGGTCAGCGGGCAGCCGCTGGACGAGCTGATGCGCACCCGCCTGCTGGCACCGCTGGGCATGCACGAGACGACGTGGCACGTGCCCGAGGCCAACCACCATCGCGTCGGCGCGTTGTACGGCGCGATGCCGGGCACGCTGCAGGCGTTCCCGCTGGGCGCGATGGGCGACGCGTCACTGCACCCGCCGCAGGTGCTGGGTGGCGGCGGCGGCCTGCAGAGCACCGCCCACGATTATCACCGCTTCACCCAGATGCTGGCCAACGGCGGTGAGCTGGACGGAGTACGCATCCTGTCGCCGCGCACCGTGAAGTTCATGGCCAGCAACCACCTGCCGAACAACGCCGACCTGACCGCCTTCGGCCGGCCGCTGTTCAGCGAGACCACATTCGACGGCGTCGGCTTCGGGTTGGGCGTGAGCGTCACGATCGACCCCGTCAAGGCGCGGGTGCCGGGCAACGTCGGCGACTACGCATGGGGCGGCGCGGCCAGCACGGCGTTCTGGATCGACCCGGTCGACGACCTGACCGTGCTGTTCTTCACCCAGCTGCTGCCCAGCAGCACCCACCCGATCCGCAGCCAGCTGAAGCAGCTGGTGTACCAGGCCCTCCTGGACTGACCGCGGGGCCTGCGCAGGAGAGCGGCGCTACACCTGCGCGACGGCGGCCGCGGCAGCCGTGGCAGCGGCCCGCCGGGCACGCTGGTGGCGGGTGGTGCCCATGATCACTCGGATCACGGCTGCCGTCACGGCGACGATCGTCAACAGCATCGCCACCGCCTGATACACCCGGTTGGAGGCGTCGGTGCCGGCCAACGCACCGTGCACGCTGGTCAGCCACACGGCGGCATAGCTGAAGTAGTGCACGAACTTCCAGAACGGGCGCGGCAGCTTCTTCATCACCAACGACGTGCCTTGCACGAGGATGAGCAGGTACATCGCGATCACGCCGAACGTGACCGGGCCGCGCTTCCACACCGAACCCTGCGGGACGAAGATCTCCTTCCACCCGAAGTGCACATAGTTGTCCGCGACGAGCGTGAGGAGGTGCAACACGATGCCCACGCACGCAAGCGCGGCCGTCCAACGGTGGATGGCCAGCAGCCAGGCGGGGCGGTCGACCGGCTTCAACGCCCGAGTCGCGAACAGCACACCCCAGACCAGGCTGGCGACGAGCAGGATCGACGCGACCATGCCCGTGGCCCGCGACATCCACCACATGAACTGCGGGTGCAGCGCGATCATCCGACCGCCACCTGCACGTCGAGCCAGGCGGCATTCGTCAGCGAACGGCCGTCGGCGAGCACCACGCGACCGGGGAGCGACCGCTCGTCGAGCAGGTCGAGGGCTTCGGGCCCGCCGACCATCAACGACTTGGTGAACACCTCCGCCCAGGCGGCGCTGCCGGCGACCACCGTCGCCTGCACCACCGGCTGTGTGACCGGCCTGCCGGTGGCGGGGTCCAGCAGGTGATGCGCCGCCGTGCCATCCGCGGTGACCCAGGCGCGCTGCAACGTGCCGGACGTCGCGACGCCACCGTCGTCGAGCGCGAGCTGCAGCACCACCGAGTCGAGATGATCGTCGGCGACATCGATCAGCCAGCCACCGTCGGCCGGCCCACGCCCGCACACGCGCAGGTCGCCACCGATGCTGACCATTGCGCCGTGCGCACCCATCGCCACGACCGCGGCGGCAACACGATCCGCCGCGAACCCTTTGCCGATGCCACCGGCGTCGATCACCGTGCCCGGCGGCAACTGTGCGACGGAGGTGACACGGTCCACCGCGGCACCATCGATGCAGCCGCGCCACGCAGCACCCGCAGGCACGGACGAGGTGGCGGACGGGTCGTGACGGCTCGCCGCGTACCCGAGGCCCACCAGCGGCGCGAGCAGGGTCGGGTCGAAGGCGCCATCGGTCGCGATGAAGCCGTGGACCATCGCCTCCAGCAGGTCGATGGTGGCCGGGTCGACGACGATGGGCGCGCCCTGCGCGGCGTTCAACCGGCACACGTCGCTGGTCGGGCGGAAGCGGCTCCAGCAGGCCTCCAGCCGTTCGACCTCGGCACGCACGGCGGTGAGCAGGCGCTCGTCGCCACCGACCAGCTCGACCTCGACACCGCAGCCCATCGCCCGGAACTCGTCGCGTACGACGACGGCGTGCACAGGGGTCACCGCGAGGACTTGGTGGTGCCCGAGCTGGACCCGCCGGAACCGCCGGACGACTTCTTCTTCTTCGTCACCTTGGGCGCGGTCGGCGGCGGGGGCGGGACCGTGAGCGCGATCACCTGCGGTGCCGTCGTCGCGACCGGCGCGGTCGCCGTCGGCTCGGCCACCACGATGGTCGTGGTCGTCGGCGTCTGCGCTTCGATCAGCGCAGCGGTCTCTGCCGCGCGCCGCTGCGCCAACTGGTCGGCCTGCTGCTGTGCGGTGTCGGCCTGAGCAGAGCGGAGTTCCTGCGCCTTGACCGTGGACCCGATGTAGGCCACGATCCCGAGCACCAACGACGTGCTGACGCCAGCCGTGAGGATCTTGGCGGCAGCCGCCGGCTTGGTGGCCACGCGTGCCGGAGCGCGTACCGGCTCGATCGGCTCAGTCATCTTCGCCACCGTCGTCGTGGTCGTCGTGATGACCGTCGTCCTCGTGGTCGTCGTCGTCATCGTGATGCGAGCCGCCGCCCGACCCACCGCCGGACCCACCGCCGGACCCACCGCCCGAGCCACCGCCCGCGCCGGAACCGCTGTCCGCTGTGGTCGGCACGGAAGCGGTCAGGTCGATGGTCTCCACCGAGGTACCGACCACACCGAACAGCAGGTTGGCGCGGAACTTGATGACGGTGTTGCCGTTCTGGAACGCGGCCTCGATGTTCAGCGCATCGAGCTGCTCACCCTCGACCGGCGTCCAGCCCGGGTTGGGCTGGATGGCGACGATGCGCAGCACGTCGCCGGTGGACTCCAGCGTGACCAGGCCGGCCTCGCCGATCTGATATGCGGCCTGCGTGGGCGCAGGTGCGGCGGTCGTGGCCGGCACCTGCCCGACCGTGGTGGTGACCTCGTCGACCGCGGTGTCGCTGGTCAACTTGCCGTCGAGAATCACCGGCTCGGTGGTGTCGATCGTGTTGGCGATGCTGTTGGCCGACGAGGACGACGCGTGGCCGCGCAGCACCTGCGTGTTCACCAGTGCAGCGGCAGAACCGGCAACGAGGACGCCGGTGAGTGAGAGCACGGTGGTGATGCGAGCCTTCATGGCAACGTTTCCCTTTCGAGCAGTGTCGGCACACGGGGAGTTGCTGACGCTCCACACCGTACGAAGTCATCGTCCAACGCAACCCCTCACCAGATCCAAGATTCGTCCAAATCGACCACCGATGCGACGCGAGAGGCGTCGTCCAGCGTGTGCACACGTCAGAATGGCTCGGTGAAGATCCTGCTCGTCGAGGACGACCGCTCGATCGCCGCCACCGTCGTGGAGGGCCTGACTGCCGAGGGCTTCTCCGTCGACCACGCCGGGACCGGCGCCGCGGCGCTCGCTGCTGCCGGCTACGACATGGTCCTGCTGGACCTCGGCCTGCCGGACATGGACGGCCGCGATGTCTGTCGTCAATTGCGCGCGCGCACGGCAGCACCGATCATCATGCTCACGGCCCGCGCCGAGGAGTTCGATCGCGTGCTCGGCCTGGAGTTGGGCGCCGACGACTATGTGACCAAGCCGTTCAGCTTCCGCGAGCTGGTCGCCCGCATCCGCGCCGTGGGGCGCCGCACGTTCGACGCACCCGCCGACGGCTCGCCGGTCGATGATCTCAACGGTGTCCAACGCATCGTCGAGCTGTCCATCGACCGTCGCACCCGCCGTGTCCACATCGGCGCGGAAGAGATCGCACTGACGGCGAAGGAGTTCGACCTGCTCGCCTACCTGGCCACCGACACCGGCGCCGTGCGGACCCGCACCGAGATCCTCGAGAACGTGTGGGACGCCCACTGGTACGGGCCCACGAAGACGGTCGACGCGCATGTCGCGTCGCTGCGCAAGAAGCTGGGCAACCATGAATGGATCCAGGCGGTGCGCGGGGTCGGCTTCCGGCTGGAGCCACCGGCGTGATCGGTCGGGTGTGACCGCATGAAGTGGCGCCTGCTGCTGGCGTTCACCGGCCTGCTGACACTGGTGCTGGTCGCGCAGGACGTGCCGCTGGCGACCTACTTGCGCCGCATCGAGAGCGAGCGCCTGCGAGCCAACCTGCAGCGCGACGCGTTCATCCTCGCCGGTGTCTCCGAGAACCTGCTGTCCGGCGAGGGCGACGGCGGGACGGTGGCCAACCTGCAGGACACGATCGACCTCTACGTCCAGTCGGAGAAGGGCTCGCGGGTCGTGATCACCGACCGGCGTGGCGTCGTCGTGGTCTCCACCGACACGCTGGACCGTGCCGGCGAAGACTTCTCCAATCGGCCGGAGATCCGCACCGCGCTCACCGGCACGCCCGTGGAGGGCGAACGCGCTTCCAACACTGCCGGGGAACCGCTGGTGTACGCAGCGGTCCCGGTGCTCTCGGGCGCCGACGTCTCGGGTGTCGTCCGCATCACCTACACCGCCAAGGTCATCAACGACCGCGCCACGCAACAGACCAAAGGCCTGCTGCTGGTGTTCGCGATCTCGCTGGTCGGTGCCGTCATCGCTGCCCTGTTCATGGCCAGCGGCATCACCTCACCGTTGCGACGATTGCGACACAGCACCGAACTGCTGGCCGGTGGCGACTTCGAGGAACGAGCCGACGAACACGACGGCCCGCCGGAGATCCGCAGCCTCGCGCGCTCGTTCAACTCGATGACCGAACGCATCAGCGGTCTGGTCGACAAGCAGCGCGCCTTCGCCGGCGACGCCTCGCACCAGCTCCGCACCCCGCTCACCGCCCTGCGGCTGCAGTTGGAACGCGCCGCCTCGATGGTGGACGACGACCCCGACGGCGCACGCGAACGGATCGAAGCGGCGAGCGCGGAGACCGAGCGGCTGCAACGCCTGGTGGAAGGCCTGCTGATGATCGCCCGCAGCGACGGCACCACGCCGGCAACAGAACGGGTCGATGTCTCGGCGATGGTGCGCGAACGCGCCGAGGTGTGGGCACCGTTCGCGGAGGAGCGCGGCGTCCGCCTGCTGACCGCGGCGGCCGACGGTCTCGTCGCCACGGCCGTCCCCAGCGCGCTGGAACAGATCATCGACAACTATGTCGACAACGCACTCGGGGTCGCCAACGACGGCGACACGATCACGATCACCGCGGTGCGGCACCACGCAATGATCGGCGTGCACGTCATGGACGAAGGACCGGGCATGAAGCCCGAGCACCTCGCCCACGCATTCGACCGCTTCTGGCGGGCGCCCGACGCACCCCACGGAGGCTCGGGCATCGGCCTGGCCGTGGTGCAGCACCTCACCGAGCTGAGCGGTGGGAAGGCGGAGCTGCGCAATCGCAGCGACCGCCCCGGGTTGGACGCCAGCGTCCGCCTCCCGGCGGCCGACTGACCCGGCTGACTGACCCGGCTGACGGACCCGGCCGGCAGACGCGCCGAGTGAGCCGGCCACGCCCGCAGCCCCGGGCTACAGCGTGATCGAGACCTGCTGGCTGCCGGCACGCTGGTGGCTGACCGTCACCGAGACCGTGGTACCGGCCGCGGCCTGCACGACCCAACCGACCAGCGTGCGATCGGGGGTGCCGTCGTTCTTGCCGTAGTGGAACTGTAGCTCCAGGCGCCCACCGAGCTGGCCGACCTCGAGACGAGCCGGCGAGCCAAGGACGGTGGCGCCGGACAGCTCGGCGACGATCGGCAGCACCAGGTTGTCCTTGCGCGCCTTCTGGCTGACGTACGTGGGGAACCACCCGGTGTTGGCAATGCCCACCTCGACACGGAAGGTGTCGCCGCCGAGCGCGGTGGCGGTCGCATGCAGCACTTCCAGCCGGGGCGATGTCATCGCCTGATAGACGGCGAACTCGGCGTGCGGGCGCACCTCGTCCAGCAGGCGGGTGCCGGGTGCATTGCTCCACAGGAACACCTCGTTCCAGCCGCCGATCTCGATCGCGCCGAGCTGCGGGTGGTCGAACGGCGTCCAGTCCGCGTACGTCTCGGGGTGGTTGGCCACCGCCCAGCGGTACACCGCGACTTCCTCGTCGGTCGTCGGCCCGACGTACCAGATGTGGTTGCCGCCCTTCGTGCCGGTCGCCTGCTGGATGACGTCCCAGAACTCGGTGGTCCAGCCGATGATGCCGAGGTGCTCGTACACCCAGTCGTCGGCGGCGCCGCTCATCGTGTCGCTGCGGTCGAACGTGAAGTCCTCGTAGACGGAGTGCACGGTGTACCCGGAGAGCGCTGCGCCCTTCTCGCCGAGGTGCTTCCACGCCCACACATCGGCCGGGGGCAACGACGAGTCCGGCTGGGTGCTGCTGGGCCGCAGCAGGACCCCACCGGACGTGTGGTAGGCGTTGTACCCGCAGATGTTGCGGCGAGCCACGATCGCGCGCACGAGCGCGTCGATCTCCGGCTCGCTCAGCGGGTGGTCGCCGCTGCCGGTCACGCTGGTGCCCCAGCCGGCCGGGAAGTTGCGGTTCATGTCCAGGCTCTGCGGTGGCGGCGGCGTGGGAATGGTGAACCCGTCGAAGTCCACCAGTTCACCCTCGTACAGCATGCGGTAGCGCTGTGTGCCGACCGGGGCGCCGTCTGCAGGTACGCGCACCATCAGGCGCGGGTCGTCGGCGAACGGCATCCAGCCACCGTTCGGGTCGGCGATGCGCATGCTGAGGATGCGGCCGTCGCCGTCCATGTCGCGCTCGTGCAGGCCGGGTGCGCGGTGGGCGTCGCGCCACGGCCACGGCCGGACGCTGCTGCGACGGAACTGCGGGTCGTCGGCCAGCACCCACTCCACACCATCGGGGTTGACGCGCGGGACGACGTAGAACGTGCGAGTCCGCAGGGCCTCCGTGACCGAGGCGTCCGTGCCGAACCCAGTCACGAGATGGTGGATCAGATGCAGCGCGGCGACACCACCGGTGACCTCGATCGCGTGGATGTTCGCGTCGACCCAGTGGGCGGGCTTCGTGTCGTGGGCGCCCGTGGACGTGTCGGTGATCGTGGCCACCCACAGGTCGCGGCCCTCGTACGACCGGCCGTAGGACTCGACCGTCATCAGCCCTGGATGGGCGGCTGCGGTCTCGTGCAGCCAGCTGGTCAGTTCGTCATAGCGGAGGAAGCGGTCGAAGGCGTAGGCGTTGCTCACATGACCCGACGCTATCCGCCGTGCAGCCACCAGTCCGCGGCGACGAGCTCCGGGATCAGCACCTCGGTCAGCAACGCGACCACTGGATCGTCCTCGTGCGCGTAGCGGACCTCGGCGGCCGCGCCGGGGAGATGGCCGCCGACGGCGACGAACGTGCTCTTGCGCTCGCGCATCCACGTCGTCGCGTCATGGTCGAACCGTGACCCGGCGAAGCGCAGGGCGCGGTAGTCGAGCGACTTGGTGAGGTAGACGTCGACATGGTTCCAGTCGCCGGTCTCGCAGCCGTCGGCCGGGCGCCGAGGCCCCTCGCGCAACATCAGCGCGCCTTGCAGCGCGTTCCCCAGACGCTCCGCCGGCGCCAGCACCCAGCTGCCGTCGGGGCCGGCGAGCGCGTGGTGCACGGCCGGCACCCACTCCGCGCGACTGGCCAAGAGCGTGTCCACCGCATCGGCGGCCTGGCGGACCTTCGCGGCCAGATCCGGCACGGTCCCGGCCAGCTGCTGTTCCAGCTGCAGCAGCAGGATCAGGGTGTGCACGTAGCTGCGACAGGCGACACCGCCCGGCTCGGGCTTCGCCAGCATCTGCACCGTCACGTCCGCCGGCATCGTCGCCTCCGGCGTGTTGGTCAGCGCGATGGTGCGGCTGACCCCGTGGTGCCCGGCGAGGAACTCGACGGTCTCCTTGCTGCCGCCGGACGCTGAGATGCCGATGACCGTGAGCGACGGGTCCGGCGGGTAGCCGACCTCTGTCGACGCGAGGTCGGCGACAGCGTGGACACCTGCCCGACGCATTCGTCGCGCCGCCGTGTCGGCAGCGAACCACGACGACCCCATGCCGGTCAGGTACAGCCGACTGCCACTGTCGACCGGCCAGACGATCGAGGGCAGTGCGTCGGCGAGTTCGCGCAACACGGCGGGTTTGGCCTGCAGGTCGGCGAGGAACTCGGTGGGCTTCATCGCCACCATCCTGCCACCGACCGTGTCGGCACAGCGCTTCCGCCGGCGCCGGCGCGACCGTGCCGGTCCGCAGCAGCCGTGCGACCTCAGCCGCCGGCGGCGAGCAGTGCGTCGAGCTTGGCGTACCCCTCGTTGACGCCGGTCTCCATGCCACTGGCCGCCCAGGCGTCGCGACCCGCGAAGCTGTCGACCAGTGACTGCGCGTGCAGGCGTGTGATGCCGTTGCCCAGGTCTTCGAACCAGATCGTCTCCAACGCGACCCCGTCGGGCTGACCCTCGAACGTGAAGGTCTGCACCAGGCGGTCGCCGTTCACCTGATGGAAGCAGCCACGGAAACGGAACTCCACACCATCGCGGGTGCCGTGGTAGCGCCACTCGCCGCCATCGCGTGCATCCCACACGTCGACCTGGAAGTCGATCGAGTTGGGCCCGACCCAGCGGGCGAACAGCTCGGGGTCGAGGTGGGCGCGACGCAGCTGGTCGGGCGTGGCGTGGAAGTCGCGGGTGATGCGCAGCAGGGGCAGGTCGGCAGGGGCCTCGATCGTGGCCTCGGTGAGTGCACGGTTCATGCGGATCGGTCCTTTCGGGCTCGGGTGGTGGCGGCGGTTGACGGAGACGACGCGTCGGCGTCTGCCATGTCGGCCAGGACCTGGTCCAGGCGGCGGTAGCGGGCCTCGGCCTCGCGGCGATACCGCTCGATCCAC
>Ga0209023_10007342_pt1 | contig 11335 bp, 9 predicted proteins | sample LakOneMetagenome_FD_187468 | JGI IMG/M metagenome (GOLD analysis project Ga0209023, IMG submission 187468) | Freshwater and sediment microbial communities from Lake Erie, Canada (SPAdes) (version 2) | ecosystem: Environmental > Aquatic > Freshwater > Lentic | place: Lake Erie, Canada | collected...
CGACCCGAAGAAAACGGCTGTTGCTGCGCCGACGTCGACCAACCTGGAACCGCTCGATTTCGGCGGGCTTACCGCCACCAACCCAAACGCGGCGGGCGAAAAGCCAGTACCGGCTATATCCGGCGCCGATCCGCAGCAGCACACCCAAGACGGGCAGACGCAGCCGATCCCATTGGCGACCCGTGGCGCACCGCGCACTGGCGTTCCGGCCATTGCTGCAGGCGACACGGGCGCACCTGCAGGCGCGTATCCATCGCCTTCCTACAGCTCGTCCAGCGGCGGCAAACCTGCGATGTCGCCAGAAGAAGCCTGGCGCAAGCGCCGCATGGAAGGCGGCGTCACCGCCTATGAACGGGAAGCAGCGGCGGGAAACAATGCGCCGGCACAAGCACAGCCTGGCACAGCGTTCGGCGGCGGTGATGCGGCCGTCAATCCGGGGGATGAATTCTCCAGCAAGCTCAAGGTCACGGCGTCCGGCGAAGCGCGGGCATCACGCGTCATGGACCGCAATTTCCTGCTCGCGCGTGGCAAGTCCACGAGCTGCACCACCATCAGCCGCATCGACTCGACACAAGCAGGCTTGGTCACGTGCGTAGGCGACACGGACGTATACAGCGACAACGGTAACGTCCTGCTGTTTGAAAAAGGAACCGAGTACATCGGCCTCATGCGTGGGGGTCTGCAACAGGGCCAGGCGCGCGTATTCATCCTGTGGGAAGAAGCGCGCACCCCGAAGGGCGTGAAGGTGATGCTCGCTTCGCCTGCCGCCGACTCGCTGGGTGCAACCGGCGTCGACGGATACGTCGATAGCCACTTCTGGCAGCGCTTCGGCGGCGCCCTAATGCTGAGCATCGTGCAAGACGCCACCGCGCGTGCAGGTTCAGCAAGTGCGCCTGCTACGGCCGGAGCGGGACAGGACGCGGCTGCGGAAGCGGTGCGCAACTCGATCAACATCCCGCCAACTTTGAAGAAAAACCACGGCCAGACTGTGACCATCCAAGTCGCCCGCGACGTTGATTTCCGTCCGGTGTACGCCCTTGAGTCGGCCCGGTAACAGCCAGAACGCCTTACAACGATCCCACTATGACCGATGAATTCATTGACCCGCGGCGCGATCCGTACACGCTGCTGCACTTCATGGAGCCGTTTCAACAGCTCTTGTCGCGCCCTGACTTGACGGACCTGTGCATTAACCGCCCTGGCGAAATATGGGCGGAAACCCATTCGGGCTGGGAGTTCCACAAAATGGAATTCTTGACCCTCGACACCTGCAATAAGCTGGCCGCGCTGGTGGCCGGCTACAACAACAAGACCCTGGACCAGAAGCAATCCACGATGTCCGGCCGCATGCCAAATGGCGAGCGGATCGAGATCATCCTGCCGCCGTCCTGCGAAGCGGACACCGTATCGTTCACGATGCGCCGCCCGTCCTCGACGCGCAAGTCCATCGACCAGCTCGACGGCGAAGGACGCTTCTCGAAGATCCGCGCTGTGACCGGCGAAGTGCATGGCCTTACCGACCTTGAAAAGCAGCTCATGGAACTGCGTGACGCGAAGCAATGGGCGGAATTCATGAAGCTGTCGGTCCAGGCGAAGCAGAACATCATCTTTTCCGGCCCGACCGGCTCGGGCAAGACCACGTTCGGCAAGTCCTTCATGGATTACATACCCAAGGACGAACGCATCATCACCATCGAGGACGTATCCGAGATCACGCTGCCGAACCAGCCGAACCACGTGCACCTGTTCTACGACAAGGACGGCCAAGGTAGCTCGGTCGTGACCGCCAAGCGCCTCCTGCAGTCGGCCTTGCGTATGAAGCCCAGCCGCATCCTCATGGCCGAGCTGCGGTCCTCGGAAGCCTACGACTTCTTCGATGGGGTCAACACGGGCCACCCTGGCTCGATGACGACCGTCCATGCGAACACGCCGATCCAAGCCTTCGACCGCCTGGCCAAGCTCGTTTCCCAGTCGGACAACGCACGGGGAATGCTGTACTCCGACATCAAGTCATCCCTGATCCAGAGCATCGACGTGATCGTGCAATGCGCGCAGGAGCGCAACGAGGACGGGATGGAAGAACGCAACATTACGGCGATTTACTATGATCCAGAATTTAAGCGAAAACAAGGCGTTTAAGGGCTTCGGCCTGTTCCTCGGGCTGCTGCTGGTCATCGGTCTTTGGATGTACCTGTCGGACCTGCTGTTCATGGTCATGAACTCGCGTAGCCAGCATGACGCGAAGGTGTTCAACCTGGTGCGCTACTGGCTCTACTTCCGCGCCACGCCACAAGACAGCGTGCCTGTGTCGCTGTTCCTGGCAATGGGCTGCGGCTCCGTCTTCACCTTCCTCCCGGCCGTCTGGCTGCTGCAGGCTGGCACCAAGAACCTGCACGGCGATGCGAAGTGGGCCTCGAAAGCCACCATCAAGGAGGCTGGTCTGTTGAGCGGCGAAGGCATCATCATCGGCAAGCTCGGCTCCGAATTCCTGACGCATCCGGGAACCGAGCCCATCGGCGTAGCGGCGCCGACGCGAAGCGGTAAGGGCCAAGGTCTGGTGTTGCCGAACGCGGTGAACTGGGGCGACAGCTTCGTCTCGCTCGATCCGAAAGAAGAAATCTTCCAGAACAGTGCCGGCTACCGCAAAGAGCACGGGCAGGAAGTCTACCTGTTCAACCCGGCCGCACGTGACTACCGCACGCACCGCTACAACCCGCTGTCCTACATCAGCGATGATCCGAACCTGCGCATTGACGACATCCAGAAGATCGCGCTGTTCATTTGCCCCGACGCCGAGAACGATTCGCATGGCGGTTTCTTCACTACCGGCTCGCGCTCGCTGTTCCTCGGCCTTGTCCTGTACCTGCTGGAAACGCCTGGCGAACCTGTCACGCTGGGTAATGTGGTGCGCCACCTGCAGGCGCCCGAAGGCTTGCAGAAGTGGTGCAAGCGCATCTGCGCCGAGCGTGGCCGCACCGCGCCGCTGACGCCTCTGTGCGTGCGTCTGCTGATGTCCTTTGCCAACGGCAACGACAAGACAACGGACGGCTTCAAGAGCGGCCTGGAACAAGCCCTTGCCCTGCTGGTGAACCCGCTGACCGACGCCGCCACGAGCGGCAACGATTTCGACCTGCGCGACCTGCGCAAGAAAAAGATGTCGATCTACGTGGTTATCAAGCCCGAGAGCCGCGTCCAAGTCGCCCCACTGCTGCGCCTGTTCTTCCAGCAACTGGTCGACCTGAATACGCGCGAACTGCCGGAAGACAACCCGGACATCCTGAAATACCGCGTGCTGCTGCTGCTCGATGAATTCACCTCGGTAGGCCGCGTGCCCGCCATTGCTGACGGCATCAGCTACATGGCCGGTTACAACCTGCTGCTTTTCACGATCACGCAAAGCCCGTCCCAGCTCCGCGATGTCTACAACGACAACAAGGCGCAGACCTTCGAGTACAACATGGGCCTGTACCTGGCGTTTACGCCGGCACCGAAGGACAACAAAACGGCCAAGGAAATCTCCGAGATGATCGGGGATTTCACCGTCAAGGCGAAGTCGATCAGCAAGAAGATGGGCCTGGTCAGCGTCGGCGGCAACTACACCGAATCGCAGCAAGGGCGCGCGCTCATCAAGCCGCAGGAGGTCAAGGCGCTCTCCCGCAAGAAGCAAATCATCTTCGCTGGCGGCTACGACCCGATCAAGTGCGACAAGATCGTCTTCCACAAGGAGAAGGCGCTGCGCTCGCGGGTCAGGCCAGCGCCGGACATTCCACGCATTCAAGTCGTCCTGGAAGCCATCCCCGAGCCGTTGGAAGAAGTGCTTGAGGTGCCGTCAACCGAAGGGATGCGCGAGCTGCAGGCCACCGATTTGGAATTCCTCGAGCAGCTCCCCGTCGAGGACTTCAACGTTGATTTCGACAACATAAAAATCCCCGAAGGCGACCCGATCTCGAAAGAGGAAATGGACGACCTGGTGGGCGCATTCTTCGACAGTGTTACTTCCTAAAGAGAGGCAAAGATGGACAAGAAACAAGAGCGGCAGTTAGAACAGTTAAAGGAATTCAGCCGGATGGTTGAAGCCGTTGGCAAGCTCGATGACACGCCCGAAACGTCGCTTGACGAGCGGTATTACCGCGAGCAGCAGAAGAACAATCTGTTGAGCCTGGCTACGGAATTGACATATACCTATCCGAAGGACGCGCACGACCTCTGGAAGCAACACATGCCGGAAACCGAACCCGTGCCCCCCATTCTGCAAAAAGCTTACGACCGCCTGAGCGACGAACAAAAAGCAGCGACCGAAAGCGTCCTGCAGGCGTCGGCTGACCAAGATGCTCGCAGCTCGAATCTGCATAAAATCCTGTTCCGTGCGATTGAGCGCTTTGAAGAGAGCTACCCGCTGAAAGCCGCAATGCCTGGCTACAGTGAAGATGAGGCGCAAGCGGCCTTCTATGTCGAGATCCGCGATGTATTCGCTGAGCGCGATTATTCGATAGACGCACCGGAAAAACAGATGCCATCGCTCGAAGACGCGCTGGCATTGACCAAGTTTCTTGCTCGGCACAATGACCCAGCGCAGCGCGCTGAACTCGAACGCCTCGCTGCCATGCATCAACAGCGTATGCTAGACGCCGCTGAGCTGGTACAGGACGCGTTTGACTTCGAGAACGTGGTCGAGCCTGAACCGCCGCAGCGCACGCAATTCGACAACCTGGCGGAACTGATCGAGCACCTCACGCCACTGGCCAAGGACGGCCAGCTCATGGCGGCGCCACGTGACACGGTGCTGTACCTGGACGGCGAAACTAATGCGCTGACGCTGGCCACCCTCACCGAAGCCGCGGCCGGCGACCTGTCGAACGAGATGGGCGGCAACGGGACGGAAACGGAGTATGCGGGCAACCGCATCACCTTCCGCTCCGCTGACTTCGAGCAGGTGAGCGGCGCGCTGGCAAAGCTCAAGCTCGAAGACAAGGACCGCAACACCCTGCGCGCCGTGGTGCGCCAAATTCTGAACAAGCGCATTCCCGACATCAGCGACACTACGATGCAGCGCGCCCGCGAAATGCGCCAAGCTCGCCTCATCGAGCTGGCCCAGCTCGCGCAGAAGGAAGCGGCCAAAGCCACGCAAGAGCCTGGTGCCGCGCCGCGCTCGGCTGACAACGATGTGGGCAACGCCGAGGCTGTACCTGGCGCGGATACCGTCAAAGCAGTGCCGGCACAGGTCGACCGCGCTTACGTGCGCATCCCGGATCGCAAAGGCGACCGCTTCTACCTGAACAATCGCCTCGATACGGTAGCGTTCGTTGACAAGGGCGCGAAGCTGGAAACCAAGAGCGACAACGAGAAGACCGCGCTGGATATGGTGAGCATCGCTGACGCGCGCGGCTGGGAAACCATCAAGGTATCGGGCACGGAAGCATTCCGGCAGCAGGTGTGGCTTGAGGCCAGCGCACGCGGCATTACCGTGCGCGGCTATAAGCCGACCGAGATGGACAAGGCGTTACTCGCCAAGCGCACCGACCAGCTCGACAAGAACGGCCCGAACTCAATCGAGCAAGCCGACGAGCGGGCACGTCCAGCAGCCCGCGACGGCGGCAAGGAAGCAGCACCCGCCAAAGCGCAGCCGGAAGCCACCGCACCTGTGGCGGCGCCAGTGCCTACGACCGCCAAGGCGGCGGACAACCTGTCGGGCGTCCTCATCGAGCACGGCAAAGCACCGTTTGAATTCAACGCCGACAACAAGCCGAACTACTACGTGAAGTACCGGGATGACCAAGGTACGGAGCGCATCACTTGGGGCCTCGATCTTGAGCGCGCGATCGCCAAATCGGAAGCGAAGGCCGGCGACAAGATCAGCCTCGAAAATCTCGGCAAGAAAGCCGTGCAGGTTGAGGCGAACGTGAAAGACGACGATGGCAAGGTGGTCGGGACCAAGACCATCACCACGCATCGCAACTCCTGGAACGTCGAAGTAGCGCGCGACTTCCTGGAAATGCCGGCGCAAGAATTCGCGGCTAAGCATCCTTCGCAAGTCAACGCCGCGATCATCAACGCCTTCACCAGCAAGGCCATTGCCGAGCACCCGAAGTTCGATGCCCTCTCGGCAACGGACAAGGAAAGGCTGCGTAGCGGGGTCGAGACGAAGATTGCCGAGGCAATTGTCGAAGGCAAGAGCTTGCCCGCGCTGTCTGTCGTCAAACGAACGCGCGCGCCGGAAGCCGTTGCGGAAGTAGTGCGCGAAACCAGTCGCTCCCGATAGTCCTCATGGCCCCGAAAGGGGCCTTTCATCACCGACAAAGCAAGTACCCCAACAAAGCTCGCCAGATGCATCAGAAACGCCCAGGACGCGCGCAAAGTGTTTAGCCGCTAAACACCTTGAGCCAATGCCCCATGATCCTGAGCAGCCCATACGCTCGCGCCAAGCCTATATACGATCCATGCTTAAACTTAGACCGCACTACCCTCGGGTTTCGCTTTTAATCCCTTGCTACCAGTCCGAAGGCTACGTGGCCGACGCAATACGCGCCGCGCTCGCGCAGACGTATGGACACATCGAGATCATCGTCGCACCCGATGACGGGACAACCTACCAGCACTTGCGGGCGACCTTCAAGTCCCCGCAGATACGCATCATCCAACCTGGCGCGACTGCCGGCACTGGCGCAGGCGCCACGAGAAACCGGGCCCTCGACGCCTCCAGCGGGGACTACTTCGCGATGCTGGACTCCGACGATTTGATCCCGAAAAACTATGTCGAAGACCTTATGAAAGTCGCAATCACGGACGGCGCCGCTATTGCCCCGACGCGCTACATTGAATGGGACAGTCGGCGCGTGATTCGGACTCCCCCTATCCATAACCGTCTCTTGAGCCTGTCCGGCTATGGCCAGCTCCTGGCTTCGGTGCATCCGCTCATCCACCGTAGTCTTGAGCCTGGCTATGTCGCCGGCTTTGCCGAGGACGTTGTGCATGACGGAACGATCATCGCCAAGCTCGGCACCGTTCGCGTTGTGCGGTCCGCGAGTTACGAATTGCGCATACGAGAAGGAAGTGCATGCAGCAGCGGACCAGAGGAAGAAGCGCGCATTACGGCCGCATATGCAGAGCGCATTCGCCAGATACTGCGCCAACCGACGAGCATAGGCGTGCACGGCCTGTCTCCCCTGGAGCGCAACGACTTTGCAGAACTGTTCAGGTTCCGCGCGATGGTCAGTCAGGAATACGCCAAGAGCGGAGCGCCCGGCTATAACGAGTGGGTGGCCGGGTGCGAAGCGTCACTATGGGACGACTTCAAGCAACGGGAGCTGACAAGCGTAAGCGCATAAAAAAAAGCCGGGTTCTCCCGGCTTTTTTTGTAGTGAGAATTAACCACGCGGCCGACGGTGCCGCCGTACAATCAGCGCGCTGACACCCGCCGCTGCGATGAAGGAGAGGACGATGATATTGCCGGCCTTCTCGACATACATGGTAGCGGGAAGCGCAAAGTAGACAAGGATCGCGACCAGAGCCGCCACACAAAGTGAGATGAACGCGGTTCTCATGCGAACGGCTCCACGGTAGGGCAATTGAAATACATACCGGCCTTGCTACCGCCAGCCCGTACCACTTCCTCCACAAACGACACGCAATTGTTTGGCAGCAGCAACCAACGCCACTGCTTCGCCAGCAGTTCCTCCAGCTTTTGATGCGCTCCTGCAGGATTGGGAATTGGGACGCGCCAACGGCGAATCTCGTGCTTGCCGCTTTCTTTCAAGTACCGCAGGAAACCATCCTCCCGCATGAACTTCGGCACATCGTACCTTCCGGCGATATGAAAATACCAGCCGCCGCCAGTGTGCAGCAGAGCATGGCCGCAGAAGTTGATGCTGTCACCTGAGACAACGACTGCGCACGCATGCTTGAAGTCAAACGGCTTCAGCGGACACCGAAGCATCACATCGCCAGCATAGTGTTCGGACATCACCGCCTCCGAGCGAAGGGACTAAGGATCAGCACACTTTGTTGGCTGAACAATCCCAGCCGCCCGATGTATTTCCCTGGGAGCCGCCCCTGATGCTTTGGCGGGTATAGCTCCACTTGATCTTTGCGTAGGCCAAGTGAACCCGCTCGCTGATGATTCCACCCTCCCCGCTGTCCGGGGTGATGTTCGCAATCAGGATATTCTCCAGCTCGATCTTGAAGTACGTGATCGGCTTGCCGTCGCCGTCAGCACGCATGAACTCGAAGACTGCCTTGGGAATTGTCTTGCCTGCCGCGCAGGTTTGCAGCAGGACCGGCGACGCGATGTCGGCCAGCTTATTGAAGGTGATGGGAGAAAACTCGACCCTGCCGTTCGTCATGCCGCCAGCCGTCGATACGACCTCGGCGCGGGGCTGGTTGACCGCGTAGAGAACGTGGCTAACCTCAATCCAGTTGCGGTGCTTATCGTCTTCAGATTCACCGTTGATACCTTCGATCCGCAAATATGCGTCGTTCGCCATGTTTCCTCCGCAAAGGCTGAGCAAGGGTTCATTCTTGCTCGGCTTCACCTGATGGAAGTTGGGAGGCATCAAGTATTGGGTCTAGGTTCGCTCCAATCGCGATCTAGAGCAAGCCTACACCCGCACAATCGGCTTAACGCTCGCGCCCTGAGTCGCGGCCTGGCTCATCGTCACGCCTCTCCGCTTCACCTCGGACTGGCGCGGGCTTGGCTGCGCTGACCTGTGGCGTCGGAATGCCGGCATTGACCGGGGCATCTTTCGACACCTGCTTCCCACGGCGAATGTCGAGCAGCTTGGCGGCAATGTCTTGCTGCTGCGTTCGGATTGGTGGCATGCGATCGACAAACGCATCGACATCGCCGGCAAGGGCCACATCTTCGCGATCTCCCGTCGCCCGCAAGTCAGCCGCAATCTTCCTCCACGCAAGCCGGATCTGCTCCTGCTCGGCCCACGGGTCGGCCTTCTGGTGTCGACCGGAACGCCACTCAACCGGCTCGCCCGCAATCGTCTTGGCTGCATCCTGGACGCGTGCAACATACGTTCGGTGGTCACGCTCGCTACGGGGCGTCGAGAGAACGGGCGCGGCGGGGGCCATCACGTGGCGGACATAAGCCGCGCTTACGGCGCCGCCCTGCCCCGATCCGCGACCTTCTTGCTGAGCCTGCGGATCTCGGCCATATCTTTGAATAATGGCTGAAACAGCTCGGACAAACGCTCGATCAGATTGCCGCTCTCCTGCGTGCTCGAAGCCTCGATTAGCTCGCCCAACTGCGTCGAGATGATCGCCTGCCTGGCGGATATTGCGTGCAATTCGGTCAAGACGGTAAGTGCGTTCGTCGCGCTGGCGGGGCTGCTCATGAGTCAGCCCTCCGTCCGAGATTCGCTGAGCTGCTTCTTGACCTCGGCCACGTCCTCGAATAACGGCTTCAAGAGCTTCGACAATTCGTCGATGAGAGAACTGTCGGGTTGCTTGTTCAAGGCCGCGAGCAGCTTGGCGAGCTGATCGCAGATGGTTTTCTGCTGCTCCGATATTGTCTCGAACACGCGCAAAAGCGCTTGCTCCATCTCGGGCGGCAACTGGGTCGGTGAGGAATTCTCCATAGTTCAATCCTTTCTTGGTGATTAGTCGCGTCGCAAGCACCTGGCGTTTGGCGCGCGCGTCCAATTCGATAAACGCCGGTGTAAATACGAAATCCTTCAACAGCGCAGCGCGTTCGGCGCCAAGGGGCTTCACGCTCATATGCTCGGTCAGCCGACCGGCATCCCGGCGCTCAACGGTGCCGTATGTCTTCAACAGCTCCACGAACTTGCCGTAGGTGTCGATGTCGCGCTCCATCACCGCACGAAACACCTCTTGCGGAAGGCTCCGAATCCCAACCCGGTCAAGTGACTCCCGCTTCACTTCCTTGCCGTGCTGGGCCTTGTCCTTCTCGGCCTGCCAATTCTTGGCCTTGTACTGAGCCATGCCAAGCGGCTTCTGCACGATCCCACGGGTCGGGCGGTACGTTGCCTGGGCCTCGATCCCCTGCTCGCGCAGCTTCTCGGCAAAGACTTCACGCCACACCTGCAGATCATCCTTGCGGGGATCGAGCTTGCGGCCGTCAAGCCCAAGCGTGCGGATCGACAGGTGAACATGGGGATGGTCGTCGTCAGTGTGCAGAACGAAGACGTATTGATAGTTGCTTAGCTCCTGCCTGGCGAACTCGCGCACGGCCAATCGCACGCCCTCGGGATCGGTCCCTGGTGGCATCGACAAGATGGTATTGATCGTGCTGCGCGCACCTGGCTTAACGCTCTCGGCATCGCTCGTCCACTCCTTGACGATTGCGCGCACATGCGCTTTGCCTTGCACTGTTTCCCCGCGCTCGGTTTCCGCATCGAGCTGGCCGTTGCGCGTGATGTAGTCGAGGTGAGCGATTACGTGGTCGACCGACTTGCCGCCTCGCTTGACCTTCACCATCACTTCGGGCGCAGCCCGCGGCCGGACAACTCGGGCAATGGTGTCGCGCACCGTAATCGGCTTGGTCTTGTTTCGCTTCCACCGAACCGGCGTTTTCATCACCAGTCCGAACGGATCGTTCGCGAATAGGGAAGGCTCCCTGCCTACTTTCCTAACCAATTAGACACCCCAGCGGTTCAAATTTTGATCGAGAACCGATTTAATCGTATCTCTCATTACGTCCACCTTGGCGTTGATGCCGTCGATCAGTTCCATCGTGGCTTTCTCCCGCGCGTTCATTGTCATGTTCAGCGCGTGCGCGACCTGGTTGAGATTCCGACCGACATAGCTAAGCTCGCGCGTCGCCTCGCGCAGCGCTTTCGTTTCGTCCTGGGAAAGCTGCGGCTCTTTGATGAGATGGGCGCGGATCAACCTGGCTGTCCACGTGTAGGGGGTCATCCCCCACACGCCGGCCCGTTTTTCGACGCCTGCGTATTCGGAAGGGGTCAGCCTCGCGTACAGCCGTTCGCTCCGTTCCTCATAAATCCGGCCAGCCGAAGCGTCCGCGCCTTCATCGTCCGGCTCACGAGCAGAGCTTCCCCGCGCTTCAATTTGCGCGACCGCGCGCTCGATAACCGCTCGACCTAACTCCGCTGGCTTGACGCCAGCAAGCTCCGCAGCAGCAGCAAACCGAGCCTCAAGATCGTCGGAACAGCGGAAACGGATGATACCCATTGAATTACCTTGTGGAAACTACACAAGGGCAAGTGTAGCACAATTGCCGCCATGTCCCCTATCCTGCCTTAGTTAAAATCATGTATCTGTTGTTCAGCCGCTGAACACTTCGGCGGCGTTCGTCCCTCCTGCCGCGTAGCGGCCACTTCCTCGCCGGCGAAGCCGGCCGCCGTACCGGGCG
>Ga0209023_10007343_pt1 | contig 11335 bp, 10 predicted proteins | sample LakOneMetagenome_FD_187468 | JGI IMG/M metagenome (GOLD analysis project Ga0209023, IMG submission 187468) | Freshwater and sediment microbial communities from Lake Erie, Canada (SPAdes) (version 2) | ecosystem: Environmental > Aquatic > Freshwater > Lentic | place: Lake Erie, Canada...
CAGCGCCTTGCGCACGATCTCGACGCCGGTCTTCTGGTCGTCGTTGGCGGTCTTGATGCGCTTGAGCTGCTCGGAGGCGCGCAGCAGGGCGACGCCGCCGCCCGGCACGATGCCTTCTTCAACCGCCGCACGGGTCGCATGCATCGCGTCATCAACGCGGTCCTTGCGCTCCTTGACTTCGACTTCGGTCGCGCCGCCGACGCGGATCACCGCGACGCCGCCTGCGAGCTTGGCCAGACGCTCCTGCAGCTTCTCACGGTCGTAGTCCGAGGTGGTTTCCTCGATCTGCGCCTTGATCTGCGCCACGCGCGCTTCGATGTCGGCCTTCTTGCCGGCGCCGTTGACGATCGTGGTGTTTTCCTTGTCGATCATCACCTTCTTGGCGCGACCGAGCATCTGCAGGGTGACGTTCTCCATCTTGATGCCGAGATCTTCCGAGATCGCCTGGCCGCCGGTCAGGACGGCGATGTCCTGCAGCATGGCCTTGCGGCGATCGCCGAAGCCCGGAGCCTTGACGGCCGCAACCTTGAGGCCGCCACGCAGACGGTTGACGACGAGGGTGGCGAGAGCTTCGCCTTCGACGTCTTCCGCGACGATGACCAGCGGCTTGCCGGTCTGCACCACGGCTTCGAGCAGCGGCAGCAGTTCGTTCAGGTTGGAGAGCTTCTTCTCGTTGATCAGGATGTAGGCGTCGTCGAATTCAACGCGCATCTTGTCGGCGTTGGTGACGAAGTAGGGCGAGATGTAGCCGCGGTCGAACTGCATGCCCTCGACGACGTCGAGTTCGGTTTCGAGCGACTTGGCTTCTTCAACCGTGATGACGCCCTCGTTGCCGACCTTCTTCATCGCGTCGGCGAGGAACTTGCCGATTTCGGCGTCGCCGTTGGCGGAGATGGTGCCGACCTGGGCGATTTCCTCGTTCGAGGTGACCTTCTTGGAGTTCTTGACGAGGTCGGCGACCACGGCTTCCACAGCCAGGTCGATGCCGCGCTTCAGATCCATCGGGTTCATGCCGGCGGCAACCGACTTGGCGCCTTCACGGACGATGGCCTGGGCCAGCACGGTCGCGGTGGTGGTGCCGTCGCCGGCCGCATCGGCGGACTTCGAAGCGACTTCGCGCACCATCTGCGCGCCCATGTTCTCGAACTTGTCCTCGAGCTCGATCTCCTTGGCGACGGTGACGCCGTCCTTGGTGATGCGGGGAGCGCCGAACGACTTGTCGAGCACGACGTTGCGGCCCTTCGGACCGAGCGTCACCTTGACGGCGTTGGCGAGAATGTCGACGCCGCGCAGCATGCGGTCGCGGGCATCGACGCCGAATTTGACTTCTTTAGCTGACATATAAGGATCTCCGTTTGAACTGGATCCTCATCCTGAGGAGCCCGCTCTTGCGGGCGTCTCGAAGGATGAGTTGATTGAGTTTGTGGCCCATCCTTCGAGACGCCGGCTGCGCCGGCTCCTCAGGATGAGGGGAGGGGTAAAGCTTAGGCGGCCTTCTTCTTGGTCGCGGGAACGTCGGTGAGGACGCCCATGATGTCGCTTTCCTTCATGATCAGCAGTTCCTGGCCGTCGAGCTTGACCTCGGTGCCCGACCACTTGCCGAACAGGACGCGGTCGCCGACCTTGAGGTCGATCGGGATCAGCTTGCCGGCTTCGTCACGGCCACCGGGACCGACGGCGGTGATTTCGCCCTGGGACGGCTTTTCCTTGGCACTGTCCGGAATGATGATGCCGCCAGCAGTCTTCTCTTCGGCGTCGATGCGCTTGACCACGACGCGGTCGTGAAGCGGACGGAATTTCATGCAGTCCTCCTAAGTTTCTGAAGATGTTGTCAGATTCTGGAAATTTGGCAGTCCGTGCCAGCGAGTGCTAGCTCGGCTGCGCTGGACATAAGCCAGTCTTGGGCGGGGAACAAGGGCTTCTAGCAGAAAAATTGGCACTCAAATGTGACGCCTGCCAATTTCGTTAATCATCCTTAATCGGCGGGAAGAAGCGGCCGACACCGTATTAGCACGTGCGGTAAGCTGCTGCTAACGCGTGTTTTTTCAACAGATCGTTAAACATTTAGGCTTGTGATGGGTTGGTATCGTGCGTCACATTTCTCTCATGTGAGCGCATCTCCGCCGGGGTGGCTCGGTGCGGCCACCACGTGAAATGCGCTTCCTACAATGGAGGTTGGCATGGTCTCGCGGGTTGGGGTTGTTTCCGACGATTTCCGGAAGCAGGTTCTCGGTTATGGGCTGACGACGGCGCAAATCCTGTATCGGATGCCGGATCATCCTTCGTTGCTGCAGACCTATGTCTGGCAGAACTACGATCTGTTCCCGAAATTTCCGGCGCTGAAGGACTTCCTCGCGTTCTGGCAGGAAAAGCTGGAGGGGCCGCTGTTCTCCGTGACGGTCGCACATTCCAAGCTGATCAAGCCGGCTGAACTCCGCGCCGTCGACGGTGTGTTCCGGCTGCATTGACCCCTGATCCTCATGGTGAGGAGGCGCGCAAGCGCCGTCTCGAACCATGAGGCCCGGCTGGTGCCATTCATCCTTCGAGACGCCGCTTGCGCGGCTCCTCAGGATGAGGTCTGGCGGTTGATGGTGGGCACAGCGCTTCGCGCCTTTGCCCACCCTACGAAATCATTTTCGTGTTAGCCTTCGCCCACAACAAAACGGGGAGGCTACCAATGGCCAAGCAAAAAACGGCATCCAGAGCCGCGGCGCAAACCGCGGTGAAGAAGAAGTGGTCGGGTCACAAGACGGCGGCGAAATCCTCGGCGCGCAAGACCGTGAAGTCCAAGGCGAGGGGCGCGCCGGTCGCCAAGAAGACCGCAAAGAAGGCGGCCAAATCGAAGGCGCGGCCGAAGCAGCGCATCGCCATCAGCCATCACCGCGAAGAGGATTTTAAGGCCGACGGCCTGCGCGCCTACGCCAAGTATCGCGATCTCGGGATCGGAGAGGCAAGCCACGGCCTCGCGCATGCCCAGGTGATCCGGTTGATCGGCCCGTGCAATCCGGCGGAAGTTTCAAAGCTGCATTACCACGACATCGAATTCCAGATGGTCTACGTGCTCAAGGGCTGGGTTAAGACCTACATGGAGGGCGAAGGCGAAACGCTGATGAAAGAAGGCAGCGCCTGGACCCAGCCGCCGCGCGTTAAGCACATGATCCTGGATTATTCCGACGACGTCGAACTCCTGGAAGTGATCCTGCCGGCGGAGTTCAGGACGGTGGAGTTGTCGGCGTGAGGTCACTGTCATTCCGGGGCGATGCGCAGCATCGAACCCGGAAGGTCGAACTTCCCCGATGCGCAATTGCGCATCTGGGGTCTGGTACTTCGGACCATCCCGGAATGACGGAGGCAGCTAGGCCGTCATCACCCCCACCACTGCCCCCATCAGACACGTCGTCAGCGTGCCCGAGACGATCGACTTCAGCCCGAGCGCGTTGATCTCCTCGCGGCGCTCCGGCGCCATGGTGCCGAGGCCGCCGATCATGATGCCGAGGCTGGCGAAGTTGGCGAAGCCGCACATCGCATAAAGCATGATCAGCCGCGAGCGCGGATCGAGCGCGTCGGTGCCGAGTTTTGACAGGTCGACATAGGCGATCAGTTCGTTGAGCACCGTCTTGGTGCCCATCAGGCTGCCCGCCGTGATCGCCTGCGGCCACGGCAGGCCCATCAGCCAGCACACCGGCGCCATCAGGTACCCCAGCAGCCGCTGCAGCGAGATTTTCGCGCTGCCGATCTCGGGCAGCAAACCAAGCACGGCGTTGGCGAGATAGACCAGCGCCACCAGCACCAGCAGCATCGCGATGATGTTGAGCAGCAGTTCGAGGCCCGAGGTGGTGCCCTTGACGATGGCGTCCATGGTGCTGGCGGCGTGCATGTCAGGATCCGCCATCATCCCGCCGGTGCGCTTGTCAGACGTTTCCGGCACCATGATCAGGCTGACCAGGATCGCGGCTGGCGCGCCGAGCACGGAGGCGATGACGAAATGCGCCGCCGCATCCGGGATCAGCGGCGCCAGCAAGGTCGCGTAGAGCACCAGCACGGTGCCGGCGATCCCCGCCATGCCGCCCGTCATCACCAGAAACAATTCGCTGCGGCTGAGGCTCGCGAGATAGGGACGAATGAACAGCGGCGCTTCCACCATGCCGAGAAAGATATTGGCGGCGGTGGAAAGACCGACCGCACCGCCGACGCCGAGCGTGCGTTCGAGCAGCCACGCCATGCCGCGCACGATCGGCGGCAGCACGCGCCAGTAAAACAGCAGCGTCGTCAGCACGCTCATCACCAGAATGATCGGCAGCGCTTGGAACGCCAGGATGAAATCCGCGCCCGGCGCCTTGAGGTCGAAGGGGAGCGCGCCGCCGCCGAGATAACCGAACACAAAGGAAGTACCGGCGCGGGAGGCGGCGGCAATGGTGCTGACGGCGTCATTGATGGCGCCGAACGCTTTGGCGACCGGCGGCAGCTTGATCAGCACCAGCGCAGTCGCGACGGTGACGGCGAGCCCGATGGCCATCTGCCGCACCGACACCGCGCGGCGGTTTTCGCCGAACGCCCACGCCAGCGCCAGCAACGCCAGCACGCCGAACGCCGATTGCACTTGCAGCATGATCCGAAAGCCCCCCGCGCGATTATGACAGTCTGGTGCTTGCAAGCGCAATGCCGGGCTGCCATTCAGGCCCGGCCATTGACAAGGGAGGAGTGCTCAGCCACCGCTCAACCATGTCTTTCGTTGCTCCCGTTGCCGCCGGCGATCTGCTCAAGCACACATCGTTCCTGTCGTTTCTGGCCTCGCGCAGCTTCTCCCGCTTCGCCAGCCAGATCGGAGCGGTCGCCATCGGCTGGCAGGTCTACGACATGACCGGGAGCGCCTTCAGCCTCGGCATGATCGGGCTGGTGCAATTTCTTCCGACCGCGCTGCTGCTGTTCGTGGCGGGCCACGCCGCGGACCGCTACGATCGCAAGCGCGTTGTGCAGATCTGCGAGATCGTCGACGCACTGACGGCGTTGTTTCTCGCGCTCGGCGCCCTTGGCGGCTGGCTCACGGTCACGCAGATCTTCATCGCCACCTTCGTGCTCGGCATCGTCGGCGCGTTCGAGAGCCCGGCGCTGGCGGCGTTGCTGCCGTTGATTGCGCCGCAAGGCTCGCTGCAACGGGCGACCGCGATCTCGAGCGATGCGGCGCAGATTGCCACCATCACCGGTCCGGCGCTCGGCGGCCTGGCCTATGCCCTGGCGCCCGGCGCGGCCTATGGGCTGATGAGCGCGTTCTGCTTCTTTGCGGCAGTCGGCATCGGCTTCGTTCGCCTGACACAGCCGGCGGCGGCGCGGGATCCGGCGATCTCGGACGACCTGTTCGCCGGGGTTCGTTTCGTCCGCAACAACCCCTCGATCCTCGGCACCATCTCGCTCGACCTGTTCGCGGTGCTGCTCGGCGGCGCCACCGCGCTGCTGCCGATCTACGCCCGCGATATCCTGCAGACCGGCCCGCTCGGCCTAGGCATCCTGCGCGCTGCGCCCGCGGTCGGCGCACTGCTGATGACGGCATTTCTCGCCCGCTACACCATCAACCACCGCGTCGGCATGCGCATGTTCCAGGCCGTGATCGTGTTCGGCGCTGCCACCGTCGTGTTCGCGCTGTCGCAATGGATGTGGCTGTCGGTGCTTTCGCTGGCGGTGCTGGGCGCGGCCGACACCATCAGCGTGGTGATCCGGTTCTCACTGGTGCAGCTCGCGACGCCCGACGAGATGCGCGGCCGGGTCGGCGCGGTCAATTTCCTGTTCATCAACGCCTCGAACCAGCTCGGCCAGTTCGAAAGCGGCGTCACTGCGGCGTTGTTCGGCGCGGTGCCGGCCGCCGTACTTGGCGGCGTCGGCACCATCGCGATTGCGTTGCTATGGATGAAGCTGTTCCCGACCCTGCGGGATGTGGAAAGGCTGGAGTAAATCTCAGTCGTCCCGGCGAACGCCGGGACCCATACCGCGTGATCTATCGATAGGACAGGACGGCAGACGCCGATCGCAAAATGTCCGCCGGTGGCCATGGGTCCCGGGTCAAGCCCGGGACGACGAGTGGAGAGATCTCAGCCCCGCCCCACGAACGGCATCTTGGTCGCCATGACCGTCATGAACAGCACGTTGGCGTCGAGCGGCAGGCCGGCCATGTAGGCCACGGCGTCGCCGACCGCCTTCGCGTCCATGCGCGGCTCGTGCATCATGCTGCCGTCGGGCTGCATCACGCCGGGGCCGTTGACCATGCGATCGGTCATCGGCGTTGCGGCATTGCCGATGTCGACCTGGCCGACCGCGATGTCGTACTTGCGGCCGTCGAGGTTGGAAGCCTTTGTCAGGCCGGTGATGGCGTGCTTGGTCGAGGTATAGGCCGACGAATACGGCCGCGGCGCATGCGCCGAGATCGAGCCGTTGTTGATGATGCGGCCGCCGCGCGGGTTCTGGTCCTTCATGATGCGGAAAGCGTGCTGGGTGCACAGGAACGGTCCGGTGAGGTTGGTGTTCACCACCGCCTGCCACTGTTCGAGGGTGAGGTCCTCGAAATTGACCGGCGGCGCGCCCATGCCGGCATTGTTGAACAGCACGTCGAGCCGGCCGTATTCCGACTTCACCTTGTCGAACAGGGCGGCGATCGAGGCGGGGCTGGTCATGTCGGCGGAGACGCACAGGCTCTTGCCGACGTTGTCGCCGAGCTTCTTGGTTTCTTCCAGCATCTCGATGCGACGCCCGGCCAGCACCACGGTGAAGCCGGCATTCATCAGCGCCAGCGATGCCGCACGTCCGACGCCGGTGCCGGCACCGGTGACGACTGCGATCTTGTTTGCTGCCTCGGCCATTGTTTCCTCGCCTTCAGTTTTTTGTTTCTGTTTCGGATTTGTAGGGTGGTCTCGGAATATTTTGATGCGCGGCGCGCAACGCCGCCGACCAGCGCGAGCGCAAGTCGTGGAAATAGGGCTCGCCGGCCTCGATGCGGTGGTTGAGATCGGCCTCGCAGGCATCGGCGCGCACCACCAGCACGTCGATCGGCAGGCCGACACCGAGGTTGGAGCGCATCGTCGAGTCCATCGAGATCAGGCTGGTCTTCAGCGCCTCGTACAGTTCGACATCGTAATGCATTGCACGGTCGAGCACCGGCTTGCCGTATTTGTGCTCGCCGATCTGCAAATAGGGCGTGTCGGTGGTGCATTCGATGAAGTTGCCGGCAGTGTAGACCATGAACAGCCGCATCTTGGAGCCCTTGATCTGGCCGCCGAACAGAAACGACACGTCGAACGAGACGTCTTCCGACTTCAGCGCTTCGCCTTCGGTGGCGTGCACGTTGCGGATGGCGCGGCCGATGCGCTGCGCGGCCTGGAACATGGTCGGCGCGTTCATCAGGGTCTCGAGCTCGCCGGTGTGCGGGTCCTCGAGGCCCTCGGTCAGGGTCGAGAGCACGGACTGGCTGATGGCGAGATTGCCGGCAGAGGCGATCGCCATGATACGCTCGCCGGGCTTGGAGAAGATATGGAGCTTGCGAAACGTCGAGACGTTGTCGAGGCCGGCATTGGTTCGGGTATCCGCGATCATCACCAGACCGTCTCGTACCAGCACTCCGCAACAATAGGTCATTCAAGGTCCCCGAACCGTCCGAATTACCGGCGGGGCAACTAGTAGCGAATTTCGCCCTGCGATCCAACCCCAATTCCCACCGTACGCCGGCAACCCCGAGCGCCGGCGCAAATGGCGGGAGCGGCGAAAATCCTAGGGTCTGGCCGTGATGACGTGGGCCGATATCCTGGCGGCGACCTCGCCGTTACCGTGCCGCTTCGCGATCGCGGCCGCCGCGTGTTCGGTCGCGGCCGTGAGTTTGTCGGCGCCCCTGGCTTCGATCTCGTTGCGCAGCGGCGTGCCCTGGCAATAGGCGGTTGCGACATGGAGCGGCGAGGGCGCGCGGCTCTGCTCCATCAGGGTCTCGATCGTTATGCTGGAAAAGCCCGCTTTCTCCAGATCGCGGCGGATCAGCGCGGTGTCGTGATAGCCATGGGGCGTGCGCGCCATGAAGCGCGGCGGATCGTCCGGGAAGAAGTCGGCAAGCGCATTGGTCACGTCGTCGGCGAACACGTTCTCCTCGATGCGATCCCAGACGTTGAACAGGTAGCTGCCATCAGGCTTCAGCACCCGCATGGCCTCGCGGTACCCGGATGGGCGATCGGGGAAAAACATCGCGCCGAACTGGCAACAGACCACGTCGAAACTGGCATCGTCGAACGGCAGTGCCTGCGCATCGGCCTGGCGCCAGGTGATGCGGCTGTCGGGCTTTTGCCGTGAGGCGGCATAATCGAGCATCGGCTGGTTGAGATCGGTCACGACATACCGCGCATCGGGTGCGAGCTTCGGCGCCAATGCGCGCGTCACCGCGCCGCTGCCGGCGGCGATTTCCAGCACGGCTTTCGGCGAAAGCGCGGCGGCCTTTTGCGACAGGTCTTCGGCATAGGGCGCGAAAATCAGCGGAACCATGTTGCTGTCGTAGTTCTCCGGAATGGAGCCGGCGAACAATTTGTCGGTGTCCGACATCGCATGCCTCCCGCGTTGCTTTCGACCCTCGCGCTCCTGTAGAGTTCGCAACACTACAGAAAAAGAAAACGGTTTGGGAGGCTGAAGTGCGCGCCATTCGACTGCCGGGCAGGTTGCTGGTTCCATCAATGGCGCTGCTGTGCGCGACGCTGGCGGCCGCAAGCCCCGCCGCAGCGCAAAAGCGGGGCGGCACGCTGCGGCTCTATCACAACGACAATCCGCCTTCGGCCTCGCTGCTCGAGGAATCGACCATTGCCTCGGTGACGCCGTTTTCGGCGGTGTTCAACAATCTGGTGATCTTCGATTCCACCAAGGTTCACGAAAGCATCGACACCATCGTCCCGGATCTGGCCGAAAGCTGGTCGTGGGATTCGACCAACACCAAACTCACCTTCAAGCTACGGCAAGGCGTGAAGTGGCATGACGGCCAGCCGTTCACTGCCAAGGACGTGCAGTGCACCTGGCGGATGCTGATCGGCAAGGGCGACGCCAAGGACTTTCACCGTAATCCGCGCAAGATCTGGTACTCGAAGCTGCAGGACGTCAGCGTCAACGGCGATTACGAAGCGACCTTCGAATTGAGCGAGCCGCAGCCGAGCCTGCCGGTGCTGCTGGCGAGCGCGTTTTCGGCGGTCTATCCCTGCCATGTGCCGCAACAGGTGATGCGGACCAAGCCTGTTGGTACCGGGCCGTTCAAATTCGTCGAGTTCAAGCGCGGCGATTCGATCAGGCTGGTGCGCAATCCCGATTACTTCAAGAAGGACAAGCCGTATCTAGACGAGATCACGTTCCGCATGATCGACAATCGCGCCACGCGAATGCTGGCGTTCTCGACCGGCGACTATGACATCACCTTTCCCTCCGACGTCAGCATTCCCCTGCTGAAGGACATGCAGGCGCGGGCGCCGAAGGCGATCTGTGAAGCCATTCAAACCGGGACTCAGATCAACCTGATGGTCAACCGCGTCAATCCGCCGTTCGACAATGCCGACATTCGAAAGGCGATGTCGCTGTCGCTGGATCGCAAGGCGTTCAACACCATCCTGATGGAGGGCAAAGGCACGTTGGGCGGTGCGATGCTGGCGAAGCCGGAAGGCGAGTGGGGCATGCCCCCGGACATGGTGGCGTCGTTGACCGGCTATGGCCCGGACGCAACCAAGAATGTCGCCGAGGCGCAGGCCATCATGCAGAAGCTCGGCTATAGCGATGCCAAGCCGCTGCCGATCAAGATCCAGACCCGCAACCTGCCGACCTACCGCGACGCCGCGGTCATCGTCGCCGACCAACTCAAGAAGATCTACATCTCGGGCGAACTGGATATTCTGGACACGCCGCGCTGGTACGCGCGGCTGGCGAAGAAGGACTATACGATCGGCCTCAATGTGACCGGCGTCAGCGTCGATGATCCCGACGGCAATATCGTCGAGAATTATTCGTGCCAGTCGGAGCGCAACTACACCCAGTACTGCAACGCCGAGGTCGACAAGTTGCTGGCGGCACAGTCACGCGAACTGGACCGCGACAAGCGCAAGAAGATCGTCTGGGACATCGAACGCATCCTGGTCGACGACGCGGCGCGCCCGATCATCCTGCACTCTGCCGCCGCCAATTGCTGGCAGCCGTACGTCAAGGGCTACACGCCGCATGATAACAGCCAGTACAATTATGTGCGGTATGAGGACGTGTGGCTGGATAAATAGTAATTGGTGCCATCATTCCGGGGCGATGCGAAGCATCGAACTACGGTGCGCAATTGCGCACCTGAGAATCTCGAGATTCCGGGTCTGGTCCTTCGGACCATCCCGGAATGACCGAGCAAAATCGAGTCCGCGCGGCTACGCCTACAACTGGCTCTGCCATTGCCCGGGCCGGCCGGCCTGGTCGACCTTGACCGCCACCGTCAGCGTTTCGGCGCCGCCGCCATAGCGGGTGCCGCGCACCGGTGCTGCGCCGAGATAGTCCAGCCCGATCGCGACGCGGGCGTGGGCGTCGGTGGTGCAGATGCCGTTGGCGGGATCGAAGCCGACCCAGCCGAGATCCGGCACATAGGCTTCCGCCCAGGCGTGGCCGGCCTCTTGGTGCGTCGTGCCGTCGGAGCGCAGGAAGTGGCCCGAGACAAACCGCGCCGGCACGCCGCCGGAGCGGGCGCAGGCGGTGAAGATATGTGCGTAATCCTGGCAGACGCCGCGCTTGAGCGCGAAGGCTTCCGCCGCCGACGTGCCGCTGTTGGTCGGATCCTCGTCGAACGTCATGTGCTCGTTGATCTGCACCATCAACGCATGCAGGAAGCCGAGAATGTCGCCGTCGGACTCCGAGCGCAGCTCGCGCGCGAACGTCGCCATCACCGGATTGACTTCGGTAAGCTCGGTCGAACGCAGGAACAGGCTGGGCGGAAAGCGCTCGTCGGTGCCGCGCAGCACGCCGCCGGTGTCATGGGTCTCGATCAGGCCCTCGACGCGGATGGTGAGGTCGGAAATCGGCCCGTGCGTCAGCACATGGGTGACGTTGCCGAACGCATCCTCATGGGTGTCGAGCCGGGAATCGGTGGAGACGTCGACATGCCATTCGGCGACGTATTGCCCGTCATGGCTGCCCGGCGTCATGCGCAGGATCTGGATCACGCCGGTGGCCGGCGGCTCGTAGCGATAGCTGGTGGAATGGGCAATTCGCAGGCGCATGGGCGGACCGATGCAGAGCTGGTGTTTGTCGTCATGCCCGGGCTTGTCCCGGGCATCCACGTCTTTTCAGCGAACGGCTTAGCAAGACGTGG
>Ga0209023_10007344_pt1 | contig 11335 bp, 7 predicted proteins | sample LakOneMetagenome_FD_187468 | JGI IMG/M metagenome (GOLD analysis project Ga0209023, IMG submission 187468) | Freshwater and sediment microbial communities from Lake Erie, Canada (SPAdes) (version 2) | ecosystem: Environmental > Aquatic > Freshwater > Lentic | place: Lake Erie, Canada | collected...
CAAAAGCCCTGGCGAACATCCCTGCCAGTAGGGCGCCGCACGCCTCGAGCCCCAGGGTCACCCCCGCAAATACCACCGCAAATAGGGCCCGCCTCAACGCACTGCTGGCGGATAACGACTAAGCCGCGACGCCTCCAATCAACCAAATCGAAGGATCAATTTACATGCCATACGCCAGCACCACCGACGTCCTCGTCCGAAGCATGACCGGCCCAAAGGGTGGGCTCAGGGAGGTGGACGCACCACCACCGGTACCGCCGAAGCCAGCGATCGAAATCGATTATCCCCACATCGCCACGCGCCCCGAATACAAGGCCGAACTCGACAAGCTTAATCATTTCGCCAAGCAGAAAGATGAGGCAGAGGCAAAGGTGGCGGACCTGTTCAAGCAACTGGAGCTGGCCAGTAAGACCGTCGAGCGCACCGATGAAGATGCGATTTCGAAGGCGGAAGCGCTGCTGGCCGGCGAGGTGCATGGTGTCAATCTGCATGCCGAGATCCAGGCAGCAAACAAGCTTATCGAGGCCCTTCGCGCTGCCATGTATGCCCAGCACGCTGTTCTCCGTCGTGTGAACCAGCAGCTGTCCACGGCCGCAGGGCGCCGATACCAGGAAGAACATAAGAAGCGGGTCAAGCGTCTGATGGCGGCGCTGGATGAGCTGTACGCCGCTGACATGGCCGAACGGGCTTTAAGGGATGATCTGGCGCGCTTGGGCTATAACGGCGAAGCCCTTCCGGCGATGACCTTTCGAGGGGCCGAAGACCCACACGACCGCAACGGGAATCTTTCCTACTACTGGTATCGGGAGGCCGAGAACTACAGCCAGTCCGCCACCGAGATCGCGGCCGGCCTGCGCAAGTCCCGCCTTGCGGCAGCGCTCGCCGAGTAGTCATCTTCGTCATGGAAGGGGTCGCTTTCAACACAGACCCTTGCGCCAAGAGTTTTACGACTTAGTCGTAAATCTGTCAGGTCGGCCTCTTAAGAGCGGTCGGCCTTTTTTTATGGCCCCGATGAAGGGGTTTCAGATGTTAGAACGTAACGAGAAAGGGAGGCGGGCATGAGTGAAACCCGCGCAGTCGTACTTGAAACTCAAGTCAACACCACCGGCGCCCGCGCCGGCTTCAATGAAATCGTCCGCGAGGCCGGGACGATGGCTGGCAGTGTGCAGCGCGCCAGCCAGCAGGCCGATCGTGCTGTCGACGGCATTGGTGGCAGCGCGAGCACATCAGCGAAGAAAGTCGCGGATGCGCAGCGCAGCCTGATCAACTCCATCCAGCGGACGACGGCCGCAATGGAGGCTGGAGGGAAGTCGGGCAGTGCCTATTACGAGACGCTGGCCCGTCAGCGTGGCGTTGATCCGGCGGCCCTCGACGCCTACCTCGTGCAGTTGCGCGCGGTGGAGCGGGCGCAGGCGCAATCGGCGCAAACGCTGACGGCGCAGCAGGCCGCCCAGCAGCGCGCAACGGAGGCGGCCCAGGCCCAGGCAGCAGCACAGCGCGAGCTCGCACAGGCCCAAGCCACCCGAGATTCGTTCGTTGCAGGCCTGCGCGAGCAAATTGCACTCTTCGGGAAGTCGACCGATGAAGTGCTCCGGTACCGTGCCGCCCAGGCCGGCGCCGCGCAGGAATCATCCGCGCTGATTCTGCAGCTGCAGAACATGACGGCCGCACAGAACCAGGTGACCGAGGCCGCGCGTGCCACCGAGCGTGCGCAGCAAGAGGCCATGCGCGTCCAAGCAGGAAAGGACAGCTTCCTGGCCGGCCTGCGTGAGCAGATCGCACTGTTCGGGCTGTCCACCGAGGAGGTTCAGCGATACAAAGCCGCGCAACTGGGCGTAGCGTCGTCAGCCGATCCAATGATCGCCCAGCTCAACGCCATGCGCGTGGCGCAGGAGCGGGTCACAACAGCGGCCAGGGCTACTGCCCAAGCGCAGCGCGAAGCCGAGCAGGTCCAGGCGGGCAAGGACTCGTTCATTCGCAGTCTGGAGCAGCAGGCAAACGCGATCGGGAAAAGCCGTCACGAGCTGCTCGAGCTCCAGGCGGCCCAGATGGGCGTCACAAGCCGCGCGCAGCCGTTCATCAACCAGTTGCGCGCCGCCGACCAGGGGTTGCGCGATGGGGGAATGTCTGCTGGGGCGTTGAATGCGGCGCTGCGCCAGACGCCGGCTCAACTGACCGATGTGATTGTGAGCCTGCAGGGCGGCCAGGCGCCGCTGACCGTGCTGCTGCAGCAGGGCGGGCAGCTGCGCGATATGTTCGGCAGCGTGGGCGGTGCTGCGAGGGCGCTCGGCGGCGCCGTGCTCAAGCTCATCAATCCGTACAGCGTCGTCGCTGCGGCTGCAGGAACTCTTCTGTACGCGCACAAAGTCGGCCATGACGAAATGGTCACATACACCCGGGCGCTTGTTATGACCGGGAATGCGGCAGGCGTGACCACCGGCCAGATGGGCGACATGGCTAGTCAAGTCGCGAAAGTCACCGGGTCACAGCGTGGTGCGGCCGAGGCACTGGCAGAACTCGCTGGAACCGGAGCGATTGCGGGCTCTAACTTGGCGGAGTTCGGTACCGTCGCCATCGAGGCTCAGCGCGTCCTGGGTAAGAGTGTGTCGGAAACGGCGGGCGAATTTGCCAAGCTGGGCAAATCGCCGCTCAGCGGGCTTCGCGAGATCGCCGACAAATACCGCTTCATCACGGCAGAAACCTATGCGCAGGTGAAAGCAGCGCAAGAGCAAGGTCGAACGCTGGATGCTGTAAATATCGCGCAGCATGCATATGCGAACGGCATCAACGGACAGAAGCAGAAGGTCTTGGACAGCCTGTCGTCTTGGGAGCGTGCCTGGATAAAAATTAAGACGGCTACTTCGGGTGCCGCTGATTCTGTTGTTGACTTTGCTGGTGGCCGGGAGGTCTCGGATACCGAAAAGACCAACAAGCTTCTTGCGGAGCAGGAGGGCATGCGTAGTCGTATCGCCAGGCTCAAGCGTCAAGGCGCACTCCGTGATGGCGAAAAATACGATTCCTCGAAAGACCGGGACGTGTTGGCGGCTGAGGCTGCCCTTGAGCTGAACCAGCGCACAATTACGTCAATCCAGGCGCAGGGGAAAGCCAAAGAGCAGGCCGCCACCGGGGAGGCAGCCGCCGGTCGCGCAACAGCACTTCGCAACAATTGGCTAGACGAGTCGAACATTCTTCTCACTAGACAGCAAACGCTGGAGCGCGATCTGCAGGCGGCTCGGACCGAAGGCCAAGCTAACGGCCTGAGCGAAGAGGAGATCCAGAATCGCCTGCTTGTGATTCGCCGGAAGTACAACGACGTCTACACGGCTGGGATCGAAGCGAGCATCACTGCCCTGCGGCGCCGGGACGAGATTGAGGGCATTCGTGATCAACGAGCACTCGATCTAATTGCTGCCAAACGCGCGCTGGGCAGCATTAGCGAAGACGATGCAATCAAGAGTACCGCTCAGGTTCAACTCGCCGCGCTCGATCGGCAGAAGAAGATGTTGCAGGGTCAGCTGGATAAAATTCGCGGTCAAGTGAATAGCGAAGGAAGGCAAGTCGATCTCCGGGGCCAGATTGATGCCATCCCAGAGCAGTACAAGAGTCGCGAGAATCAGCGTGACAACGATCTGGCATTGGCTCGTCAGAAGCGTGCGGACGATTCAGCAGCGCTCTACAGGGCTGGCATCGTAGCGGCTGAGGCAGAGCGCGACAGCCTACAAAAGAGCGTTAAGGCGCAGCAGGAATATAACGAGGAAATCGGGCTCAGTAACGACGAGGTTGCGAAGCTGCGCGCCACGCGCGCTGAGGATGTCGCGTCGCTGAAAGAGCAGACGGCTGCTTTCGCTGCTGCTGAAAAGGGCGGCTCCGCGGTTGCCCAAATCTATCGGGACCAGGCCGCCGCCATCCGCGCCGGCTCGGCAGCCGAAAGAGAGGGTTTCACCAAATCGCGTGATCCCTACGTCAACCTCCGCATGTCACTCAAGCGCTACGGCGAAGAGGCTCAAAACGTGGGCGGCATGGTGGGAGACGCATTGACGAATGGCTTGCGCAGCGCTGAGGACGCGTTCGCCAACTTCGTCACTACTGGCAAGCTGAACTTCCGCGACCTCGCGACATCGATCATCGCTGATTTCGCCCGCATTCAGGCCAAGTCGGCGCTGAGCGGCGTGGCATCGTCCCTCCTTGGGTCGATCGGCAGCGGCGGCAGCGGCGGTGACTGGACTTCCTCGCTGATGCAGGCGTTCGGCGTGTCTGGCGCGCGCGCGGCCGGCGGCCCTGTCAATTCAGGGCTGTCGTACCTGGTCGGCGAGAAAGGCCCTGAAATCTTCACGCCATCGTCGAGCGGCGCTATTACGCCAAACCACATGCTAGGCGCCGGTGGCGGACAGGCAGTAAATGTCAGCTTCAATACGACGATTAATGGAGAAAAGTCGTCCACCCAGTCGACCAATAATGCGGGCGCTACCTCGCGCGCGGCGATGGACGCTTTGCATGGCAGCTTCAAGCAGTGGCTTGCGGCCGAGATGCGGCAGGGTGGAGCAATCTGGGCAATCAAGAACGGAAGGTGATGTAGCAATGGGATGTGAGCAAACCTGCTCACATCTCCAGTCAGCCGGCCTCCATACGCTAGGTGGACATCCTCCCGACTGCAAGGGGATAGGCCGTCCAGCTCATGAGTTTCTTATTTCCGCAATTCAGACTTTCAGATCATCCATGAAACTACAAACCCTCAAGCCCCGCCTGCAGGTAGCAGGCAACCGTATTCCGGTACTCAAGATGCGGGCCGGCACGGTGGAGCGCAAGCGAGGCTCTGCTGGCGTGAAGGACCGAGAGCGCATCCGCACCCGAGATAACGGCTTGTGCCAAGCCTGCCGGCGAGAACACAAGGTAAGCATCGGCGTCGACGTCGATCACATCGTCCCACTGTGGGAAGGAGGTTCGGACCACGACGACAACAAGGAATTGTTGTGCGCTGAGCATCATCAACAAAAGAGCACGGCCGAAGCTGCCAGGCGGTCCGCCGGCGGGTGGTGAGGCGCAAAGGGCCGCACTTCAGTGATTGAGCTGCGGCCTGCGGCTGACGCAGGTCGGGCACTCGAGAGGTCGATGCATCCAAACTTGGATGCATCTTTACTCATCAGAACTTATCCAGGGAACGCCGGAAAAGGTCTCCTCAAACTGAGGAATGCTGCGTAATCAATGAGTTAGACTGTGTGCAAACCCTGCACCCAATCCATAACCTCCTCAGCCGCGTAAGTGAATGCGCTCAAACTTGAGCGCATCTTCCTAGACTCCCTCAACCTGAGGAAGTGTGGAAACCTGCTGAATTTTCAGCATCCCCCCCCGCCGGCCTTCAAAGTGTAGAAGCCGCAGCCGGCGGACACCACCTTGTCTCTCACGCGCGGAAAAAATCCCCCTTTGGAGATTTTGTTAAAGCCTTTAACAGGCGCGGAAGACCTGCGGATCGCCGGTTTTCGCTGTGTTCTCCTATGGGGGAGCGGTGCCTGGTCCCCAGCTCGATGACGCAGGCCTGTTAAAGGCTTTAACAAGCTGTCGCTGCTGCCATTAACGCCCGGCATTTGAATTCCATTTGAAATGAGGGGACTTTTTTGCGCGTGAGAGACTATGCGGTGTCCGAGGGCCCGCGGGCTCTGGACTCTGGAGGCCGGGGGGTCAGAGGCGGGGTGCGCCCCCGTTCTGTGGAGGTACTTGAGGATCTGGTGGCGCTGGTGGTTCTGGCACAGGCGGTAGCTCAGTCACCTCTAGGATCTCATAACCTTCTCGGATAACCCGTGCTTCCGGCCGCGGTTGCACGCCGGTCGTTCTTTCCACGCGGCGTTTCGTCTCCATCCTGTCGTCAGCGTCGCACATTATCATTCCTCCATTGGATGGCTCAGTGTATGACGGTTCTGTAGACGTTACAACAACATAAATGCGTCTTTGTCACATTTAACTTACATTTGAAATCAGGGGACTTTTTTGCGCGTGAGAGGTGTCTGTCAGGGGGGGGCCTGGACTTTGAAGGCCGGGGGGCATGCGAAGTGGCCGGCTCGTGGTGCCAGGGACCGTCAGGTTCCATCCGCGTGCGCACCCGCGAATTGAGATTTTTTTCCCGGCGCTGTTAGCCACAACAGGCGGTGACTGTAATGCTCTCGCGTTCTTTCGATCCATAGCGCGCCGTTCCATTTTAGTGCGCTTTACTAGCCGCTAAACCGGGAAAGCCCGAAAACGCATGTGGCTTGTGCTAAGAGGTGCTGGTGTTCTTAGTCGGCAGCGACACTTCTTAAAAAGCAGCTGCTACCGCGCCGAGTGACAAAGTCACTCGCCAGCACGACGTGTCTTCGCAGCCTCAACTTGAAGAGGGAGGGTATACAAGTACAGCAGCAAGAATCGGCAGAGCCCGTGCATTTGATCTGCCATCTCTTTTGTTGCTTCTTCTTCGCCATGGAGCGCGTCGTTTCCGTCGAGGCGCAGCTCATGAGCCCATGTCTGTAGCTCAGGGGTAATCTTATTTTCAGCCGCCATCTTGTCGATTCGCTTTTCAATCTTCCAAGCATCGATTTCCGGCGAAAACGCTTTAAGGCCGAGCTCCATAGCTCTTCGATACATGCCGCAGGCCGCATCCCAGTGCCCGGCGTGTCGCGAAGCAGCAGCCTGGTCATAAGCCCGCGCGACAGCTAACGGAACGCCGTCCGGAGTGTCTTTTTCTAACTTTGCCGGGTAGAAAGCGCGCGAGATAAAGTAATCAGGTGCCTGAAGAATGTCGCCTTGGAATTGCGACGGAAGCATACTTGTTACGAGGAAGACGACAGCGCAGACAGGTTGAAGGCAGTTGTTGCAAGTTGCACAGACCGCCTCCTCCCGGTTTGCTAGGTGGTTGCCACAGTTAAATTCAGCTCGGATTGTAAAACCCGATTTTAGTGTTCCGCAGTGCGGACAGTCATGTACCAAGCTTCCCATCGTCTGGTCTCCATTATCAAAACGGAAAGAATAGCATGATGCCGGTGGCAAGTAGGGCACGCCAAGTCTTGCAGGGCAAATTGTAGGTAATCTGCTCCGGCGCAAAAGACCTTTCCGGCTGAAGCCGACATGTCTCGCAACACCGCAGTGCACTTCGACGCTCGGCATTGACACTGCGGTGTAATAAAAAATGCCCACTGCTAAGGTGGGCAATTAACCGATATGAATAGTGCAAAAATCATAACGGTGCTGTTGGAAGATGCTTTGTTAAGGTTAAAGACCAAGAAGCTGCTTCGTTAGAGCAACCACGCTCGCTGAGTCGCAAAGCGCCGCAATTTTCCCTGCGAAATCAAGTGCATTCACACCGTGACCCTTCAACGTTTGAAACAAGCTGCTTTCTTCGATGATCAGTGGTCGCTGCTCAGCAGGTGCCTGTTGCACCTGCAGCAATAGCTCAGCTAGCTTTCGTTCATCGATATTCCGCGGAAGTTCGAGTAGATCGCTTAGCGTGGGATCTGACAGATTTATTCCACTGCCGCCGTTATTGCAAAAGCTCGAATTCTCAACTACAAGCGAACCTACGCCTGCCTTCGGCGGGACGTGAAGCCCATGACCTTGGTTTCCAGAGGCGTTGACGCCTGTGATCCGTACGACACGGCCGTTATTGTTGGAAGAATCATTCATTATATTTCCCCAAAAAAAACCCAGCCTAAGCCGGGTTTTCCGCGTGCCTCCTGCGTGTCGTTTGGGTGTCATTCTGCCGACAATCAAAGACCACAAGAGACAACCTAATACTACCGAATACCTGTCGAAAAACCTTTTCGTTTCAATGGCTTACACGGTCTTTCGTGGTGCTTCACTATTATGTGCTTTGGTGGAGGCGGAGGGAATCGAACCCTCGTCCGCAAGCGCTCTACAGACAGTTCTACATACTTAGCACTATCATTTAATTTAGCCGGCACAACGGGGATGTGCACCCTTTGTACCAGCGAGTTACCTTAAATTTCGGAAGCAACCAAGTAACCCGGTTGAGTCCTAGCCTCTGTAAATGACTCTACTTGCCTTGCGGCCCACCCCAGAGGCGAGGTAGTGTAGAGCTAGCAGCAATTAAGCTGCGAGTGCGTACGAGTTATCGTTTGCAGTTATTGATTTCTGGGTGTATTTACGAGGTAACCAGCCCTCGGTATGCCCTGCGCTGCTTTGCAACCCACGTCGAAACCAGGTCGCCCCCCAACGAAAGAACTTTCATTGTACTCCAAAGCGGGTGTATGTGCACTGTTGTTGCCTTGATGTGTGAGGCTAACTGTGCTCATCGTTCCGCGTGGGCACGGGGTGCCCACCCTACGGTCGATGCTAGCGGAAGAACTACTGCGCGTTAGCGCGGCAGTTCCTTACGTCTGCTTAGCGGTTGCCGGCGTTGCGCTGGGCGATCTCGTTGCCAAGGTAGCCGCCGCCGATCACACCGGCCAGCGTTGCCAGCTTCTTGCCGTTGCCGCCGCCGACCTGGTTGCCGATCAGGCCGCCGATGACGGCGCCGGTGGCGACACCCACATAGCTCGGGCCTTGCTGGACCGGTGCCGGGGCAGGCGCGGCCTGGTAGGTCGGTTCGGCGTAGCGGACCGGCTGCGGAGCAGGACGGTGCTCGACGACGCGCGGCTTTTGCACGACGGTTTGCTTGACCACGGTGTGCTTCACGACTGGCGCCGGTTCCTGCTTGACCACGATGACCGGGGCGTTGGCGGCCGTCGGTTGGACATAGGTCGTGGTGCCTGGGGCTGCGGTGACCACGACCGGGGCCGGGGCGGCTGCGAGCTGGGTCGGCAGCGCGGCCGGTTGCAACTGGGCCGCGGCGGGAGCGAGCGTCTGTCCGGTGGCCAGCGGCAGGGCAGCTGCGGCTTGCGCTTCCGGAGCGCTGCGCGACGATGGCAGCAGGCCGGTGATGGCTGCGGCGCCGGTCAGGCTGACGATGATCACCGAGGCGGCAGCGGCGGCCATCAGGGGATGGATACGGGTGGTGGCTTGGGTGGTGGTCATGTTCTCTGCTCCATGTGGTGTTGCGTTGTTCGATGGATGCAGATTAAGGAAATGGACGGTTACACGGTAGACCTGAGGCTGTATCAGTCGTAATCAGATGTAAGGACGGAAGGATGTAGGTGGACGGGGCCGCGAAAGGCGGGTGTCCCGTCCACGCGTTCGGTTGGCGATGGGGAGACGCAGCGGGGAAGCATGGGGTGGTGGACGCGTGGACGGCGAAGCCGTCCACCCTACGGTTCACGCAGCCGATTCGACAGGAGCGGAGGCGCTGGCGAACGCGCGCAGCAGGTCGAGCAGATCCAAGGGCGTGGCGCACAGGTAGTCGGCACCCCAGGTCGACGGTTCGACCGAGCCGCAGTAACCCCAGGCGCAGGCCACCGTCACCATGTTGGCGGCGCGGCCGGCTTCGATGTCGCGCAGGTCGTCGCCGACGTACCAGCAGTGCTCGGGGGCGATGCCGAGACGGCGCGCACCTTCCAGCAAGGGTGCCGGATGCGGCTTCGAAAACGGCATCGTATCGCCTGACACGATACAGCCCGCGTGGTCAAGCCTGATCTGCGGAATCAGGGGATCGGTGAAGCGCGCGGGCTTGTTGGTGACCACGCCCCAGGCCATGCCGGCGTCCTCGATGCCCTGCAACAGTGCGTCGATGCCCTCGAACAGGGTGCTCTCGACGGCCATGTTGTCCTGGTAGCGGTCGAACCATTGCAGGCGCAGTGTCTCGTAGCCTTCGTCGCCCGGCGCCAGGCCGAAGGCGGCGCCGATCATGCCGCGTGCGCCGGCCGAGGCGGTCGGGCGCAGGATGGCGTAGGGCGTCGGGGCGAGGCCGCGCTCGGTGCGCAGCCAGTTGACGGCGGCGGCGAGGTCGGGCGCGGTGTCGGCCAGGGTGCCGTCGAGGTCGAACAGGACGGCGCGCGGCGCGGGCGTGGCAGGGGAGGTCATCGTTCTCGAAGGCTTCTTACAGGGGTTTGCTGCACGCCACCATGTAGTTCACATCGGTGTCATTGTTGAGCGAATAGATCTTGGTGAGCGGGTTGTAGCTCAGGCCCTTCATGCCGTCCACCTGCAGGCCCGCCAGGCGCAGGTATTGCGACAGTTCGGCCGGGGTGATGAACTTGCCGTAGTCATGGGTGCCGCGCGGCAGCATGCGCAGCACGTACTCGGCGCCGATCACGGCCAGCAGATAGGCCTTCGGGTTGCGGTTGATGGTCGAGAAGAACAGCTTGCCGCCCGGCTTTACCAGTGCAGCGGCGGCGCGTACGATGGAGGCCGGATCGGGCACGTGCTCGAGCATTTCCATGCAGGTGACGACGTCGTACTGGCCTGGCTCTTCCGCCGCCATGTCCTCGGCGGCGATCAGCTTGTAGCGCACTTCCACGCCCGATTCCAGGCTGTGCAGGTCGGCCACTTTCAGCGCCTTTTTCGACAGGTCGATGCCGGTGACTTTCGCACCCTTGCGCGCCATCGATTCCGACAGCACGCCGCCGCCGCAACCGATGTCGATCACGTTCTTGCCGGCCAGCGGTGCGCGCGCATTGATCCATTCCAGGCGCAGCGGATTGATTTCGTGGAGCGGACGGAATTCCGAGGTCGGGTCCCACCAGCGGTGGGCCAGTTCACTAAATTTCGAGATTTCGAGGGGGTCGGCGTTCGTAGTCATAGGACGGAATAATAACGGGAAAGTTTGTGGAGCGAAGTACAAAATGCGCGGGACGAAAAAAACCCCGCCGCAGCGGGGTTTGATCACAGCCTCCGGCGAACCGGATTATTGCTGGCGGGTGCGGGTGCCGACCACTTCGATCTCGACGCGGCGGTTCTTCGCACGGCCTTCCGAGCTCTTGTTGTCTGCAACCGGCTGGCCTTCGCCCTTGCCTTCGGTGTAGATGCGGTTCGAATCGACGCCCTTGCCTTGCAGGTAGGCCTTGACGGCTTCGGCGCGGCGGATCGACAGCTTCTGGTTGTAGGCATCGGTGCCGATCGAGTCGGTGTGGCCGACGGCGATGATGACTTCCAAGTTCATGTCGCCCAGCTTCGAGGTCAGTTCGTCGAGCGATGCCTTGCCTTCAGGCTTCAGGACGGCCTTGTCGAAATCGAAGAAGGCGTCAGCCGAGTAGCTCACTTTTTCCGAGGTTGGAACTGGAGCCGGTGCCGGGGTAGGCGCCGGTGCCGGCGGAGCGGCTTCGACCGGTGGCGGCGGCGGAGCGACGCACTTGCCGTTTTCCAGTTTCTCAGGCGGGACGCACAGCGGTGCGTCGCAGCCAGGGACCGCGTCGGCCGGGGTCCAGTAGCCGGTACGCCAGCACAGGCCGAAAGGATCGCGCGCGATCACGCCGCGGCT
>Ga0209023_10007347_pt1 | contig 11331 bp, 8 predicted proteins | sample LakOneMetagenome_FD_187468 | JGI IMG/M metagenome (GOLD analysis project Ga0209023, IMG submission 187468) | Freshwater and sediment microbial communities from Lake Erie, Canada (SPAdes) (version 2) | ecosystem: Environmental > Aquatic > Freshwater > Lentic | place: Lake Erie, Canada | collected...
TGAAACGCATAATACATGTTGATGCCCTGGTTAAAATAAAATGCAGCACTGTCATTTTTTGCAGCAATGCGCCATTGGTAATGGCCCCAGCCGGGTAATACACCAATGCCATTGGCGAGGCTGTCTGCATTCAGCAATCCCCAGTCGGGCGAACATTGCATCACCAGTTTGGTTTTGTAAATGGCTGCTCTTGAAATATGAGGTAACTGTTTACTGCGGTTTTGAACAGCATATTTAAAGCCTGCCATCAGCAGCAGGGCAAGTAATGCCGTAATGGCCAGTAATTTATTTCTCATAACAGGAGGTTTGATACAAGAAAAATATAACAATTAAATGAGAATTGGAAAAAGCGGTTACAAAAAAAGCCTTCCATTGCTGAAAGGCTTTTTGTACCACGTACGGGATTCGAACCCGTGATTCCTCCGTGAAAGGGAGGCGTCTTAACCCCTTGACCAACGCGGCATCTCTTTTAAAGGACGGCAAAGATAATGCCTGTGACTTTTTTAGCCAAAATAATTTGCTCTTATCCCTAAGAAAACGTTTGCTGTGGGTATTTTTAGTTTGGCAACACCTATAAAGACCAAATAATTGACCGTTTTATTTGTGTTAAAGCCTAACTTCGCATCTCAAATTTTTTAACCTGATAAATTACAGTTATGAGTACAGTAAAAGTAGCTATTAATGGTTTTGGCAGGATTGGCCGGTTGGTTTTTCGCCAGATTTATAACATGCAGGGGATTGACGTGGTGGCAATTAATGATTTAACCAGCCCCGCTGTGCTGGCGCATTTATTAAAGTACGACAGTGCCCAGGGCCGCTTTGGTAAAAATGTTACACATACCGAAAATTCAATTATAGTAGAAGGTCATGAAGTAAAGATATATGCACAAAAAGACCCGGCTCAAATTCCATGGGGCAGCCACGGTGTTGATGTGGTGATTGAAAGTACCGGTTTTTTTACCGACAAAGCAAAAGCTGAAGCACATTTAACTGCCGGTGCTAAACGTGTGGTAATTTCTGCACCCGCCACCGGCGATTTAAAAACCGTGGTATACAATGTTAACCATGCTATTTTAGACGGCAGTGAAACCATCATCAGCTGTGCCAGCTGCACCACCAACTGCCTGGCACCAATGGCAAAAGTGCTGGATGAAAAATATGGTATTGTAACCGGTTTAATGAGTACTATCCATGCTTATACCAACGACCAGAATACTTTAGATGCACCGCATCCAAAAGGCGACCTGCGCAGGGCAAGGGCCGCAGCACAAAATATTGTACCCAACAGTACCGGTGCCGCCAAAGCAATTGGACTGGTATTGCCCAACCTGAAAGGTAAATTGGATGGTGGCGCCCAAAGGGTGCCTGTAATTACCGGAAGTGTTACCGAATTATACAGTGTATTGGGTAAAGATGTAACGGCAGAAGAAGTGAATGCCGCCATGAAAGCCGCCAGCAATGAAAGCTTCGGGTATAACGAAGATGAAATTGTAAGCAGCGACGTAATTGGTATTACTTATGGCAGCCTGTTTGATGCTACCCAAACAAGGGTAATTAAAACAGGAGACAGGCAGCTGGTAAAAACAGTGAGCTGGTACGATAATGAAATGAGTTATGTAAGCCAGCTGGTGCGTACGGTACATCATTTTGCATCGCTGATTAAGTAAGGATCCCAAACGGGTTCACACTTCAACAAAAGTTCTTTGTTAAACTGATTCAATAACCAGCCTCCTGTGAAAACGGGAGGCTGTATTTTATATGAAATTGTTTGTGGCTAAAAGTTTCAGACTATTTGTTAAACTGCTTCGAAATTAAGAGTAGAGAACAAATGCTGAAGCTACAGTAGTGCAAAAGCTTAGCAGAGCTCCTTGAAAGAAACGGGCTGTATATCGTTTCTTTCTTGACTTTTTTGTTACTTTTTGTGTCAAGACAAAAAGTAAAGAAGAAATGAAACGGATATGTAATAGTTGTCTCAACTTATTGCTCCCAAATCTATAATTGTTAAATCTCCAATATGAGCAAATTCTCTTCTTACAATTTCAATGGTCAAAAGGCCCTGGTACGGGTTGACTTTAATGTGCCATTAGACGAAAACTTTAATATTACAGATGATAACAGGATGCGGGCCGCCATCCCCACTATTAAAAAAATACTGGCGGATGGAGGCAAAGTGATTTTAATGAGCCATTTCGGCCGCCCAAAAGATGGCCCGACAGATAAATATTCTTTAAAGCACCTGGTAAAACATTTATACGACTTATTAAACCCGGCCGGTGCCGCGGAAACCAAGGTATTTTTTGCGGATGATTGTATTGGTACGCAGGCCGGCATGACTGCCGAAATGCTGCGCAGCGGCGAAGTGCTGTTACTGGAAAACCTGCGTTTTTATAAAGAAGAAGAAAAAGGGGATGCTGCTTTTGCAGAAAAACTGAGTAAGCTGGGTGATGTGTACGTAAACGACGCATTTGGTACCGCTCACCGGGCACATGCCAGTACCGCCGTGATCGCACAATTTTTTCCGCCCGATAAAAAGATGTTTGGCCTGTTGATGGAAGGGGAAGTGATGAGTGCAGAAAAAGTGCTCCATAATTCAGAAAAACCTTTTACAGCGATCATTGGGGGCGCAAAAGTGTCAGACAAAATACTGATCATTGAAAACCTGCTGGAAAGGGCCACAGACATTATTATCGGTGGTGGGATGGCTTATACCTTTTTAAAAGCAAGGGGCGGCAAAATCGGGTCTTCGCTTTGTGAAGATGACCGCCAGCAGACAGCACTGGAAATACTGGAAAAAGCAAAGGCCAAAAACGTAAGTATCCATTTGCCAGAAGATTCTGTAATTGCAGATAAATTTGATGCCAATGCCAATACCGATACCCGCCCCAGCGATGCTATTCCTGACGGGTGGATGGGACTGGATATTGGCCCCAAAGCCGTAGGTATTTTCAGCGAAGTGATCAGGAACTCAAAAACCATTTTGTGGAACGGCCCGATGGGTGTATTTGAAATGGAGAAGTTTCAAAACGGAACAAAAGCGGTGGCACTGGCTGTAGCTGATGCCACATCAAAAGGCGCTTTTAGTTTAGTGGGTGGTGGCGACAGCGTGGCGGCCGTAAACCAGTTTCACCTGGCGGATAAAGTAAGTTATGTAAGTACAGGCGGTGGCGCCATGCTGGAGTATTTTGAAGGAAAAGAACTGCCGGGGATTGCAGCAGTGAAATCATAATAAATTCATAAAACCAATTGTAAAGGTAACCTTGCAGGTTACCTTTTTTTGTGAAAAGAATTAATGTAAGCAGATGAGATTATTTATTACTTTTATATTCTTAAACTAAAAAAAATACAACATGAAACGTTCAGGTATAATTATTCTCGTAATCCTTGCTGCATTGGTACTATGGGGAATTTCCGCCCAGAGAGGATTGGTTTCCCAGGATGAAAATGTAAAAAAATCATGGAACAATGTGCAGAGCGAGTATCAAAAACGGTCTGACCTTGTGGGCCAGCTGGTAAATACCGTAAAAGGGGTGGCCAATTTTGAACAGAAAACATTGACCGATGTGATCAACGCCCGCTCAAAAGCCACTTCTGTAAATATCAGCGCTGATAACCTAACCCCCGAAAAAGTGGCGGAATTTCAAAAAGCACAGGAAGAGTTAAAAGGATCATTAAGCCGCTTACTGGTGGTTGCCGAGCAATACCCCCAGTTAAAAGCTACAGAAAATTTTACTAAACTGCAGGGCCAGCTGGAGGGCATAGAGAATGATGTAAAATCATCAAGAAATGCCTTTAATGAAGCCATCAATACCTACAATGTCAAAGTGCGTTCATTTCCCGGAAATCTTATAGCAGGATTACTGGGTTTTAAAGCAAAAGAAGGTTTTAAAGCTGAGGCAGGAACAGAAAAAGCTCCGGAAGTTAAGTTCTAAATACAATGGGAAACAAACCGGGAAAAAAATTATGGTTAACAGCGTTAATAGTGTTGGCGCTGTTGGCCATTTTCTTTTATACATCTTATAACAGCCTGGTGCGCAGGGATGAAAACCTGACCAATGCCTGGAATAACGTGCAGAGTGATTACCAGCGCCGGCTTGACCTGGTGCCTAACCTGGTGAATGCGGTAAAAGCATCATCGGATTATGAAAAAGAAACACTCACAAAATTAATTGAAGCAAGGGCAGATGCGGCCAAAGTAAATGTAACCGGCTCGCCCACCTACGATGATTTTGTAAAGTCAGAAGCAGCCCAGTCGGGGGTGGCCAATGCTGCTAACCGTGTTATTGCCGTAATTGAAAAATACCCCGATTTAAAAACAACAAACAGCTTTATACGCCTGCAGGACCAGTTAATCGGAACGGAACGGCGGATAAAATTTTCACGTAAAAATTTTAATGAGGCGGTAATGGCATATAACAAGGCAGTACGCTCATTCCCGTCAAGTATTGCAGCATCCCTCTTCGGTTTTAAAATCAAGGACGGGTTTACTGCAGATGCAGGAACTGATAAAGCACCTGAAATAAATTTTAGTAAATAAATAAAGTGGCACTGTTTAATTTTTTTAAAAAGAAAAGATTGTTATCCATCGCAGACGAAGAACTGGTAGTGGAAGCCATACGTGCTGCCGAAAAAAATACAAGCGGCGAAGTAAGGGTATACGTGGAAAGCCATTGCCGGTTTGTTGACCCGGTTGACCGTGCTATTGAGGTGTTTTTTGGCTTAAAAATGCAGGAAACAGATGAGCATAACGGTGTACTTATTTATGTGGCTTTAAAAGACAGGCAGCTGGCGGTATATGGCGATGAAGGGATACATGCAAAAGTGGGTAAAGTATTCTGGCAGCAGGCCGTGCAGCAAATGCTGCTGCATTTTAATAAAGAAAACCATGTGGCCGGCATTTGCGAAACTGTTGCTGCCATCGGCGAAGTACTGAAAAAAGAATTCCCTTACCAGCCCAATGATGATAAAAACGAATTGCCGGATGCAATTGTATTTGGCAGTTGATAAAAAAATTAATGAAAGGCATTAAACATATTGTTTTCTTGTTGATGGCATTTGCTTTTACGCAGGTGTCTGCACAAAACATACCCGACAGGCCATCTCCACAAAAACTGGTTAATGACAAGCTTAATTTATTAACAGCAGAACAGAAAGCTGCACTTGAACAGAAACTGGTAGATTTTGACAAAAGCACTTCCACACAAATCACCATAGTAACCACTGATGATATTGCCGGTATGGATGCCGGGGATTTTGCTGTGGAACTGGGAAACAAATGGGGAGTGGGTGGTGTTAAGGAATTTAATAACGGGGTTGTTTTTTTAGTGTACAGAAGCCCTGATAACACAAAGCGGAAAGTTTTTATTGCAACCGGTAAAGGCCTGGAAGGCGTTATGCCGGACTACACCTGCTCTGAAATTGTAAACAATGAAGTAATTCCTTATTTAAAAGGAGGGGATTATTATCATGCCCTGGATAATGGAACCAATGCCATAATAAAAGCAACAGAGGGTAAATACACAGCCCCCAAAGGCTATGGCAACACGGTTAAAATAGGTAAACTGGTTAAAATAATCTTCATCATCATACTCGTAATTGTCTTCCTTTCAATTAATTCCAGGGGTGGCGGCGGATCCTACATGAGCCGCAGGGGCTTCAGGGGCTTTGGCGGCCCAACTATCTGGTGGACAGGCGGTGGTGGCGGAGGAAGTGGCTGGGGTGGCGGCGGCTCAGGCGGCGGTGGCTTTGGTGGTTTTGGCGGCGGTAGTTTTGGCGGCGGTGGCGCAGGCGGGGATTGGTAAAACCCCATTTTATGTTCAAAAAATCTTAATAATTCTGCCCTTTCAGGTTGCATATCTGCAATATTTTTTTTATGTTTGTATCACATACCTCCCCTTAGAAACCGCGTTTTTTTCTACAATTTTCTTTCAGTATCCATTGCTAAAATTAAAGCTGGTAAGCGGCTTAATAACTACAATTACAAATTTTGTGTTTATTGACAGTGCAGTCATATGCTTGTTTTAAATGATTTGATGAAACTTTTTGAACCTTAATACCTTCTACTATGAAAAGAAAATTGCTGCTTCTAATTTGCCTTGCGTTTTCAATAAAAATGCAGGCACAACTTAATGTGTCTTATTCCGTACAGGCCCACCAGGATGACTGGCAACTGTTTATGTCGAGCCAGGTAATAGTTGATATAGCTGCCGGTGGTAAAATGGTGTTTATTACCCTTACCGCGGGCGATGAAGGTAATGGCACTGGTAATTATGTATCGTCGGTACCTTTTTTCCTGACCAGGGAACGCGGTTCTGTTTACTCCTCCAAGTATGCAGCCGACATTAATGGCGGAATTGTTTCGGATACTCCAAGCCTTGCCCGCGTTACCCTTAACGGGCACAGTATTGTAAAATATGTTTACAACAATAATAAAATCGTTAATTATTTTCTCCGTTTACCTGATGGGGATGTACACGGTGCAGGGTTTCCTATAACAGGTAATAAAAGCCTGTATAAATTTAAAAACGGGCTGATAACCTCTATGACATCAGTAGATGGCCTGACAACTTATACTTCATGGACTGATTTAACTAACACTATAAAGGCCATCATGATGGCGGAAAAGGGGCTGGATAACCAGGTATGGGTGCATACTGCAAGTTTAGATTCAACCATTGTAAACAACCTGCAAAACAATAGCGGCGATCATTCAGATCATTACTATTCATCAAAAGCGGTTGAAGATGCCATCAAAGATTCCCTGTGGGTGGGCATTAACTGGTTTATGGATTACCGTTCTTCCTACCTTGCTGCTAACTTATCTTTCAATAACCATCAAAATGCCGCTGCCCTTTATGCACTCTGCGCCTGGGGGCTCACTGAAAGCCGTTACCAGCCTTCCTTTAATGATCTTCATAAAAGCTATTTGGCTATGGACTATTTTACAGTAAGAAGGGCCCCTGTTGGCAGTGCAGCTGGCTCAAGAAATAACCGTGGGGGAGATGAAACTCAGGTAGCTGGAAGCCCGTCCCTGACATCCCCAAAAGGCAATACAGGTTTGTTGACCGAAATACCCATGCTGGTGGCGTTAAATTCCCCCGTTGTTTCCACGCAGGAAATAAAACTGCTAATAAGTCCTTACGAACCCGGTAACCTCATCACCACAATATTTGATAAAGATGGTAATACAATTTACAGCACAGAGAATAGGGTACCGGACAGGCAGCCGCTTATAATCACTTTGAAAAATAAGATAAAAGTGCCGGGTACCTATACTGTTAATAATATTTTAAATGGTAAGTATGTTGAAAACAGGAAGATTGATGTTCAGTAATAATGGTGTTACGCAAATTTATTAATCCGTAAAATAAAACGATAAACAATGAAAAAGTTTTTACTATCAATAATAATTTTTTTAAGCCTTGATCATCTGCAGGCACAAACCGTAAGCTTTTACGTTCAGGCTGATGCAGACGACTGGCAGTTATTTATGTCATCCAATGCAATAGCAGATTTACAGGGCGGGGGTAAAACTGTATTTATAACCCTTACTGCCGGGGATGAAGGGAATAATACCGCTGCATTTAATGGTTCGGCTGTGCCTTATTATATTGCCAGGGAAAATGGTGCCGTTTATGCTGCAAAATTTGGCTATGATATGTTACAGACAACGGTTAATACAGCTGTGATTCCTGTTATTCAAACTGTAACTGTAAATACCCACTCCTTAAAAAAATATGTTTATGCCAATACAGTGACTTATTTCCTCAGGCTGCCGGACGGGAATACCAACGGTAATGGTTTTTCAGCTACAGGTAATAAAAGCCTCAAAAAATTAAAAGCAGGTACTATACCAACAATTGCAGCAATTGACGGGTCAACAACGTACACCAGCTGGACCGATTTGACCACTACCATAGCCACACTAATAAATACAGAACGGGGATTAAATACACAGGTTTGGCTGCATACCACAAGTCTTGATTCCACCAATGCCACTAATGTACTTAATAATGCAGGCGATCATTCAGACCATTATTATTCCTCCAAAGCTGCGCAGGACGGCGTAAACAGCATGACCTGGGTAGGCATAAAAGAATATATTGGTAACCGGTCCTCCAGTTTAACTGCCAACCTCACCAGCGGTAATTTTCAAAATGCATCTGGATTGTTTTCTGTAACCGACTGGACATTGGTATTAAATAAATACGCTACAAAATTTACCTCTGTAAATACTTCTCTTTTGCCAATGGATTATTTTTCAACAAAACGGTCCCCGGTAGGTAATGCATTACCTGTAACACTGATAGACTTTGCGGGACAGTTACAGCGTAACAACGTATTATTAAACTGGAGCACAGCTGCAGAATATAACAGCGCCGCATTTGAGATTGAAAGATCAGCGGATGGGGTCACTTATCAAAAAATTGGCACTTTGCCGGCAGCAGGTAACAGCAACGTTGTTAAAAATTACAACTATCTCGATAATAGCGCCACGGAATTGAATTACTACCGTTTAAGAATGACAGACCTGAATGGGGATGCCCGGATCAGCAATATCGTGGTTATTAAAAATCCGGGTTTGCAGCAGGATGCTACTGTAATTGAAAATCCTTTTATAGATAATATCAGTATCCGTTTTGCAAAAATACCCAAGGGAAAAATTGCAGTAAGCCTTACTGATATGACGGGTAAGCTAATTGTAACCGGCAATTACAGCCAGCCGGCATCATCCCTGTTGTACTTTAATACAGCTGGTAAAATTATAAGCAGCGGCATTTATATTTTACATATAGAAGCGGAAGGGGTACAGTACAATATCAAATTAAAAAAGCAATAAGAAATAAGTTAAAAAAAGCCTTTCACATGAAAGGCTTTTTTTAACTGAACTCTTTTATTTCCAGATACTTTTTATGTAATCGGCAATTTCGGTGCCTTTTGCCTTGGATATTCTTCCCAGGGCCTCTTTAATGGCAGGGTCGGTAAAATTTCTGAAATTTTCCGGAATAGCATCCCTGAATTTAATTACCATGTCAATGCCTTTTTTAATATTGGAGGTATTACCCATTTTGCTTAAGTAGTCACAAAAGGCATCCATAGATTGAAATTTAGCCTGGCTAACTGGTAATTTATCAAAACGACTGGCAATAAAATCAAAATCTGACTCAGTACCGTTTTCCATGATAATACCATCTACAGCTTCGCCTAAATCTCCTTTGGCATCAGTACTGTATTTTTTTGCAAGGGTATAGGCATTTGCGGGTTCTAAAGAAGCCAATCCATTAAGTGCAGCGCCGGACACACTATAAGAAGAATCGGTTACATTGGCTTTATAAATGGCTGCATATTTAGTGTCGCCTGTTTTAACAAGTAAACTGATGGCTGCAGCTTTAGCTTTCTTATTTTTTTCCCTGGCAACTAATACTTCTGTGGCTTTCAATACATCAGCATCGCCGGCCAGTTTACTTTCGGCAAGTTTATTCAGTGTAAATTCTCTTAATGGTGCATATTTGTCTTTCAAACCTTCAGCTAATTCTTTCATGCCCTTTTTAGAAAAATAATCCAGGGCTTCTCTTCTGTCAAGGTATAAAGGTGCGTACTTCATCTGGTGAATGAAATTATCGGCAGTCTTGTTATCTGTTTTTTGCCACAGGGTTACTTTATCGGCATCCACATTAATTAAATCAGGGCGTTTGTTATAGCTGAAAGTAAAAGTATCAATTTTGTTTTCAGCCCAAACATTGTATCTCTTTTTGGCAGCGCCATTATACACATCAATGGCTAAAGGCAGTTTAAAAATCTTATCTGTTTTTTGAACCTGCTCAATTATTACCATGGCCTTGCCTGCAGCATCATCATAATTATAATCAATTTTTACAACAGGGTGCCCGTTTCCAAAATACCATTGGTTCCAGTACCAGCTTAAATCTTTACCGGTTACCTCTTCAAATGCCAGGCGCATCTGGTGGGCCTCGCCATTTTTAAACTTGTTGGCGTTTAAGTAATTATTCAGCGATTTAAAATACGCATCATCTCCAACAAAATTCCGCAGCATGTGCTGCACACGGCCACCTTTTTGATAGCTCACCAGGTCAAACACATCTTCTTTATCATTGTACCTGAACCTCACTAAATCTTTTTTTGCTTCATTGGGATTAGACAGGTATTGCGTCATACCCTGGTAATTTTCATCGTCACCTGCGTCTTTACCGTATTTGTATTCCATCCATAAGGTCTGGCTGTAATCTGCCATGGTTTCATTAACGGTGATATTGCTCCAGCTTTCGGCTGTAACTAAATCTCCAAACCACTGGTGAAACAGTTCGTGGGCAATCACCGTTTCCCAGCTGTTGCCATCAGTCAGCTGCCTGGCATTCTGATAGGCACTTTCCTGGTGTAGGGTGGTGGTGGTATTTTCCATAGCACCGCTTACATAATCCCGGCCCACGATCTGGTTATATTTTTGCCAGGGATAATCAATACCCAGCCTGTCTGAATAAAATTTTATCATTTCGGGGGTTAGGCCAAATACACCTCTTGCATAAGGGGCCTGATCGGGCTCAACATAATAACTTACCTCCTTGCCTTTATAACTGTCTTTAATGATTTTATAATCACCAACACCCATAAAAAATAAGTACGGCGAGTGCGGTAAATCCATTTTCCAGTAATCGGTACGTGTACCATCTGCATTTTTTTTCTGGCTAATTAACAAACCATTGCTCAGCGTTACATACCTGGCAGGAACTGTCATGTAAATTTCATCAGTGGTTTTCTGATTGGGTTTGTCAATAGTAGGCATCCACACACTATTGGCTTCTGTTTCTCCCTGCGTCCATATCTGTGTAGGTTTGTCTTTCTCCTCTCCTTTAGGATTAATAAAATACAATCCTTTGGCATCATTAATGGCAGCACTGCCCTTAACTTTTACCTCGTTGGGCTTACTGATATAATCAATGTAAACCGTGTAATTTTCGCCTCCTTTATAAAGTTTATCAAGCGTTATACGGAGGATCATGCCGTCATAATCATATTTCAATGGCGACTTGGAAGTGCCTTTCATTATGGCCACTTCTTTAATATCCATGCCCTTTGCATCAAGGGTAAGCGAATCGGTGCTGTAAAAATGCGGCTTAACAGTAAGCCATTCTTTACCATACATCCATGCCTTATCGTAATCAAACTTCACCTCAAGCCTGGTATGTACCAGGTCATTAATTTTTGTAGATGTGGCCCTGTAAACTTTTTTCCAGCTGGTGTCCTTTGGTTCCTGGCCGGGCTGGGCAAATAATACAACCGGGCTAAGTGCAATTGCCAGCAAAACAAGAATTTTCT